>SDBT01006672.1_pt1 | contig 19092 bp, 28 predicted proteins | sample 2277101 | NCBI WGS metagenome assembly SDBT01 (sample SAMN10404973, study PRJNA504765) | marine sediment metagenome | isolation source: marine sediment core GS10_PC15, 103 cmbsf | place: Arctic Ocean: Southern Knipovich Ridge | collected 2010 | reverse complement strand
CAATATTGCCTTGTATACGCAATCGAGCAGGACTCAAGCAGGGGAATCGTAATGACGAACTAGCAAAGCGAGTAGTATCAAGGGGTGCAGGCAGGATGACGGCAGCAGGATGACGGGAGCAGGGAGTCCCCAAACGAAAAGCTAAAAAAATCAGAGCGAATGGATTTAAAAATATAAAAATCAATTTCAAATTTTGAGTTTCTGAATGGGGTCCGGCTTCCATTGTATTGTATTACCCAAACACTACATATAACTAATAAATTTTTTTTCGTATCTTTGTCTTTTAAACATCGAACACTATGAAAATGAAATATCAAAGTATGGGCGGTCTTGAGGTTAAAGACGGCAGATTAATAAACGACAGGAGAGACGGAGTATCCGGAATCCAACAGGCTGCTAATGTATCCAAGATGATGCACAGAGCCAAGAAGGTAGATATGATTGCTGACGGAATTGAGTTAGCTGAGGGACGTAAAGGTTTCTATAGAATGTAATTGATTTGATTTGATTGATTTGATTTGAAGGAGGATACTTGATAGGTGTCCTCTTTTTTTGTTCTATACCAAACCACTATGTTGAAAGTTTAACATATCGATGTTGTTTAAATGTTATTTAATTTTGTCTAACTATCTGATTATCAATACTAATGTTGATTATGTTGATTTTTAGTCTCAAAAGTCTTAAGAAGAAATATAAAGAAGTACTCTCTCTCTCTCTCTCTATAGAGGAACAATTTTTTACCATACTAACATATTAATGAATTGAACGGAAATTAAACACAAACTATTATAGGAACGAATTACAATAAATAGTGTACCTTTGTTTTAAACTTAAATTAAATCATATGTCTGAAATCGGTTATACTCCGAAAAATTTACTCTTTGAAGATGAGGGTAGAAAGAAACTTTTTAAAGGGATTAGTACAATAGCAAACGCAGTTAAGTCTACGCTAGGACCATCCGGTCAGACTGTATTAATTGAATCACCAAATCACACACACGGAATTACTGTTACCAAAGATGGAGTTACGGTAGCGAAGGCAGTAGCATTGATTGACCCAACCGAGCACCTTGCGGTGCAGATGATGAAAGAGGCAGCGGACAGAACTGCTTCATCAGCCGGGGACGGTACAACGACTGCCATTGTTTTAACTGAAGCAATTGTAAAAGAAGGAGACCGACTAATTACTAAGGACCTCAACAAGACTGAGATACTTCGTGAGTTGGTTAACGAGACTAACATTGTAGTAAAGAACCTTAAGAAGAACTCAAGGAAGGTTACACCACAGAGACTTAAAGATGTTGCGACTGTATCAGCCAACAACGATAAGGAGTTAGGAAAAATAATTGCTGATGTATATAAGCAGGTTGGTCCAACAGGGTTAGTAACTGTTGACCGTTCACAAACCTCAGAGACTTACTTTGAGTCTACAAGTGGATTAAAAATAGACAGGGGATATGAGAGTCCTTTGTTTGTAAACCACCAAAAGAATGATGAGTGTATACTAGAGGATGTTCAAATCCTTGTATGCGATGCACCCATCGACAACTTACTTAACATAGAGAACGTACTTAAGCCTATTATACAAGACCATAAGAAATTGTTAATCATAGCACCAACGAGTCCACAGGTAGTTAATACCTTAGCAGCTAACGTTATGAAAAACAAGTTAAAGCTTTGTACAATAGGTGTTCCTTCGTTTGGATATAAGTCACACGAGTTAATGCAAGACATTGCTATTAGTGTAGGTGCTACTTACTTTAGTGAGAAGACAGGAGATGACTTAAGCTTAATGACTGCGAATGATTTAGGACACGCTGCAAAAGTTATTGTAGGTCGTGAGCATACTGTTATTGTAAAAGACAACAACAACTATGACGAGATGATTGACGTAAGGGTTGCTGAGTTAAAGGATGCACACTCTAGAGAAAACAATAAAGGCAACGCTGAGTTTATCCTTAGCCGTATCGCTTCGCTAACCGGAGGTGTTGGTGTAATATATGTTGGAGGTCAGACAGACTTAGAACAGAAAGAGTTATACGACAGGATTGATGATGCGGTATGTGCAGTACGTTCAGCTTTGGAACAAGGAATTATTCCGGGAGGAGGAACTGCATTAATGCAAGAGGCACATAGGTTAAGTTTCTTAAATGACGAGATGACAATTGCTCAACAAATTTTAGCGAACGCACTTCGTGCTCCTATGTTTCAGATATGGGAGAACGCAGGAATAAAATACGAGGGTCAGTACGAAGCATCATTGATTGAATATAACGATGGCTTTGATGTGAAGGAAAGAAAGTGGGGGGATATGTATCGAATGGGAATTATAGACCCATTGAAGGTAACTAAGTCTGCACTAGAGAATGCGGTATCAGTTGCGGTAACCATCCTTTCTACTAACGCTATTATTACAATGGCAAGAACATACCAAGATAGCAATGATGCCTAAGTGTATAGAGTGCGAGAAAATCTTAATATGGGGTGGAGACCATTCCTATGAGGATGAAGGTCTTGAAGGTGAGGGTATTGTATCTAACTACAGTTGTCCTAATAAATATTGCAAGGTAGAAACATTATTAATTTATAAAGAGATATGAAACCAATAGGCAAGTATATAGTAATAAGCCAAGTTAAAGAAGAGGTAAAGACTGAATCAGGTCTATTGCTTTCTGCAGCAGATGCGCTTGACATTAGATACAAGAAAGGAAAAGTAATAGCACCCGGAACGGATGTAAGTGTTATTGATTCTGAAGATGTAATCTTTTATGATTCAAGAGCAGGGTACACAATGATTATCGAGGGAGAGCAGTATACTGTTATTTCTGAGAGAGATGTCGTTGTTGTTTTATAAATTTATTCATTTCTTTAATATAGTTTCGGTATACCTTATCGGTGTATGAAACATTCTTTAAAAACATTGGATTGGTGGAGGGACTCTCAGGAATCTCTTCACCTTCTAGTTTATTATATATAGACTTAATTACTCTAGCAGTTTTATAAGAGAGTTGGTATATAGCTTTTCTCTTTCCGTTATTCTTTCTTAATACTTCTATCCAACCATTTGTTCTTAGGTTCTCAAATCTATTCTTATCCCAACTCATAAGTTCGTTGTACTTATCAAAGTCATCTTTAGAAAAAAACTTTTCTGATTCCAAGAATAATAACATATCAAGGTCTGCTTGTGTCAGTCCGTACTTTGCTTTTATAAAATAGCGAACGACTCTCCAATACTTTAAGTAATTATGCATTCAATTAAATTTAGTAACTTTGCAAACAAAGATACATTATTATGCCAACAGAAACAAAAGCACAAAAAGCGAAGCGGTTAGCAGCCGAGGCAGCAGCCAAGAAAAAGAAGGATGCAGCAGATGCAGCTAAACTAGCAGCAGCTAAGAAAAAATTATCAGATGACCTTAAGAAAACTAATGTTGACCTGAATGATAAAAAGTTTGTAGCTAAGAATGTAACAAAGAATAAACCAAATGAAAACAAAAAGAGAGTTACTACAAGTGCTACTCAATTAAATTTCGGAGGAACACGACTTGGTTCAGTAACAAAGTTGAATAGAAAAAAAGGACGTAAATCTTATAGAGCATAAATTATGAAAACACTAAGACCATATTTCACAGAGGCAAGCAAGAGTATGAAAGGTAAACCGGAAAAGTACGGACTACCATCTAACGAACAAATTAAAAAAAGCGTATACGCTAAGTGCGGTAAAAAATAGTTATGGCAAAGAAAGTTAGTTGGAAGTATGGCGGTAAGACTTATAGTGGGACTCTTATAAGAGAAACCAAAACTCACAAGTATGCTAGAACTACTAACGGTAAAGTTAAAACTATAAAGAAATAGTAATGGCAACACCAAGGAAGGGCAAGGCTAAGGTAAAGGTAACTAAGTCCGGTAAAAAGGTTAGCTACGGACAAGCAGGTAAGGCTAAGAAGGGTGGTCCTAGAGTAAAGCCGGGTACATCTAAAGGAGATAGTTACTGTGCAAGAAGTTTAGGTATAAAGAAAAGATTATCTAAGAAAAAACAAAACGACCCGAATACACCAAACAACTTATCCCGTAAGAGGTGGAAGTGTTCAGGAGCAAAATCTAAAAAATAAAAGAGATGGAAAAATTTATTGACAATTTGCAACACCAATGGAATAGGTTAATGTATAAGTTAACTTTTAAAAACTACAAAAAGAAATAGTTATGAGTTGTAAAGATTTAAAAGGAAAAGCAAAGCTTGACTGTATTCAGAATAAAGCAAAGAAAGAATTAAAAATTCTTAAAAAATTAAAAGACGGAGTAAGGGAATCTAGGAATAGTGAAGTTGTTAGCGATGCAAAAAAAGAGGTTGTAAAAGCAGCAAATTTTGTTGGAGACAAGGTTAAGGCTCTTAAGGAAAAGATTAAAGCAAAAAGAAAAAGTAGGAAGGCGAAGAAGAAAGAAAAACGTATGAAGAAGAAACTAGGATTCCGAGGATAAATAAGGTCTTAAAAAATTTACTATCTTTGTATAAGATTTATTAATGTAAAAAAAATATTATGGCACAAGGATATAACTCAAGGCTTGATGAGTCACTAGGAGCAAAGAACGGAAAGAAATCACAGTCCCTAAAGTCTCGTAGAGATGAGTCTAAAGGAATGGAGAAATCAATGGGTAAGAAATCTTATTCAGGAAACAAAGGCTCTGCTCAAGGACCTCATCACCAAAACAACATTACAATTAAGAAACATAGTTACTAAGAAGAAATGGGAAAAGGATTGGTGTGGTTAGGAAATAAAATACAAAAGCTTAATAAAGCAATTGTTTGTGGATGGAATAAATTTGTGTTAGCTTTAATGATTAAGGTTAACGACTGTCCAAATAAAATTTGTAGTTGTAAAAAATAAATATAATGGAATCTAAAGGACTCGGAGATACAATTGAAAAAATAACTACCGCAACCGGGATTAAAAAAGTAGTCGAAGCAGTAGCAAAGGTTACAGGAAAACCGTGTGGTTGTTCAAAAAGAAAAGAAAAATTAAACGAGGCATTCCCTTATAGTAAATAAAAACATTATGGCATACGAAAAATTACAAGGATATTTAGCACAAGAGGTTATTGTTAGTGACAACACTAATATTATATATCCATCTTTAGCAGTTGAGGGTGTTACATTAGTACCTGTAACAAACCAATTAACCGCAGCCGGAGCAGTTGACTTTGAGGCAGAAGGAATTTTTGCAGGAGACATTGTAGTTAATTCAACTACAGGTTTAAAAGCAACAGTTCTTAGTGTAGTAGATAAACTAACTTTAATTATTAATACAGATATATTCTTAGTTCAAAATGATGAATTCAAGGTATATAATGCATCAGCATTTAAAAACTATCAAGATGCAAACAATGGTTGTGTTTTGTATATAGGAGGTGCAGGAGATTTAAAGGTAGATACAATTGCAGGAAGTACAGTTACTTTTAAAGCAGTACCTGTTGGATTTTTCCCTGTACAAGTAAAGAAAATTTATTCAACCGGAACTGCAGCAGCAGACATTATAGCACTTTGGTAATATGAAAACACTAGGAATAGCAATATCTATAAGAATATGAAAGAATATTACACCACTAATGATACCACGGGTATTGATGGGATAACGATAGTATATCAACTAACCCATAATGCGTAATTGGATGACAGACATAAAAATGTACCTACTTAACGTGGGAACGCTTGCTCTATCCTTTTCAGAAATAGATATGGTATTGAAAATTCTTTTGCTAATAATAAGTATTGGATATACTTTTCATAAGTGGATATTGATGCACAGGAAATCAAATGAAAAAAATAAATAAACTTATAGTTCATTCTTCAGCAACTAGAGAAAATCAGCCAATATCTTACGAGACTATAAAAGATTGGCACGTTAATGGTAATGGATGGAAAGATATCGGTTATCATTATATAGTACACTTAGACGGTAGAATAAGTAAAGGTAGGCAAGACTCTGTTCAGGGTGCGCATACGTCAGGTCACAATCAAGATAGTTTAGGAATTTGTTATGTAGGTGGTGTTGAGTCTGATGGTAAAACTCCAAAAGACACAAGGACTTGTGCTCAAATAGAAAGCTTAGAATGTTTACTTCACACTTTAAAACAAATGCATACCGACTCAGTTGTGCATAGTCATAATGATTTTTCAGAAAAAGCTTGTCCAAGTTTTGATGCGACAGGTGAGTATAAACATATAAGCGAACATAACTATGAAGAAAATTGCTAGTCTAATAATAATAATATTTTTTAGTGCAAGTTGTAAATCTTATCAAGAGTTACCTGCTTCTCACTTTGTAAAGGTACTTGGAATAACAAGCAAGGGAGATACCATTGAGGTAAACATCAATTCATTAAGACCTAAGATATATCAATACAATACTTACTATAGGAATTACCAAGACACATATAGAGGTCCTAGATACGACTATAATATAACAAGACCTCGTGTAGTAATTCCCGTGTTCAAACCTAAGCCTAAGCCATTACCGTTTAAGCCTATCTTAATACCAACAATAAAACCTAAAAAAAATTAGATGAAAAAAATAATAGATTGGTTAGGAGGAAGTGTAGTTAAGGATTTGTTAGAGGGACTAGATAATCTTTTTACCTCTAAGGAAGAAAAAATACAAGCAGAGAATGTAATAAAACAGATTCTACTTCAAAAACAATTAGAGTTACAGAAGATGCAAACTGATATTATTATAACAGAGGCAAAAGGTAATTGGTTGCAAAGAAGTTGGAGACCACTACTTATGGTTTCTTTTGGATTCATAGTTATTTATGTAAAATTTATAGGTCCATTATTTGGATTACCAATTCCTGAATTAGAATTAGAGTTTTGGGAGTTATTAAAAATAGGTATTGGAGGTTATGTAGTGGGTAGAAGTGCAGAGAAGATAGCCAATAACATCACTATCACGAAAAAATAATCTTCATTTTTTTTATCTATCTTTGTAGAACAGAAAAAGCAGATTATAAATGGCAAGAATAAGTACATACCCAATAGACACAAGTCTAAGTGGTGCTGATATATGGATAGGGTCTGATGCAAATAATAAATTCGCTACTAAAAACTTTTCATTAGAATCAGTTGCGGAATGGATTAACACATCGTCTTCTATAGATTCCCAAACTCTAAGATATATTTATCAATCAGAGGCAGATAACACAAACAGAATTAAAGGTTCAATTTCTCTCCCTACATCAGTAGCAGGAGATGTTTCTTTTGCAACAATAACTGACATTGTTATTAGTTCATACTCTCAGAAGTATGTTAGCGAACCTTCACCTACAGACATATCAGGATTTTATACAGACCCACTTGTTGGTTCTACCGTAATTATTACTAACGCTAAGGACGTAAGTAACTTTGCAATATTTTCTTGGGACTCATCAGTAGCTACAACAGGTGAACCGAACTTTTGGGATATTGGATTAACTCTTTTAGCTTCATCAGGAGACTTTAAAAGTAGTAAATATTATTTATTATCTTTGCTAACATATGATGCTTCAGGCAGCGGTGGAGATAAAAACTTTGTTTTTACACAAGCAACACCTTCATCTACTTGGACAGTAACTCACAACCTTGGAAAGTTTCCATCGGTAAGTGTGGTAAACTCTTCTAAAGTAATTGTATATGGAAACGTAAATTATATTAACACAAACGAATTAACAATAACATTTAGTGCACCCTTTTCAGGTCAGGCATTTCTAAATTAACTAAAACAAAAATTAAAACTATGGCAATTATTTATTTAGATGCGTTAGACCTTTCAGGATTAGAAGTACAAAACGTACTTGCGCAAAGTATTACAAGTAACCCAACTCCATTAGGAGAGGGACAATTTTTCTTTGACTCAACATTAAAGACAATTAAGTATTGGAATGGTACTGTTTGGATTGAACTAGACGGTACAGGAGATATCACAGGAGTAACGGCAGGTTCGGGACTTTCAGGTGGTGGAACATCAGGTGCGGTTACTTTAGCGGTGGACTACGCAGGAACAGACAACGTTATTCTTGAAGCACAAGATTTAACAAGTACTGCAATCGAAGGTGGTTTTAAAATACTATTCTCTGATACCTCAAATGACGTAAGCTTTGGTCTTGTAAGTGACTTACCTTTTACTAGCACATTAGGTACGGTAACTTCAGTAGGTCAGACTCACGCAGGTGATGCATTTACAGTAGGAGGTTCACCTGTAACAAGTTCAGGAACTCTTGCTATTACAATGGCAGGTACTTCTGCTCAATACATAAATGGACTAGGTAACTTAATTACTTTCCCAACGCTTACTGCAGGAACAGTTACATCAGTAACTTCTTCAAATGAAGTGTTTATTGAAGCAACAGGAACAAGTCCTATTACTTCAACAGGTGATTTAAGCTTTGAATTAAGTGCATCAGGTACACCAAGTGCAAGTACTTATTTAAGAGGAGATAATACTTGGGCAACAGTTCCGGGTGGTTATACTTCATTTACATTAGGAGCAGACACAGGTACTTCTAATGCAATTGTAGATGCTGATATAGTTGATATTGCAGGTACAGATGGAATTTCATCAGTAATTGCTACTGTAGGTACTACATCTACAGTTAGTTTAGGTATTGATAATTCAGGAGTAACTGCAGGAACATATGCAAGTGCTAACATTACAGTAAACGCAAGAGGACAAGTTACTTCAGCAAGTGCAGGTGGTGCAGGAACAATGACAAATTTTGATGTAGAATCTGATTCAGGAGATACATTAACTATTAGTGATGGTGAAGTATTAAGTATTTTAGGTGGAACTGCTTTATCAGGGATTGGGAGTGCTACTGATACAATAACAATTAATCACGACCCGTTTGGAACGGCAGGAACATATGCTTATCCTGCATCAATTACAACAAATACTCAAGGTCACATTACTTCGGTAACTGCAGGAAGTGCACCGGGTACAATGGATGACTTCACAGTAGCAGCAGATTCAGGAACGGCAGTAACTATTTCAGATGCTAACACACTTTCTTTACTAGGTGGTGTAGGTATTGTAACTACGGCAAGTGCTACTGATACAGTAACTATAAAAACTGATTTAGACGAATTACCAACATTGGCTGCAACAGGATTTGATAATGATATCGTATTCTTACAAGACCAAAGTACTCAGGGTAGAGTTGCAATGTCAAATGTGCCTTTAGATTATTGGGGTAATCCTGATGCTAACATTGTAATGGATTCGCATAAAATTACTAGCCTTTTAGACCCAACTGCAGCACAAGATGCAGCAACTAAAAACTATGTAGATACAACATTCGCAGGTTCAGGAGCATTAATCTACCAAGGTGGATACGATGCAACAAGTGCAGCACCATCAGCAGGTGTTAAGCAAGGTTGGACATACGCAGTAACAGTAGCAGGTACAGGTTCACCTGCAGGATTTTGGAGTCCAACATTAGAGGTTGGTGATTTAATTATTGCTAATCAAGACACACCTGTTGATGCAGGAGATTGGACTGAGATTAACAAGAACATTGACGTTGCAACCGGTACAGTACTAGGTATTGTAAACGTTCCTGCAGCAGGTGGACTTAGTATATCTTCAGGAGCAGTTAGCTTACCTAATGTAGGTACTGCAGCTACTGTAGGTGGTGTAGCTAAATCTTTAGTATTAACAACTGATACGAAAGGTCGTGTTAGTTCAGCAACGGCAGGTGATATTCAAATTGCAGCAAGTCAGGTAACTAACTTCTGTGCAGAAGTAGAATCTTGTCAAACTGCTAGAGAAAAAGTAGGTACAATAGGTAGTGCATCATCTTGGACAATTACTCATAACTTTGGTACTAGAAATGTAGTAGTAACTGTTTATCAAAACTCAGGTAGTTATCAAGAAGTAAAAACTACAATTACTAGACCTACAGTAAATACAGTAGTAATTTCTGTTGCCTTTGCAGTAGGAGCGAATGCGTATAACTATATGCTTCAACAAGTAGGATAAAATCAAGTAAGAGGTGGCAGAAACCCTAGAAGGGATGTCACCTCTTATATTATATAATTAAAACAAATTATGGCTTTAGATGAAACGATAATTGAATTTCTATCACCAATTAATGTTGCAAAAAATATTTCTATTGATGGAAGGTCACTTGGCGAAAATGCTTTTAATAGCACAACAATACCTACTAACAACAATCAACTTGTAAACGGTGAAGGATATATAACGGCTGCATCTTTACAGGGTGTCCCTGCTATATTATCAAATGGAGTAATACCTAGTTTAAATTCCGGGATTACTGCTGCTGAAGTAAGGTCTTTGATTGGAGCAGGAACAGGAGACATTACGCAGGTAGTTGCACAGAATGGATTAATAGGTGGTGGTTCAAGTGGTAGTGTTACAGTAGAAGTACAATATTTCGGAGTAAACAATATAATTAATCAAGCTGCAGAAAACAATACTGAAATTGATGCTAAGGATTTAATTTTATATAAAAACAATAATGATGATACTGTTTATAGTGCTAGAGTAACTGACCTTATTACTGCAAGTGGTGTTATTACCGGAGTAGGTGCAGGAACAGGTATGACAGGTGGAGGCTCAATAGGCAATGTTACTTTAAATGTTATTGGTGGTTCAGGAATTACCGCAAATGCAAATGACATAACTGTTGATAGTACGGTTATAAGAACAACAGGCACACAAACTATTGGTGGTGCAAAAACATTCAGTTCAATTCCTATAGTGGGAACAAAAGAAACTGCAAATGATTCAACTTCAGCAGCTTCAACTGCTTGGGTAAAAAATCAAGGATACATAACTTCTACACCGGGTGGAGATATTACAGGAGTAACTGCAGGCGCAGGGATGAGTGGTGGTGGAACATCAGGTACTGTTACTTTAAATAACGCAGATAGAGGTTCTTCTCAACCAATTTTTAAAACAATTACTGCATCAGGAGGCATAGAAGATATTGTTGCAGAAAGTAATAGCGATATATTAAATTTTGTAGGACAAGGTTCAATAAGTGTAACTACGGATGTAAAAGGTCGTAATGTAAACATAAATAGTAGGTTCCAAGAGTTGTTACTAAAAGGTACTGAGTTAACTCTTAGTGATGGTAACTCTGTTGAACTTCCAACATCTACAGGTCCTAAAGGAGACCAAGGTATTCAAGGTATTCAGGGAACACAGGGTGACATTGGATTGACAGGTGCTAAAGGAAACGCAGGAACAAACGGAGCCAAAGGTGACCAAGGTGTAAGAGGACTACAGGGTATTCAAGGAGACATTGGATTGACAGGTTCCAAAGGTGCTCAAGGTGGTACAGGCGCAAAAGGAGACCAAGGTATTCAGGGTATTCAAGGTGGTCAAGGAGATATTGGACTAACAGGTTCTAAGGGTGCTGCAGGAACAAATGGTACGAATGGTGCTAGAGGACTTACAGGATTGACAGGCGCAGCAGGTACAGATGGCTCAGTTGGAAAACAAGGAATACAAGGATTAAAAGGTGACACAGGCTCTCAAGGTGGAACAGGTTCTAAGGGAGACCAAGGAATACAAGGAATACAAGGTGGTCAAGGTGACATAGGTCTTACAGGTGCTAAGGGGTCTACGGGTTCTCAAGGTGGAGCAGGAGCCAAAGGAGACCAAGGTATTCAAGGGAAACAAGGTGGACAAGGAGACATCGGTTTAACGGGTTCTAAGGGGTCTACGGGTTCTGCAGGTACAAACGGAACAAATGGTGCAAAAGGTGACACAGGAGCAGCCGGAGGACAAGGATTAAAAGGTGACACAGGAGGACAAGGTATTCAAGGGAAACAAGGTGGAACAGGTGCTAAGGGAGATGCAGGAGCAACAGGAGGACAAGGTATTCAAGGTATTAGAGGTGTTACAGGAACCGCAGGTACAAATGGTGCAGCAGGTGCTAAAGGAGCGACAGGTGGACAAGGGATACAGGGTATTCAAGGATTAAAAGGAAGCACAGGAACCGCAGGTTCGAATGGTGCAGCAGGTGCTAAAGGAGATAAAGGCTTAACAGGTAACACAGGTGCTAAAGGAAACGCAGGTACGAATGGGACTAATGGAGACAAGGGTGCAACAGGTGACACAGGAGGACAAGGTATTCAAGGGATTCGTGGTGTAACAGGAACTGCAGGTTCGAATGGAACTAATGGTATTCAAGGTATTAGAGGTTTAACAGGAGCAGGAGGTTCTAGAGGATTACAAGGTACTCCGGGCGCAGCAGGTTCTAATGGAGCCAAGGGTGACGTAGGTGCTCAAGGTGGAAAAGGAGACCAAGGTGCTACAGGTAATACAGGGTCACAAGGTATTAAAGGTTCTACAGGTTCTACAGGATTACAAGGTACTCCGGGAGCAGCAGGTGCTAAAGGTTCTACAGGTTCTACAGGACCAACAGGAGGACAAGGAATTCAAGGTATTCGTGGAGCAACAGGTACGGCAGGAACAAATGGTACGAACGGAAGTCCGGGAGCAACAGGTTCTAAAGGAGCGACAGGTTCTCAAGGTTCTACAGGTTCACAGGGACCTAGAGGTTTTACAGGTGCTTCAGGTGGTAGTTTTCCTGTAACTATTGATAAGAACGAACCAAGTACTATAAAGTCTATGTCTGTAAATACTACGTCAAGAAATCCTTTTGCAACAGTAGTGCTAGATAACGGAACGTCATTTTTGCTTACTGTATATTCACTTATGGCTGAAGGACCCGGTAAATAAATACTTAAAGCAATAAAAATTTAAGTATCTTTGTAATATATAAATTTAATCAAATACATAACAAAATGAAAAAAGCAGTAAAAAAAGTTAAGATTCAAGAGAATGAATTGTTAAAAATTCAATCAATGATGAATGCATTTAATCAATTAAAAATGCAATTAGGAGATATTGAATTATCAAAAGTAAGTGTAATTGAAAATATAAATAAGTTAAAGGCTGACTATATGATGGTTGAAAAAGACTTAGCTAAAGTATATGGAGCAGATGCACAGATTGATGTAAAGACAGGAGAAGTATCTGAAAAACCAAAAGAACCTAAACTAGAAAAAATTAAGTAATGGCAAGAATAAGGAAGTACCCAATTGATGCAACACCAACAATAAGTGATAAGCTAATAGGAACAGACGTTGATAATGAAGACATTACAATGAACTATACTATTGGTGATATTATTGGTTTGGTTCCTGTAACAAAAACGGTACAACTTACTTCAGCTAACGGAAACGTATATCAATTAGTAGTTGATAATTCCGGGAACCTTAGTACGGTAGCCATCGTATAATAAAAAACAAAATGGATATAAGAAAAATTTCTGTAGGTCCTGATTACAAGTCGGGTGCTATGCATTACCTTGTAGGTCAGGACATCTTAAATGGAAACTTTCATATTCATTTGATACGAAAAGAGAAAGATTCTGTCTGTATTTACATTCAACAAAAGGATGAAATATTATTATGGAAAGAATTTAATTCTACTATGCCTATTTCTATAGAGTATAATATAAATTTCTAGTATGACTAACGAAGAGATGATTGAATCTATAGATGTTCTTAAGATTAAAAAATCTAAGACTGATGATTTTATTGAGCAAATGAGTATTGCTGATGAAATTCATAATATTGAAATGAAATTAAATGGAGTCAAGCCAACTGATTCGTCTATTGATTGTATTGGTTGTGGCTCATAAACTAAATTATGAAATCACCATTTGCGTTTATTGTTAAACCTGTAAAGGGTAAGAGATATAATAACACCAAAGAGATAGGGGGTATTGAGTTCATTATCAGTACTTCCCAAGAAGACCACAAATATTCAAACCGAGAAGCTGAAGTAATATCACTACCATTAGGATACAAAGGTCCTATAGAGGTAGGTAATACTTTGTTGGTACACCATAATGTTTTCAAGTATTATAATAATATGAAAGGGAAACAAGTAAGTGGTAGAAGTTTTTTTAAAGACAACTTATTTTTTGTAGAGGACGAACAATTTTATATGTATAAAAACAAGGATGGGTGGAACGCACACGACAAGAATTGTTTTGTTGCTCCTGTTGATGTTGAAGATTCGTATATCTATAAACCAATTTCTAACGAGCCATTAGTTGGCTTAGTTAAGTTTCCTAATAAATATTTAATTAGTAAGGGTGTTAATAAAGGAGATAGAATTTCTTTTCAACCCGAAAGTGAATACGAATTTAATGTAGATGGGGAAGTTCTTTATAGAATTTTTGACCATCAAATTACTATTAAGTTATGAGTCGGGAATGGGATTGGATGGATGATGAAGATTATCAAGACGTTCCAATAAAAAAAATCAAACGAATTAAGAATGAATTCAAAAGAAATAAAATTAAAAATAATAGAAGCAGGTTACAAGGCGGTGGAGCAACTGATAAAGGTTTCGAAGGAAGCGATTATTAAACACGACCCTGAAGATGATATATCTGCGGATAGATTAAAGAATGCAGCAGCTACTAAAAAGTTAGCAATCTTTGATGCGTTTGAAATTTTAAATAGAATTGAATCAGAAAAAGAAGCATTAGATGCTATAGATAACGGACCAAATAGAACTGATACCAAACAAGGATTTGCAGAAAGAAACTCAAAATAATCTATACACATTACTTAGTGATGTTGTACCTAAAAATGTTCTAACAACTAAGAACAAAGCTAGGTCGTGGGAGTATGGGGTTAGTGAGAAATATAACATTATTGTTATATCTAAAGATGGTACACTTGGAGATGTTGTTTCTATACAGGGACTTAGAATTGGATTACCTGCAACTCCGAAAGATTGTTTTAAAAGAGATAAGTCTAGTCCTAAACAATATTGGGAACGAAAAGATATTCCAAAACCTTTATCTAAAATTCAATCTATATTCCAATGGAATGATATGGCTACTGAATTTAAAAATCAATGGGTAGATTATGTCGAAGATGAATTTGTAAAAAGAGAAAAAGGACATTGGTTTTATTCTAATGGAGTTAAAACTTATATTACAGGTTCCCATTATATGTATCTTCAATGGACTAAAATAGATATTGGTTATCCTGATTTTAGAGAAGCAAACAGAATATTGTATTTGTTTTGGGAAGCTTGTAAAGCTGACAAGAGAAGTTTTGGAATGGACTACTTAAAAATTAGACGTTCAGGATTTTCTTATATGGGTAGCGAAGAGTGTGCAAACACAGGCACAATATCCAAAGATGCAAGAATAGGTATTTTATCTAAGACAGGTTCTGATGCAAAAAAAATGTTTACCGATAAGGTTGTTCCTATTACAAATAACTATCCATTCTTTTTTAAACCTATTCAGGATGGTATGGATAAACCTAAAACTGAATTAGCATTTAGAATACCTGCATCTAAGATTACTAAAAAAAATATGTTTGATTCTAATGACGATGAGTTATATGGATTAGATACTACAATAGATTGGAAGAACACAGATGATAACAGTTATGATGGTGAGAAATTATTATTATTAATTCACGATGAAAGTGGAAAATGGATTAAGCCTAATAACATTTTAAATAATTGGCGAGTAACTAAAACTTGTTTAAGATTAGGTTCTAAAATTATAGGTAAATGTATGATGGGTTCAACCTCAAATGCTTTATCTAAGGGTGGAGATAACTTTAAAAAATTATACGAAGATTCTAATGTCTTTGATAGGAATGCAAACGGTCAAACTAAAAGTGGGTTATATTCACTTTTCATCCCAATGGAATGGAATATGGAAGGGTTTATTGATAGATTCGGTATGCCTGTTTTTCACACACCAAGTGTTCCTGTATTGGGAATTGATAATGAATTGATACATAAGGGTGCTATTAATTATTGGCAAGATGAAGTAGACTCTTTAAAGAATGATGCAGATGCATTAAATGAATTCTATAGACAGTTTCCTAGAACAGAATCTCACGCATTTAGAGATGAAAGTAAACAATCAATATTTAATTTAACAAAGATATATCAGCAAATAGATTACAACGATTCTATTATAATGGACCATCATCGTACTCGTGGTAGTTTTAGTTGGAAGAATGGTATAAAGGATACTGAGGTTATTTTTACTCCTGATACTAGAGGTAGGTTTTATGTATCTTGGACTCCTGAGAAGGGAATGCAAAATAGAGTTGAAAACAGGAATGGGATTAAACATCCGGGTAATAAACATTTAGGCGCATTTGGTTGTGATAGTTATGATATATCAGGAGTTGTTGGCGGTGGAGGTTCTAACGGAGCATTACACGGTAAGACACAGTTTCATATGGACAACGCTCCGATTAATGAGTTTTTCTTGGAGTATATTGCAAGACCACAGACTGCTGAAATATTTTTTGAAGATGTTTTAAAGGCTGTTGTTTTTTATGGAATGCCTATATTAATAGAGAATAACAAACCTAGATTACTTTATCATTTTAAGAATAGAGGCTATCGAGGATTCTGTATGAATAGACCTGATAAACATTATACAAAACTTTCTAAAACTGAAAGAGAATTAGGAGGAATGCCAAACTCAAGTGAGGATGTTAAACAGGCACACGCTTCGGCAATTGAATCTTACATAGATGAACACATTGGTTTTAAGTCTGAAGAAGAAATGGGGGATTGTGTTTTTACAAGAACTTTAGAAGATTGGGCAAAGTTTGATATCAACAATAGAACTAAGTTTGATGCTAGTATATCATCAGGTTTAGCGATAATGGCAACACAAAAACATCTCTATACACCTCAGAAAAAAGTTACAAAAATAAAGGTTAACTTTGCGAGGTATAGTAACAAGGGTACACAAAGCGAAATCATTAGATGAAGAAAGTAGACATAAACATACAATCTGCAGGTTTCCCTAGTCAATTTGTTTCAGATAGTGAGAAAGCTACTGAAGAGTTCGGTTTACAAATCGGGCAAGCCATTCAATATGAATGGTTCAAAAAAGATAGTGGGAGTTGTAGGTTTTACAATCAATCGGCAGACTTTCACAGGTTGCGTTTATACGCACGAGGAGAGCAGTCTGTAGGAAAATACAAAAACGAATTAGCAGTAGACGGAGATTTATCTTATCTAAATTTAGATTGGACTCCTGTTCCTGTACTCCCTAAGTTTGTGGATATCGTAGTTAACGGTATGCAAGGACGAGAGTTTGTTCCAAAAGCTTTTGCGCAGGATGCAATGTCTCAATCTAAGAGAAGCAAATATCAACAAATGGTTGAAGGACAAATGGTCGCTAAACCTTTACTTGAAGTTATTCAAGAAAAAACAGGAGTAAACCCTTTTACAGTTACACCTGAAGAGTTACCTAATACAGATGAAGAACTTAAGTTGTATATGCAACTTAACTATAAACCTGCAATTGAGATTGCAGAGGAAGAAGCTATCAGTACTTTGTTTGAGGCTAATAAATATGATGACATTCGTAAGCGATTAGATTATGATATGACTGTCTTGGGTGTTGCAATGGCAAAGCACGAATTCTTAATGGGAGATGGTGTAAAAATTAATTATGTAGACCCTGCAAATGTGGTGTACAGTTATACTGAAGACCCAAACTTTAAAGATTGTTTTTATTGGGGAGAAATTAAAACAGTTCCTCTTACAGAATTATTAAAGATAGACCAATCATTAACTACTGAAGACTTAGAAGAAATATCTCAATCAGCACAGAGTTGGTATGATTATTATAATACTGCACAGATGCAGCAGAATGATATCTTCTATAGGGATACTGCAACCTTAATGTATTTTAACTATAAGACAACTAAGAAAGTTGTTTATAAAAGAAAAATTCAGGACAACGGTAACGTAAAAATGGTAGAGAAAGATGATTCTTTTAACCCACCTGCAGATATGCAAGAAGAAGGAAACTTTGAAAAGGTTGAAAAGACTATTGATATGTGGTACGAAGGTGTTATGGTTATGGGAACCAACATTATGCTTCAATGGAGAATGATGGAAAATATGGTAAGACCACAATCAGCATCACAATATGCAATACCTAACTATGTAGCAGCAGCACCAAGAATGTATAAAGGTGCTATTGAATCTTTAGTTAGACGTATGATACCTTTTGCAGATTTAATTCAGATTACTCATTTGAAGTTACAACAAGTAATTGCAAGAGTTGTACCGGATGGTGTCTTTATAGATGCAGATGGTCTTAATGAAGTTGACTTAGGTACGGGTAACGCATACAATCCTGAAGATGCATTAAGAATGTATTTTCAAACAGGTAGTGTTATAGGTAGAAGTTATACTCAAGATGGAGATTATAATCAAGCTAAGGTTCCAATTAAAGAACTTCAGTCCTCATCGGGTGCTTCTAAAACTCAGATGCTATTAACAAACTACAACCATTACTTAAACCAAATAAGAACAGTTACAGGACTAAACGAAGCAAGAGATGCTAGTATGCCTGATGCTAACTCATTAGTTGGTTTACAAAAGATGGCAGCACTAAATTCAAATGTAGCAACAAGACATATTCTTGATGCAAGTTTATATATTTATAGAAGTTTAGCTGAAGCTATTACTTATAGGGTTGCTGATATTTTACAATACTCTGATTTTAAAGAAGAGTTTATAAATCAAATTGGTAAATACAACGTATCTATCTTAGGAGATATTAATGAACTATACATATATGACTTTGGAATCTTTATTGAACTATCACCTGATGAAGAACAAAGAGCACAACTTGAACAGAACATTCAGATGGCTTTATCTAAAGGAGATATTAATCTTGAAGATGCAATAGACATTAGAGAACTTAGAAATATTAAGTTAGCTAATCAACTTCTTAAGATGAAAAGAATTGGTAAGCAAGAAAGAGAAGAGAAGATGGCTATGCAGCAGCAACAAGCGCAATCAGAAGCTAAACAAGCACAGATTCAAGCACAGGCACAAGCTAATCAGCAACAACTTCAAATGGAAACACAAGCTAAGTTGCAATATAGACAAGGTGATATTTCTTTTGAAATTGAAAAATTAAAACAAGAAGCTATGTTGAAGTCTCAACTTATGCAAGAAGAATTTAATTTGAATATGCAACTAAGACAAATGGATGCAG
>SDBT01006671.1_pt1 | contig 19093 bp, 17 predicted proteins | sample 2277101 | NCBI WGS metagenome assembly SDBT01 (sample SAMN10404973, study PRJNA504765) | marine sediment metagenome | isolation source: marine sediment core GS10_PC15, 103 cmbsf | place: Arctic Ocean: Southern Knipovich Ridge | collected 2010 | reverse complement strand
ACCACAGCATAAATTACCGTGGTTTGCGAGTAAAACAGCATTTTTCTCTCCAAGAGCTTTAATCACTCCCTCTGCTAGTTCCTCCGTTCCAGCTTCTCCATATTCAGCACAAACTATTTCTCCACCTACATAAGGTACTAATTCTTCCATAATCGGAGGAATAGATAGATTTAAAGAACTAAGAACAGTGGAGTAAATACTATGAGCGTGAATTATAGCATTAATATCATCCCTTTCTTTATAAACACTTAGATGCATTTTCTTTTCTATAGATGGATTTCTCTCACCTTTTATCACCATACCCTCCATGTCTATAATAAGAATATCTTCTGATGTCATTTCATCATAGCGTACACTGCTAGGAGTTATTAACACAATTTCTTTTTCGTTATCTTTTAATCTAACACTCACATTACCCGCAGAGCCAATAATATGTCCATTTTTTAATAGTTTTTTACAGATGCCTACTATTTCCGTTTTAAGGCTCGCAATTTTTTCCCCTAATTTAGGTTTTCTTATTCCGCTTTCTTTAAGTGTCTTTGGATTTATTAGGTATTCAGGGATATTTCCATCCAACCATAATTCTATATCTTTAAGTAAAATTTCTGATTGTCGTTCTACTACTTCTTTTGTGTTTCCACCTATATGTGGGCTAATGATAACATTATCTAATCCAATAAATACATTATCTTCATCTAAGGGTTCAAGGGGAAACACATCAAGAGCCGCTCCACCTATTTTTCTCTCATCTAAAACCTCTTTTAAAGCATCGTAATCAATAATGCTTCCTTTTGATGTATTTATCAAAAATGCTGTATGTTTCATCATTTCCAATCTCTTTTTATCAATAAGATTGTCATTTTCATCAGTTGCTACAGCATGAATTGTGATAAAATCTGAATTTCTCATCAAATAATCAATCTCCACTTTTTCGCCTACTTCTTGAATAATTTCATCACAAGCATATGGATCATAGATAAGGAATTTAACTCCAAATGGTTTAAGTCTAGAAGCAACTCTTCTTCCTATTTGTCCTAAACCGATAATTCCTATTGTTTTTCCTTTTAATTCAACTCCTTGAAACGTATTTAAGTAAGCCACATAATCATCAAAATCTGTAATTTCGAATTCTTCTGAATGTAATTTTCTATCAACCATCTGTAGTTTTCTGGCTAATATCAGCATGAATCCAATGGTTAGTTCTGCTACAGCATTAACATTTCTAAGAGGTGTATATAAAACAGGCAAATTTTTTTTAGTAGCTGCTTCTATATTAATATTGAAAGGATCTCCCCTACAGGATACTAACATTTTTAGATTTATAAGTTCAAAAAGTTCCTTTTTCTTAAGATCATCAGCTTCGGTTATAAAAACATCGACGTTCTCTAATTTTTCGGCCAATTCTTTCGCGTCAAAATAGATAATTCCAGTTTCTCTCCATGGTTCATAAACTACATCAAAATTTTTCTTTAATTCACTTAAACATTTATCAGTGATATTAGCAGTTATGAACGCTTTCATTTTACTCATGTTGATATTTCTTTATGATTGTTGATGTTATTTTATTTTTATTATTATTTAACAAAAGAATTAAGAAGAAATAAAAAGATTTTATAAATACTGTTTAAAACATTAAACTTCGAAGTTTCATTAGGCTTCTCGGTTGTCCTGATATTATTTTTATTTTTCCAGAAGAGTAACCCTTGACAGCACCAAGATCCTTATTGAATAAGTCGATTAGGACTTGTTCAGATGTGAATTCTATTTTTACTGGTGAATTCTCATCAGCGGTACTATCTTTAATTTCAATTCCCTGATCCTTTTTAACTAAAATTAAAGCTTTTCTGTCTGTATCTAAAAAAGTCATTTGTATAGGATCATCATATTTTGCTAATTTTCTTCTAATCTTTTCATTATTTTCATATCTATTTTTGATTTCATTTAAGCATTGATTAATATTTTCAAATTTTGTCATTTTATTCCATCCCAAATATTAAGATTTCTTTATAAAATTTAAAGCCTACTATAAGTAAAGAGGAGAATAATTTATATTTTTACAGTTGATTGATTTTTCTTTTTAAATTTTTCCATTCTAAATAGATATCTCGATATTTCTTAGAAATAGTGGGATCTACTAAATAATTCCTAAAATTTATATGAGATTTTACGAGATTTTTATAATCTGAGTAGAATTTTAATCCAATTAGAGTATTAATAGCAGATCCTATGAAAGCAGACTCTTTCCATTGAGGAACTGAGATATTGGTATTTAATGTATTAGTCAAGATTTTGCAGAATTCATTAGAATTAGCCATTCCTCCTGCACAAAATGTTTTAAGTTTATAAGCTGAAAATGGTTTCAATGCGTTATAATTTTCCAATATTCCAAAACTTATATTTTCAAGAACGCTTCCTACAAAATTTTTTATTTTAGGCATATCTTCTGTTATTAAAGTAGGAGGCTGGAAAACAAATAATCCTCTTTTTATAGAAGTTTTATCTTTAATAGCCATGAGTTCTGGACCTAAAAAAGCAAAAGTTGAGTCTGAACCGGGTGAAATTTTTTTTAAATAAAATTCTATTTGTTCGTTAGGATTAACACTCAAGTTATTTAAAAATGTATCCTTGAACCAATCAAATGCTATCCCAGTATTACCAGAGTTAGCTTCAATTAACCACTTTCCTTTAATAGAATGGTAAGTCGTCCAGTAATTGCATTGAAGATCTAATATTGGTTTATTAACAACTAAATGAACTGGAGCCGTACTTCCTAGGCTGATTCCAACATTTCCATTTTCAATCACACCCATTCCTAACAATGAAGCCTGTGTATCACCCCCAGATTTAACAACCGGAATTTCATCTTGATCAAATCCAAGTTGATTCAGTAATTTAGGTTTAAGTTCACCAACTATTCTACCTGAATCAACTATTTCAGGGAAAAAGTCGGGATCAAAATCAAATGCTTCAATGATTTCAGAGCTCCATTCACCTTTGATAATATCTAATAATTGTGTTTCTCCTGCTGAACTTAAATCTGAACAGAATTCTCCTGTAAGTTTATAAACAACCCAATCATCTAATGTTAAAACCTTTTTTATTTTATTATATAATTCTTCATTTTCTTCCTTAAACCACAATAGCCTTGAAAGACAAAATAACATAGATGGGCTATGTCCGGTAATATTGAAGAGATCCTCTTCTGAAAATTCATCTTCTATAAGATATACGCTGTCAATTCCTCGAACATCCGTGTTTGGACCTCCATATAAAACTTCTCCTTGGCTATCTAAAAAAACTACAGCTATTCTTTGAGCACAAGATGAAATTCCAATAACGTCGCAATTTTTTAAATCTTTTTCTGCCTTTAACAAATCTGTAATAATATTTTCTAATTTATTCCAAACATCTTTCATATCAATTTGTTTAGCAAAACCATCAAGATCGTCATTGAATATTTTCAAATCATCAATTAAAAAAGATTTTAGAATTAAATTATCAGACACAAGCCCAACCTTTATTTTAGTTGAAGAAATATCGATTGTTAAAATTAATCTATCAGAATTGGGCATTATTAATACTTTCAGAGGTGAATTTTTTCTTTATTTTATATCGAATTAACTAGATTTATTATTATTTAAATATTTTCTAATAACTTCACCACGTGGTTCCTCCTCTTCAAATAGTATAGCTTGGAATGAATAAACCTTTGTACTTAGATCTTTCCATGCTTGACTATCTAACCATGCCTTTGAACATGTTTGTGAAAGAAATGTTTCTACACCCCAATTTCTATTATGATCTATTGGTACTTGAGGCAAAAGCAAACCCCGCCTCATTCCTTTCTCAACAATCAACCCATCTCTTCCAATTACAATTTTATTAATATACTCCTTTGGATCGTTAATTTCTATCAATTTAGGAGGAGTCAAAATTGATAATTCAATCACAATATTATCCATTTCTTCAATAGTAACTGAAGGAAATCTAGGGTCTTCAATAGCAGAACTAATTGAAACTTTATGAACTACATCAAATAATGAATATTTAGGTTCAATATATCCAATACACCCTCTTAAGGAATTTCCTGCGACGTCATAATTATTTAGTGTAACAAAAGCACCATACTTATTGGTAAATTTTTCTTTTATTAACGGAGGAATCGGAATCCTTCTGTCATTTCTTAAAAAAAACTCAATATTTTCTCGAGCGAATTCTATAAGCATTGTTCCCTCTACAACACTAAACACCTCTTCATCAGACATTTTAGGAATCTCTTTATCAATTAGTTTATGTATAATTAGATTGTTTAAACTTTTATAGTTTATACCAATCTTTTAAGTATTTTTCCATTTGGTATGGAGTTATCAGAATTAATTTCTTCTCCCCTTAAAAATACTTTCCATATTTGAACTGTAGTAGTAAAATTTTCAAAAGGAGTATATTTAGCTTTTGTTTTAAATGTTTGAGGATTAATTTTTGTTACTGGGATCTTTTCGATAATTAATAAATCAGCATCATAGCCTTCTTTGATAAACCCTTTTTTTTTTAAATTAAATTTTAGAGCAGGATTTTCTGATGCGGCTTTTACAAAATATTCTAAAGATAACTCAAATTGAGTCACTTTTTCTAACATTACTAACGGATAAGTTTCAAAACCAGGGAATCCCGAGGGAATTCTTAAATAATCTCTATTTTTCTCTTCCAATGTATGAGGAGCATGATCACTAGCAATCAATTCGATACTCCCTTCACGAAATTTATTAAAGAGATATTTAGAATGAGATTTGTTTCTTAGCGGAGGTAAAACTTTTCCATAATTTTGATTTGATAGATCTACCGTTTTAGATAAGAGAATATGATGCGGTGTAATTTCATACGATATTTTAAGATTTTTATTTTGATTTAAAGTATGGTTAATAAGATCGAAACTTTCTCTACAGCTAATGTGGCAAAAATGAATGATGGGATAACTTTCACTTTTCCGTTTATTCACATTAATATTTTTAAGAAGATTGTCAATAAATAATCTAATATAATTCAATTCTGTTTGAGGAGGATTTAATCTATCATGTAATTCTAATATGTTATACTTTTTTAGAACCCAATCTTCATAGATTTCTACCCATTTCTTATTATCGATAGATCTGTCTGGATGGATAAATATAGGTATTTTATATTTTGATGAAAAATTAAGTATTTTTTGAATATTAGAATCTTTAGTCCAGTCAATTTCATTTAAACTTTTAAGTGGATAAATTTTAAAACCAATAACTCCTAAATTAATAATTTTCTCTATTTCCCTATCATTAATTTCCTTGGGGACCCCGGCTATGAAACCAACATCTACATAAATATCACTTTTAGCCTTTTCCATCCATAATTGTACTTGCTTACTTGTAATGACTGGAGGTATTGTATTGGGCATTGTAAAAACACTAGTTATTCCAGAAAAAGCGGCTGCTTTAGTGCCAGTTAAAAAAGTCTCCTTTTCAATCTGTTCCATATCTCGTAAATGAGAATGAATGTCTATAATTCCTGGAAGGATTAATTTATACTGGCAATTAATTTCTTTCCCATCACGGTTTTTTTCAATTAGCTCTCGTAATTCTTTATTTTGAGATTCAAAACTTATTGATTTTATTATGCCGTTATGGATAAGAATAGAACCCTCTCGTATTAAGCCTTCAGAATAGATTTTCGCGTTTTTTAAAATCATTTTCCTGACTATTTATTAGTTGAGTTCGAGTCTATCCTTTTGAAAATTTATATATAATATTTTATTTTCTACGATATCAATTTTTGATAGAGAAACAAATTTAATATTTTTCACTCCTTTGAATAACTTAATTACATCAAACTCACCGTTTAAAAAATTGTAATTTGGAATTATAAAAGAGCTCAAATCCAAATCTTTTATAGCTGATTCTCTAAAATCAAAGATCTTTGTGTTAATTTCAGAAAATTGGTTTTTATTTATTAAAAAAAAACTTGGTCCATTACATATTGAATTAATGAAGCTAATGAGGGAATAAATATTAGGAAATTTACGAACATAAATACCTGGGGTTGATTTTTTCCACTCCTTGTTTTGAATATTTTTTTCCTCGTTACCTTTAACTAAAGCTTTTTCTAAGAGTAATGCTTGAGATCTTTCATCAGGACCTAAATACCTTAACTTATCTCCATTTAATTTAACTAAAATACTTCTTTTCTGAAAAATTAAGAATAAATTATTATTTTTTCTGATGCTATATGATAAACAAAATGTTTCTCTGATACTAGAGCAAAGCCTATATACATCAAGAGGAGTAATCCCTTTATCCACATCTTTTTTAGTAAAAAATGTAAGTTCTTTATTTAACAGTATAAAATTTACCAAGATAATCAGATAGAAAACATTCAACAAAATTAAATTAGAATTTACCCAATTTTTTGAAAAAATCAGTAGCAACTTTTTCACCAGGAAGTCCGGGCATTCCGGGCATTCCCTTCCCTTTTTTCTGCATTTGCAAAAATCTCTTCATGAATTTTTTCATTTGGTAGTATTGTGCCAGCATTTTGTTTATCAAAGAATATTCTGTTCCACTTCCAATCGCAATTCGCCTCTTTCGAGTCTTTTTGATTATTTTGGGTTCCATTTTCTCTTCAGCTGTCATGCTCGACAAAACAACTTCCCATTTTGCTAAGTTCTTTTCAGCATCATTCTTCAGGGCATCTGGAATATTTCCTCCGCCCATCATAGTCAAAATCTGCTTAAATTTTCCTACTTTTTTAATACTTTTCAGTTGAAGATAGAGATCATCTAAAGTAAATTTACCATGTAACATTCTTCTAACCATTTCTGGTTCTAAATCCACTTCTGCTTCCTGTACTTTTTGAACTAATGCTTCAATATTTGGTATTCCCAGTAAGGTTCCTACGAATTTAGATGGCTCAAATTCTTCAATATCATCTATTTTTTCTCCAATTCCTATGAATCGAATACTGACTTTTGTTGCAGAGCAAGCTGACAATGCTCCTCCTCCTTTTGCTGTTCCATCAAGTTTTGTTACAATAATACTCCCAAGGTTTGTGGTTTTAGAGAATTCTTCTGCTTGAACATATGCCTGTTGTCCAAGTGTGCCATCGAGAACTAGACAAATCTCGTTTGGTTTCAATTTTTGTTCAAGAATTGCCATTTCCTTCATAAGTTCCTTTTCTTCCTTATGTCTCCCTGCAGTATCAACAATTATCAAGTCATTTCCATCATTTATTGCCCTTTTAGTTTCTTGAATCGCAATTTTAATAGCATTTTTTTCATTGGGATTTCCATAACACTTTACTCCTACTTGTTCAGTTAGTTGAACGAGTTGTTCATAGGCTCCAGGTCTCCATGTGTCGGTTGTTAATGCTGCGACTTTAAAGCCTTTACTTTTATAGTATTTAGTTAATTTTCCGATTGTGGTGGTTTTTCCCGATCCTTGAATACCTACAAGTAATATGACGTTTTTTTTGCCTGGTTTGATACGTATTGGAGCTGATTTACCCCCTAAGAGTTTAATGAGCTCATCGTGTATTAATTTTATGATGAAATCTTTCCTTCTTGCCTTCTGAAGTTTAGTATTCATTGCTTCTTTTTTTATATTTTCTGTCATTTCAAAAACTAATTCCACGCGTACGTCTGCTGACAGCAAAGCGCGTTGAATTACTTGGATAAGAGCGTTTATTGCGTCTTTATCTACTTTTGGTAATCGTCTAATTGTTCGGATGGCGGAATCTAATTTTCTTCCAAGTTCGGTGAGGACCATAATTTTCTATTCACAAAAACTAAATTTTTTTTTTGATTAAATATAATATATTATAAATTAAAAGAAATGTCAAAATTAAAAATATTTGGGATAAAAATTAATAAACTAAGGTGTATTTGTAATTGTCTATTAGAAGAACAGAAATACAAAAGTTAAAAGCCGGACAATATCTCATGGTTGATGATGAACCATGTGTCATAAAAAGTACGGAACGATCTAAAAGCGGGAAACATGGTCACGCTAAAGTAAGAGTTGTTTGCGTCGGCATGTTTGATAATAATAAACGTTCACTTACAATTCCATCAGGTCATATGACAGAAATTCCTGAAATAATAAAGGGTATTGCTCAAATTAGTTTTATAGAGGATGACTTGGTCAATATTATGGATGTAGAATCATATGAATCAATGGACGTAGATTGGCCTCAAGATGATGATTTAAATAAAAAAATCAAGGCTCTACAAAACGATCCCGATAAAATATCGACAACACAGGTTGAATACTGGCAACTAGCTGGAAAAACTCTTATAAACAGAGTTTTCTCAAGCTAATCATAACTTTAGAATAATAGTTCCAAGAAAAGTCAATTTTAATTTTCAAACATCATTTATTTTTTAGAAACTATCATAGAATCACGAAAATTTTAAAAAGTACTTGAGGATTATGGAGAAAAAACCAATTGCCATAGCTTGTAGATTGGATTCAGAAAAAGCTATTAAATTAACGAGGAGAATATTTGAGTTTTTGGTCCAAAAGGGTGAAATTGTATATTTAGAAACAAGAATCGCACCAAAGATATTTCCCCATAATGGTATGGACTTAAGTGAGATGAATGCTCGGAATATTAAGTTCATCGTAATAGTTGGTGGTGATGGTTCTATACTAAGAGTAGTTAGTGGATTATCTCAAAAAGATCCCCCTCCTATTTTAGGAGTTAATGTGGGTTCTATTGGATTTTTAGATGAATCTAATGGAAGATTAATTTTTAAAGATTTAATAAAAGTATTAAAAAACGAGTTTAAATTAGAAAATTGTTCAAAAATTATACCTTATATTGTAAAAAATTCTGAAGAAATTAGATTAAACAGTGCTTTAAATGAAGTTTTAATAGTATCCTCAAAGAGTTCTAAAGTTCTACAAGTATCCATAAGAATTGATGGTATATTTCTGAATCGTCTCTATTTAGATGGAGTTATTGTTTCTACGTCTACAGGATCAACTGCCTATAATTTAAGCGCGGGGGGAGCAATAGTTAATCCACATTTGGATATAATGCAACTAACGCCATTGAATAGTTTTGCAAGATCGGGATTAAAACCTATAGTAGTTCCAATAGATTCAGAGATTGAGATCCAATTATTAAGGCCTCGTCTAGATGCAAAAATAGTGATAGATGGACAAAGAGAAATCAAAAAAATTCAATCTAATACAAAAATTAGAATACGAAAATCAATTTCTTACACAAAATTCATTCGTTTCAATAAAAGTTATTATACTCGTTTAAGAAAGAAAATAATTGGAACACTGAGAGTTCCTATAAATGATTCTCCAGAAGAATGAAGAAATGTTGAGTAAGTCTCCCATTTTAATATTTGATACTAATATATTCCTAACTGGAATTGATTTCAATTTATTCGACGGAATTATCTACACAACACCTTCTATTATAGAGGAAATTAAAGTTGAAAAGTATTCAAAACAAAACAAAAATATATTAAATAAAATATATGCTGCTCTTGATAATAATAAACTAATAGTAAGATCTCCAAAGAGAATATATATGGAGGACGTAATTGAAAAATCAAAATTAACTGGAGATTTTAAAGCTTTATCTAAAGTAGACAAGGAGTTAATATCTTTAGCTTTGGAATTAGTTGAAATCCATAAAACTACGGTACAGATTTTCTCAAATGACTATTCAATTGAAAATGTCTGTTCTGAATTGAATATCCCATTTTTTTCACTATTTAAAAAGGGAATTAAGTCAACAATCACGTGGGAAGTTTATTGTCCTCATTGTAAAAGTAGTCATGATGCTGATAAACTGTTTAAAACGTGCGAAATATGTGGATCACGTTTGAAAAGAAAGCCAAAAGATTATAAAATATTATAGTGGCTATTATATAAGTTATATCACAATTAATTAACGAGAAATATAAAAAATACCTATAGAAAATTATGGGCGTAAAAATAAATGAATTAGTAAAAAAAGTCAAACGAACAATTACATTTGAAAATATTTTTAATAAGGGAATAGCTATTGACGCTTTTAATACTATTTATCAATTTTTGGCTATTATACGCCAAAGAGATGGAACACCTTTAAAAAATTTCAAAGGAAACGTGACATCCCATCTATCTGGTCTTTTTTACAGATCGATTAACTTTTTAGAACACAATATAAAACCCATTTATGTATTTGATGGTACTCCTTCTGATTTAAAATTAGATACATTAAAAAAAAGAAGAAAAATTAAGGTCCAAGCAAGAGAGAAAATGGTTAAGGCTCAAGAAGCTGAAGATTTTAGAGAAGCTAGAAAATTTGCCCAATTAACTTCAAAACTAGATTCGGGTATGATAACAGAAAGTAAAAAACTTATTGAATATATGGGAATTCCAATAATTCAAGCGAGTTCTGAAGGAGAAGCACAATCAGCGTATTTAGTGGAAAGGGGAGATGCTTGGGCATGTGCTTCCCAAGATTATGATACACTTTTGTTTGGTGGAAAGCGATTAATTCGTAATTTTGCCATCAATCGTAGTAAAAAAGTGAGAGACACAACTGTTAGTTTAGATATAGAGTATATCTCATTATCTAAATTTTTAGAACATCTAGGTATTACTCGAGAACAACTTATAGAAATGGGATTATTAATAGGGACGGATTTTTTTCCTGGCGTTAAGGGTATAGGACAAAAAATAGCTTTAGATTTAATTACAAAATATGGAACAATTAAAAATATTTTACAAAATAAAGTTAAAATTGGGGGTAAGGAGATTATTGTTCAATTAGAAGAGATTAATCAAGTAAAAGATATGTTTCTTAATCCTGATATTAAAAAAGACTATAAATTACCTAAGCAAAAAAAGATTGATTTTGAAAAATTAGACGAATTTCTTATTGAGGAACATAACTTTTCTAAACAAAGAGTTGATAATGCTCTTGATCGGCTAAGAAAACTAAATTCTTCAAAGGTACAAGTCTCTTTAGATAATTTTTTTAAAAGTAATTGATAAACCATTAAAAAAAAAACCATAAAAAAAAAGAAAAAATTTTTACGAAATTAATAATTTTTGATATTTGATTAGAAATAGTAAATAGAGTTGAAATATCATGTCATCAAAGGGCAATAATGGTAAAGAGAAGGATGAAAAAAACGATGATAAGATGCCAAGTGTAATTTTAAGAGTTCAGAAAGCTAAAAAAAGAGATATTGGGCGAAATATCATAAGAATTGACCCTACAACAATGGAAAAGTTAAATATACAAACTGGCGATGTAATTGCTGTAATGGGTAAGAAAAATAGTGCGGGTATTGCTTGGCCAAGTTATCCTCAAGATAATGGATTAGGAATTGTACGTGTGGATTCTAGATTACAAAAAAACACTGGAACTAGAATCGATGATACTGTAGAAATTAAAAAAGTAAAGACAGACATTGCTCAAAATGTAGTACTAGCCCCCTCAAACTTTCCTATTAAAAATAATCCAAGATTTGAGAGCTTTGTAAAAAGAAAATTAAATGGTTATCCAATAACGCTCGATGATTATATATTCATTTCTATAGGCATTAGCAGAGAAATAACATTTAAAGTTATCAGTATGAGACCGAGTGGAATTTGTATTATCAAAGAAGATACTGTTCTTAACCTCAGTGAGAGAATTACTGAAGAGGCTGAGAAAGGTTCTAGCTCTATCACCTACGAAGATGTTGGTGGATTAGATAGAGAGATTCAGAGGGTAAGAGAAATGGTCGAGTTACCCTTACGACATCCATCTCTATTTAAACGCCTAGGAATTGATCCTCCAAAAGGCGTATTATTACGAGGTCCACCCGGTTGTGGAAAAACTTTGCTAGCTAAAGCAGTTGCAAATGAAAGTGAAGCACATTTTATTTCTATAAATGGACCAGAGATTATGAGTAAATTTTATGGTGAATCTGAAAAAAAATTAAGGAAACTTTTTATTGAAGCTGAAGAAAAAAGCCCATCAATTATTTTTATTGATGAAATTGATGCCATTGCTCCTAAAAGGGAGACAGTAACAGGAGAAGTAGAAAGAAGAGTAGTAGCTCAACTATTAGCCTTGATGGATGGGTTGCACGGTAGAGGTAAAGTTATTGTCATAGGTGCTACAAATAGACCAAATAGCTTAGATCCCGCATTAAGGCGCCCAGGGAGATTTGATCGTGAGATAGAAATTAAAGTTCCTAACGAAAAAGGGAGGCGAGAGGTTTTTCAGATACATACTCGAAATATGCCCCTTGATAAGAAGATTTCAATAAGAGAATTTTCGCAAATTACCCATGGTTTTGTTGGTGCCGATATATCGGCTGTTTGCCGAGAAGCGGCCATGGCAGCACTACGTAGATATTTACCAAAGATTGATTTAGAAGCAGATTTTATTGATCCTGAGTTATTAGAACAAATTGAGGTAACTAAAGAAGATTTTGAGGAAGCTTTAAAAGAAGTAGTACCATCTGGAATAAGAGAAGTATTTGTTGAGGTTCCAAATGTTACATGGGATCAAGTAGGAGGTTTACAAGATTTAAAACAAAGACTAATTGAAGCTGTAGAATGGCCTTTATCACATCCTACAATATTCACTCGTATGGGGGTGAAGCCACCAAAAGGAATATTACTTTATGGCCCTCCAGGGTGTGGAAAAACTTTATTAGCTCGTGCTGTGGCTACGGAATCAGAGGCAAATTTCATTTCAATAAAAGGTCCTGAACTCTTATCAAAATGGGTTGGAGAAAGTGAAAAAGCAATAAGAGAAATCTTCCGTAAGGCTAAAATGGCATCTCCATGTATCATATTTTTTGATGAATTCGATTCTATTGCTCCAAGCAGGGGAAGACATACTTCTGATTCTGGTGTATCAGAGAAAGTTTTGTCACAATTTTTGACAGAACTTGATGGTTTGGAAGTATCGAAAGATTTAGTTGTAATTGCCGCAACTAATCGTCCAGATATTCTTGACCCTGCTTTAATAAGACCAGGTAGGATTGATAGAATTCTATTAGTCCCCCTTCCAGATGAAGCGGGAAGATTAGAAATTTTAAAAATATTTACTAAGGGTATGCCTTTAGCAAGTGGTATAGATATTGAAGATTTAAGTGAGATGATTGAAGGCTTTTCTGGGGCAGATATAGAAACTTGGTGCCGTGAAGCTGCGATGATTGCTTTAAGAGAGAATATTAGAGCAAGAAAAGTAACTTATGAGAACTTTAAAGATGCAAGAAAGGATGTAAATCCGACTTTAACTAGAGAAATTATTGATTGGTATGAGAAATTTGGTGATAAATTAAAAAGTAGAAGAATTGAAGAATCAAAAGAAGAAGGATTATTTGTATAAAAAAATAAAAAAATTAATTAGATTTCAAAAATTAACTATACTACAATTTTTAATTTTATTTGGTGATGTGTTATCGAAGCTCATAGATGGAATGAAAAACCTATTATGAATTCTATAATGGACATATTGATAAAAAATAAGGGAGAGATTTTAGATAAGAGGCTTGAAGATCTCTTAAAAAAGGAATTTCCCTACATAAATCCTTTAGCTTTGGAAGAATTATTCATGAAATTAGAAAGCATGAATGTCATTAATGTTTTTCGTGTTTCAAAAAATAAGAAAATGTTAGTTCTTAATAAAAATTCCAAAGCAATTAGAGAAGGGATAATAAAAGATTTCTACTAATCAATTATTTCTCCAATTTAAACAAATTTGAGCTAACGAAACCTCTTCCATTTGAGACTTAAACTTTCGTTTTCTTATACTTATAAATACGGGATAATTTACCGCATTACCCATTAAAAGCATTTCTCCTACACCTAAGCTAGAAATCATTGTTGTATATTCTTTCGTTATTGCTTCTGAACTATCCATTAGATGTTTTAAATCGTATGGATTTTTTATGTTTAAAACGATTTTAGAATTACATTGAGAGAGTGCGGTAGTACTTAATTTTTTTGGTCTTTGACTAATTAAACATAAACAAGCCATAAATTTCCTTCCTTCTCTTGCGATTAATTCTATTATTGGTTTTGAAATAGCTTTAGAATGCGCCGCTTCAGGACAGAATTGATGTGCTTCTTCAACAATAAGTAGAAATGGAGGGATATTGTTATTTCTCCGTAAATTAAATAAGCGATTGCAGATATAATCGACAATAATTTGTTTCTTTCTTATGTTGATTTCTTGTTGAAAGTTAAAAATAGTAATTTCTTGATTGTTTATAATTCTCCCTAATGCTGGATTCTCCTGTCCTCCAAATATATTTAAATGTTCAATTTCGGATAACCACCCGATTAATGCTTGTTTTGTATTTTTGTTTCCGTCGGGTTCATTTTCTATTTGGTATATAATATCGCTTATATTGTACTGTTTCATTTTGATTTTAATTTTTCTTAATTTTTTTATATATTTTGTAAGTTCTCTCACCTGGACATGTGAAATTTGTTCCTGATATTTATAAAAAGAATAGGCAGTCATGTTTGGTACTGCAATTTGAAAATAAGAAATATCATAAATTTTTACCTTTTCTTTTAACTCTGGTATATTCTTTAAATATAAATATTCTCCATGAACATCAAATAATATTATAGCTGGAGTACCACAATCCCTTTTTCTTTCTAATAATTCTTCAATAAGAATAGAAGTAAAGTAGCTCTTTCCCCCTCCCGAAATAGAAAGGATAGCAAAATGTTTATTCAATAAACGGTTCATGTCTATTTTTGCTTTTGAGTTTATAATTTTTACATTACCAAAAAATAGCCCAGATTCAGTGTTAAATCCAAGAAACCTGTTTAAAAGTTCTTCCCCTACAACGTAAACCTCTTTTCCGGGTACAGCGGGGTAAGTCATTCTCATCACACTTTTAATTTCTTGATTTTTATCGTCTTTAAATTTAATTAACCCTAAACATTTAACAACTCCGATAGAAAATTCGAATTCTTCGCTAGGAAAGAGGCCTTTTAAAATATTTGGGTTATCGTTATTATTATATGCATTTATCGTTAAAGCATCGGTAAAATACTCATTATTTAAAATTATTTCTTCAATAATACCAATTAAGAACCCATCCTTAGATTTAGTATAAACAAATAAACCTTTTTGTGTTAAGAAGCCGTCAAATCTCTTATTAATCACAAAAGGAAATTTAGATACATTAGGTAGCTGCTGAAAATTAAAAACGGTGCCTATTTTATCAGTCATATTTTCAAATAGGGGTAATATATTAATAAAAATAATGAATTGAATTATGGAATATACAAATTTAAATAAAAATAAGGTAGGAGTATTAGATTTCTAATTTTATCAAATAAAAAAATAATGTCTACGTGTAAAATAATGTTTACATTGTAAAGTTAATTTTTTTCATCTTTTTCCAATTTTCCCATAATCTTTAATATTAGATAATAACCATTTTTCCAAAAATATATCATAAAAAGAGTAGCACCTATTAGTATAAAGAGGCCAATTCCTACGAATAGTACCCATGGACCTGTACTGTCTAATAAATTAAGGATAGAAAATGAACCTCCAGAGGGGCCTATGATAAGATCCCATATTATCGCAAATATAATTCCTATAATTATAGCTATTAGGCTAATTAATAATCCACCAGCCCCAATCTTGACATCTATCCTATTTTTATATCTTAACTCAAGTTCTCTTTTTTTATAAATAAATTTCATTAAAGAGTGGGATGACTTTTTGAATAAACCAAAAAAGAAAACAAGTAGAAAAAATAAACCAGCAAGAAATCCGCCGATTATCGCAATTTGGTATCCTAAATTAAGATTGAAAAATAATTCAAGTTTTCCTGTAGGAGCTATAAATACGTCAGCTACGGTCCAAATGAGCCCAGCCAAAGAAGTTATTGTTGCCAAAACAATACCAATATAAATTATCGCTGCAATTGTTCTTTGTATTTTTTTGAATTCTATGTTTTTGTTAGAAGATTCTATTTCCATTTTCTTCACTTCCGGTTCTATTAAATTTTTTTTGTTTTAGGTATTATAATATCAATTTTCGATAATTTTGGATTAAATTGTGCTTTTACTTCCTCATTAAAAGTTTCTAATTCTTTTTTTTTATATTTTTTCTTTTTAGTTTTTCATTTGTTATCAGAACATAAAAAGAATTTCTCATCTGTACTACAGCAAAATTCAATGATTATAGAAAGAATAACAATTTATATATTTAAAATTGAGTATAAATGAGGAGGATTCAATTTATATAAAATTAGAAATTTATCCAGAATCTAGGGTTTGAGATAAATCATTAAACTTCTTATAAATTTTGTTGTCATTCAAAAGTTTATAAACCTCAAAGGCAAATTTAGACATTTTATCATAGAATTTAGTATTATTATCATTAGGTATCCATTTTTTATCAACCTTGCATAGATTTTCAGCAGCTTTTGAAATATCTGGGAAGATTCCCGCACCTGAAGCGGCTAATATTGCTGCTCCTAATGATGTAGATTCTTCAATAACATTCCTTACGCATGTGATTCCCAAAACATCTGCATAGATTTGATTCCAGAAGTCAGAACGAGATCCACCACCAGTTAGCATCAATTCTTTTGGTTCGATTCCTAAGTTTTTAAAAACTTCGATATTTTTTTTAATTTCAAAAGCGACTCCTTCAAGCACAGATCGATAGAGATCCCTCCGTTCATGACCTAGAGACAATCCCATTATAATCCCTCTAGCAATTGGATTCCAATTAGGAGCTCCCGAACCAATAAAATGTGGAATGAGAAGTAATCCTCTTGCCCCTATTGTTGATTTTTCTGCTTCTGTAGTAATTAAATCATAGGGATCTTGACCTTCATGAGCTTCGATGCATTCTTTATAGCCTATTTGATCTCTAAACCATCTAAGTACTGCTCCAGATGTAAAGATACTAGCTTCTTGAACCCAAGCACCTGGAATCGCATGACAGCTACATAGCACACGTTTCTCAGGATCAAATTTAGGTCTATCTAAATACGCAAGTATAAAACTCCCAGTACCTGTTGTACATTTTATATCTCCTGGAGAAACAACCCCTACACCTAAGGCTGCTGATTGTTGATCTCCTGCACCAATTATAACTAATGTCTTTTTATCGAATAATGTTTCATCGGTAATAATCTCTCCAATTTCCACACCACTTTCCATAGTATCTGGCATTTTATCTAAATCAATCTCTAATTCAGAAGCAATAGCATCAGAATAATTAAATTTTGTAATGTCAAAAAGCATAGTTCGTGAGGCGTTAGAGTAATCAGTACAGAATTTTCCTGTTAATTTATGAATTATAAAATCTGAAACTAACAGAAATTTGCATGTTTTATTATAAATCTCTGGTTTCTTATCTTTGAACCACAATATTTTTGTAGCTGAAAAATAAGGATCAATTGTTAATCCTGTTGTTTCATAAATTTTATTAGCTCCAATTTTCTTTCTGATATAGTCAACTTGATCTGTAGTACGCCTATCTTGCCAAACTAAGGCATTATAGAGGGGTTTCCCCTCTTTATCAACTGGAACAATAGTTTCTCTTTGATTAGTTACAGAGAGACTGACAATTTCAGTCTTATCGACACCACTCTTTTTAATTGCCCTTTCAATAGTTTTCTTTATTGATTCCCACCATACATTCGCATCTTGCTCTACATATGATGGAAAAGGATAAAAGCTCTGCCATTCTTGGTAATCACTAGCAATAATCGTACCATCTAAATCAAATATATAAGTTCTACAACCTGTTGTTCCCAAATCTAAGGCAGCTACAAACATCTGTTTTAAAACACTTTAAAATAGTTTTTTTTGATAAAAATATCTATATTTATATAAATATCAATATTAGTGGTTTCCTATAATAAATTTATGATCTAATTTTGTCTAAACCCACATTTTGTACAAATAATTTTTAAGTACATTTTGTACTAATAATATTTAGGTATTTTATTATCTACCGTAATACGAAAAAATCCTCTGTATCTTTGTAGCATTATACGAAAGGCACAATAAATTAACTTTTTTGATACCCACAATTAGGACACTTAAATTTAAGAAGCCCTACATTAAAACCCTTTATCTCAATGAATAATTTATTACAGTTTGGACAACGGGGAGAATACTCGGGAAACCATTGACCTTGAATATTCGGCATATTTTTTAGTTGATTTACATAATCGAATTTCTCTTGATAATTTTTATTTACTTTAAGAAGTTTTATTTCTTCTGCTGTTGACTTACCTTTGGGAGCGAGGATCATGAGAAATTTAATAGTGGATGGTTTATTTAATAATGAAAGGATACGGTGGAGAGCTTCCCTTTTAAATTCAGATAACAAAGTACTTAATTCTGGGGGTGCTAAAGCCACCAAAACTGCTTGAGAATTTTCTTTTTCTTCTAATTTTTGAAATAAAAATTGATACATACGATTTTGGTCATCAATAGCCCATATGAAAATAAAAGAGGAAATGTTGTAATCCTCATCATCTGTTCCGACAATTCGTTTAATAACCCTCATCCAAGTGTAATGCGTTTTTTTATAAATATTGGATATAAGATCTTCAAAGAAAGCTTGTTCAACTACTGGAAATCTTTTAAAAATAGTTTTAAGGGACAGAAGTTTTATTTGAGTTAATTTTTTAGAGTTAGGTCTATCCCAAGGTGTAAATGTGTATAAAGTAAAGAAACTACTCATGCTTTAAGTTTGTGATGTTGAATAATTAAATTATTCCTTTTTAATTATATTGTTTAAGTTACTGTATATTAACAACAATGGTTAAACCTTCAAGGGAGAAATTTGGTTTGAAAATTAGGTCTGAAGTAATATTAAATTCAAAACAACTTCTAATAGGTTTATCTAACACATCTTCCATTTTTTTATTACAGGCCTTCCTTTTTTCTTTTAACTTTTTGTTCTGCTTTTAACTTTGCATTTTCCACAGCTTTTTCTTTTTTGGACTTTAACTCAGCTTCTTTCTTTATTAATCTGTCTTGTTCTTTTTTTGCTTTTTGTTCTGCTTTTAACTTTGCATTTTCCACAGCTTTTTCTTTTTTAACTTTTAACT
>SDBT01006670.1_pt1 | contig 19093 bp, 14 predicted proteins | sample 2277101 | NCBI WGS metagenome assembly SDBT01 (sample SAMN10404973, study PRJNA504765) | marine sediment metagenome | isolation source: marine sediment core GS10_PC15, 103 cmbsf | place: Arctic Ocean: Southern Knipovich Ridge | collected 2010 | reverse complement strand
TGTTGTTTTTGGATAAACAGTTAATATACTCAAAACCAGTATGTTAACCTAACAATCGTGCTGCTTTTTATTAACTTATTTTGTTGGTTTTCAACATTTTATTTAACTGCGAAACTTTAGTTATTTACTTAATAGTATGGCCATGAAATATAAAATCCTGTTCTTTTTATTGGTCATTCCACTAAGTCCTATATTTGGACAATACAGTGTAACATTTGAGATCAGGGAAGAGACTGGAGAGGCCTTAATCGGTGTAAACATTATACTCAAAGGGACTTTGGTGGGTGCGGTAACGGACATGGAGGGGATAGCCATCCTCGAGAACCTGCCAGAAGGAGAAGTTGAAATTAGTATTTCATATTTAGGTTTTAAGGATAGAGAAATTAACTTACAGTTCCCACGGGACAATGACAAAACATTTAAGGTAATACTTGAAGAAGGCCAGGAAGAAATCGAGGAAGTAATCATAACCACAACAAGGTCATCACGTACTATAGAGGATATCCCCACAAGAATTGAAGCCATCACTTCGGAAGAACTTGGAGAGAAGGCAGCTATGAACTCTTCAAATATCGGCATGCTATTAAGTGAGACGACTGGCGTACAAATGCAGCAAACCTCTCTAAGTTCAGGAAATTCAAGTATAAGGATCCAGGGACTGGATGGACGGTACACTCAAATCCTTAAGGACGGATTTCCTCTGTATGGAGGATTTGCAGGCGGTTTATCTATCATGCAAATTCCACCTCTTGATCTAAAACAAGTAGAACTTATTAAAGGCAGTAATTCTACTTTGTATGGTGGCGGGGCTATTGCAGGCCTGGTCAACCTGATAACCATAAAACCTCAGAAAAATCCTGATTTAAGCGTAATGTTTAACCAAACGAGTGCATTGGGAACGTCTGGAAACATTTTCTATGCTTAAAAATTTAAAAAAACAGGCCTGTCCTTTTATGGAGCAGCCAATAATCAGATCGCCTATAACCCTGATAATGATGGATTTTCAAATATTCCTAAGGCTAAAACTTTCAATTTTAATCCTAAATTTTACCTCTTTATAAATCCCAAAACAGAATTAAGCCTGGGATTAAATACCACATTTGATGACAGGACTGGTGGAGACATGAAGGTTATTAAAGGAAGCGTTAGTGAAGAAAATGTTTTTTCAGAATAGAACATATCAGAAAGGTATGCGACTCAATTCTATTTTCATAATACCAGCGATAGAAGAACCATTTCTGTAAAAAACAGTTTCAGCTATTTCGACAGAAAGCTGGTGATTCCAGATTATATCTTCCAGGGCAACCAATTATCTGGTTTTTCAGAGATTCTGTTCAGCTTACATGGAAATGAGAAATCAGATTGGCAGTTTGGATTAAACCATTATTACGAGAGGTTTAGTGAAGAAAAAAGAGACTTTTCCCCTGTAAGGGATTACAGGTTCAATACAATAGGAGGGTTTATACAAAGCACCCAAAATTTAGGTTCATCATTTATTTTTGAAGGTGGCCTAAGGACTGATTATAATATTTCCTATGGAGTATTTGTGCTGCCCAGAATTGCACTGCTTTTCAAACCAAACCGGAAAATTACTACCCGAATTGGCGGCGCATTGGGTTATAAACTCCCGACAATTTTTACAGAAGATGCTGAAAAGCTTTATTATAAAAATATTGAGCCAATAGTAGTTTCAGATATGAATCCTGAAACCTCGATAGGAGGAAATTTTGATCTAAACTACAAGACATCGTTTCTGGATAAGTTTACGTTCTCCATCAACCAATTATTTTATCTCACCCGGCTTAGAAACTCACTTGTCCTTAGAGACAAGAGCTCACTATCTGGATATTATTTCGAAAATGCTGATGGTGACATATTGAGTACCGGTTTTGAAACCAATTTAAAGATCACTTATGAAGATTTTAAAATATATCTGAACTATGCTTTCGTTAACACTCAATTATTATATGATAATATTAACGATCAAAAACCACTTACCCCAAAACATAATGCAGGTTTTGTAGTAGTATATGAAGTAGAAGAAAAATGGTCCGCTGGCTATGAATTGTATTATACCGGGTCACAGTTTGATGAACTGTATGATAAAAAACCTGATTTCTGGATGATGGGGGTAATGATAATGAGGCGTTTTAAGAAGCTATCAGTATTTATAAATTTCGAGAATTTTACCAATGTCATTCAGACTGATTATGAACCACTGGTTCTTCCTCCTTACAATAATCCCTCCTTTCCTGATATCTGGGCCCCTGCTGATGGATTTGTGTTTAATAGCGGAGTGAAGTTCAAAATTCTATAATTTATATTTGAACATACAGTTTCCCGGCCGTCAGTATCATGGATCCTATAAAAGACCTCGATTCCCTGCGAAAGGAATTAATCTCCAATATATCGCATGATTTGCGAACCCCGGTAGCATCCATACAGGGTTATGCAGAAACCCTGATCATGAAAAAAGATACCATCTCTGAAGATGAACGCGAGAAATACCAGGATATCATTGTCAAAAGCTGTGAACGTCTGAAAAACCAGGTTGCTGACCTTTTCGAGTTATCCAAGCTCCAGGCTGGTCAGGTGGACCTGCAACCTAAGCCCTTCTCAATAGGTGAACTGGTGCAGGATGTCGTAAATAAATACCGTATCCTTTGCTACCATGTTTGTAGGTTCAAACGATCTGTATTTTGGTACCGATGAAAACGGCCTGGCTTTGTACGATGGTGACGATCCCGTATCGGGAGACCTTACTTCTCAGGTTTATCTCTGGGACGTGGGAACCGAGGTAAATGAAGTGCCCGGTGCAGGATTACACCAACCTCCCAGGATCAATGGTGAATGATGGATTTACCTATCCGTCTGTAAGTGATGTGATCAAGGTCACCATCATGCCAATGCAGTAGCCTGGTTCGCTTAGCACCATATATTGGTTTCGAGATGTCTGGAAGTCCCTGTAGGCAATTGATCTACAGGGACTTTTTCATGGTATCTCGGTTCTATCAGCGAGGGTCTTGTGAAACTTGGTATGACTCAATCTCATCAAGGCGAAAATGAACACATACGACAGAGTGCATTTCTGGGCCGGGCCTGTACTTGATGTAGGTGGTGCCGACAAAGGATCCGTCCGGCAGGATTTCCAATCCCGGGTAAGTATGATCCGGGCCCTGATGGCTGCGGATCAACCTGACGAGGTACTGCCCTTCACGACCGCAGATGATATCTTCATACTGCCCCACCCAGGCTGTGAAGTAGTTCTCCTGAAAGACTTGCAGGGATGCGGAACTGGCAGGTGGGTAAGGCCGGAACAATATGACCAGCCTTCCGTCGGGCGTATAACGCGCCAGATGCCGGTCTCCGGACAGGGCAAGAGGTAGCTGCTGAGGATCAGACCAGGTTTTTCCCTCATCCCCGCTGACCGCAAACAGAGCATTCAGCTTGCGGTTCTGCTCCCGGATAAGCAACAACAATTGTTTGCCATCAGGCGAACGGATTGCTCCAGGCTCAGATGCGCCCTCTTTGTCCACTACCGCCTTCGATTCACCCCATGTCAGACCGCCGTCGTAGCTTGCACTCTGCCATATCGTACCTGGACTGGGACTGCCGTCACGTGACCGTTCGTACCACATCAGGTGTTTTTTTCTGCCATTGGGACCGGCCGCCTCCAGGATTGAAATGGGCGCGGTCCAACCAACGATGGGATCACCATCCGGATCCATCAATCCTATAGGACACATTTCTGTCCAGGTTTTTCCCTCGTCTAAGGACATGGCCTGCAGGAAGGTGGTACGTTCGTCATCCCGGCAAAACACGAACAGCCGGGCAGCACCAGCTGCGTCTACCAACCGATGAATTGTCGGGTGTCCCCGGCCGGTCTCCAGCCAATTAGCCGGTACCTGGATGTAATCACTCCATGTCTGCCCGCCATCATCACTGCGTTTGAGATAACCCGCAGGTGCACCGTGTTCCCTGGAATGGTTGCGTCTCCCCTGCCAGACACAGTAGATCGTTTTGCCATCCGGCATCAGCAGGGTGGTGGGATGCCCCTGCCACGCTGTCTCCGTGCCCTGAGCTATGATTACATGCCGTTCTTTTTGATCTGAAACATCTATGATGGGAATGCTGATCTGCTTGAGTATGTCCTGGCTTATGCCCGGATCGGCTGTCAGCAACCGGATCAGATTTAAAAACAATAGTACTATCGGTTTCATATACTTTATACGCCATGGAATGGACGACCTATTCATAGGGTTTCATCCCGGATAATTTAAAAATCATCTTCAGCAAATTTAATACGAATCCTTTTAATTGATTGCAAACTCAAACAAAAACTGATCTGGGGAAACAGCAAAGCAGTCTTGTTTACTTATATTTAGGGCATGAAAGATATGTAAGGACATGCTGCTGTAAAATTTCCTGACAGGTCCGGGAAATATTAACCGAAACCTTTCGTTGTCTTATCCGGTAATTACCATTACAAGCTGACTGAATGAAAAGACTTTTATTAATTATACTCATTTTTTTTGGATGCTACATTTTGTCGCAGGCACAAAAAAGCAAAGTTCTGGCTGTATTTCAGCTTATTGAGACCGGCAAATATGAAGAAGCCAAAGAGGAAATTGAGGAGGCGATCGATGACAAAAAAACACAACAATGGCCCCGGACCTGGTATGCCAGGGGACTGTTATGCCAGACGGCATACCAGAAAGGGGTCGCTGAAAAGGATAAGAAGAAATATGAACTTTATCCTGACCAGCTTCACCTGGCATTTGATTCTTATCAAAAGGCCCGATCACTTGACAAAAGGGGAAAACTTGATGAACATTTGGCCCCCCTGTATGTGCTTTTGGCCAATAACTTTCAGGCCTTAGGGGCGCAGCATTTCCAGAAAGGGGAATACGAGAAAGCCCTGAAGGCATTCGAAGAAGCCATTCAGGTCTACCAGAGTCCCATCCTCCCTGTCAGGACAGATACGAACCTGTTATATAATACGGCACTGGCAGCCTTTGAAAGTGAAGCATGGGAAAAGACCATCGAATATCTCAACAGGATCAATAAAGACAACTATTCGCCCAATGTGCCTCATTTGTTATATAATGTATATCTCAGGAAAGCTGATACTGCTGCTGCCAAAAAGGTTTTGATGGAAGGGATTGAACGCTATGAGGATAACGAAGATCTGATCCTGCTCCTGGTTGATCTGTATTTTCAAACCAATGCTGATGAGAAGGCCGTAGACCTGCTGGAAGATGCCTCCTCAAAAAACCCTTCAAAACATATCTTCCCCTATACGAAAGGACTGATCTATCAGAAAAGAGAGCAATACCAAACGGCCATTGATGCCTACAAGGAGGCCTTCACCATTGCTCCGGGCGAAACAAAAATATACGCAAACATCGGTACATGTTATTATAACATTGGTGTGGAAATTGAAAAGAAAGCAAGGGCCATAACCAATAAGCGTGCCGTTACCAGAGAGAAAGAAAAATCGGCCGAAGCATTCGAAACAGCTGTTACCTGGTTCGAGAAAGCCCTGGAAAAGGATCCTGATAACCAGAATGTCATCTCAAAGCTAAATCATCTATACAGGGTCCTCGGCATAAGCGACCAGATGAACAATATGGAAGGCATGATGAATGAATATCCTAGAAACTGAACAGAAAGCTTAAGCCCAGAAACTGTTTAAACTGCAATTTGGGGACTTTGTACGCACTTCCGTCCGGCAACAGAATGGGTATACCGTTTTCATCCAGGACCGGGAACCGGACATCGTCATCGTAAATCATATGGAGATTCAGGGTGACCGAGGAATACCAGTTGATCTTCTGTTCAAGATTGATCTCCCAGTCCACGTCAATATTCTGTGGATTATTCAGATATCCGGAGAACAAGCGGACCGTATTGGATATTTTCAGGTCTTTCAGTATACTTGCCTTGTTAATGATCACGAGTTGACCTCCCATCTCCTGTCTCGTACGCTTGTCAGCTTGAATCCCGTGTAGCGTCTGATCTATATTCGCCGTATCCAGAACAAAGGTATTTTTATACGATAAGGGGGAAAAGTTAAGTGTTGTGTGTTTGAAGGGTTTGTATTCAACCCCAAGGCCAATGGTAAATGTACCTGGGTTCAGGAACTTGGACACAACCACAGAATCGTTAGGATAATTATATCCCCTGGCGATCTGGTTTTTCATATAAAAAACGGCACTAAAATCGATCTTTTTCCTGATGACCTTGTTATATTTTGAATTGAATTCCAGCATGTCAGCATTGGTTCTTAAACCGTTCTGTTCCGTGATAATGGTGCCGAAATTCCAACGTGCTGTGTTGGTCCACTGTGTTTTGGCCTCCGTGTTGGTGTATATAGCCCCCACATTAACGTCAAGCAAACCCGAAAAGGAATTTTCACCCCCTTTTGACCAGTTGGAGAAATAAGTCTGATTCAGTGTAAATGAACTTGAAAAATCAAAATCCCAGTATACAGGGATTTCTGCCAATGGTTCCACCTCAGCCAGGGACATTTCAGGCTTCACACTGATGATTGGCAAATGATCCACATCTTCTTTCTCCAGCCGTACAACATCAATATCCTCTTCCAGGATCAGCATAATATCGCGTTCTGAAGTATTGCCCATCCAGATGGTGATGGAGTCATTTTCGTAATTCTTGACCCAAAACCTGTAAAGATCGTTTTTCCCCTGGCTTAGCCAGAAAGGTGTTTTTTTGCCTAGTATATCATTGATAAACAAAAGGATTGAATCACGCTCAGCCGTATGCGATAAAAGCGTTTCAACGGCATACCGGAGAGAATCCAGCATCGTTTCACTGGAAACAATATAGAAGGGTGACTCCTCTGCTGCCACCATGGCCATGGCCCTGTCCGATACAATGATGTTTGCGGAATCAGCCATAAACCTGAACGATTTATCACCGCCGGGAGGTATGAGTGGGGGGACAATGCGGTTGAAGGTAATCTGGTACAGTTGTATTTTCATGGACTCAAGCAAAGCGGAATCAATGCGAACAGCTATAAGCGTGTCCCGTGCCAGCACCACTGTATCCAGTCCCCACACCATGATATCCGGAACCCGCTTAAGGAAATCAGTCAGGGATTCCATATGGGTTACATCGGCCGCTGAATCCAAGGCAGATCTGTAAATAATCTCATTCATCACCGTCTTTTGCATGATCAAAGGTTCCTTTTTCAGCCCTGCGGTATCAATCATGAAGGTTGAGTCATTGAGCCACCTCAGGGGAAGGGTGTCATTTCGGACAATATCCACCTCTTCAAGCTTAATCGCATCATAATTATAGCCGGAAAGACGCTTTTCGACGCTATCGAATGGCTCCCTGAAATGATCAATCAGCCTTGCCAGCGAACGCTTTATGGTATCGCCGTCCGGTCTCCAAAGTTGATCCCTCTCCAGCAGGTCAATGATGTAGGCTGATGCTGATGATGTTGTAAAAACAACAGGCTCTGTGGCTGTGCTGTCTGTTTCGGTAAATGGAACCTCTGCAACGGAATGAGCAAATGTGCTGAGCGGGATTACCAATCCGAGTAATAAATAAGTTAATCGACTCATAATGATTTTATTGAGTATGTTATCGTAGATTTCAAAATACTTCTTCTTTCTTGATGATTCTCCGGTTTGATTGTGCAGGTGATACAAGTAAATAGCGCTACACAAGTATCCGGGTCATAACAAGTCATATAGCCGGTATCTCTTCAAAATTATCGAATTTTATGCGTTTTTATTGTCTGGAAATGCAGTTTTCATCCACGGTTTTTACACATTGGTCCATCTCGGTTTCACTGCGTGCATACAATGTGCATGCATGACAATGACTGGATATCTGGTTTTTTTAACGCAAAAAGCCTGTTGCCTGGCCAAATAACAAATCCCCGGATGGAAAGAATCGGTCAGGCATTTAGCAATAAACAGGGGACCGCCAACAGTGAAGAATTGGTTAAATTGATTAATTTTAAAAGAAAAATCATGAAAAAGCTGCACATCTTGGTATTGTTTTTCCTCTTCGCCCATTCGGCCGGCATAGTAGCCCAGCCAGAGATTAGCAGGATATTTCAGCGGGGTGAAGAAGTTGGGCTTTTCGAGAAAATGGAGATCAGCCTGAGGATAGATGCAGAATTTGAAAATCCATTCGATCCGGAGCAACTCGATATCATGGCAAGGTTTACCTCTCCTTCCGGAAAGAAATGGGAAGTACCAGGATTTTACAATCAGGTTCGCCGGGGAGGCTTTCACGTAAGGTTCTCTGCTGATGAGACAGGTGAATGGAGTTACACCGTCATTGTAAAAGATAAGAACGGAACCACTGAAAGTGAACGCAGGACCTTCAGCGTGGTTCCATCCGAATATCATGGCCCTGTTAAGATTGCAGCAAACAAAAGGTACCTGGAACAAGCGGACGGGACACCCTGGTATGGGGTGGGACTTTGGTACAATCGCGGGAATGATACAGATGTTCTGGATGAGCTGGAGGATAGGGGTGTGAACTATATCAGCAGGTTGATAACACCCCTCGAAACCTGGGGTACAGGATTGGGCCGCTACGACCAGTTGTTGTGCAGCCAGATTGATGAATTGCTGGATGAACTGGAGAAGCGTGATATGAATCTTGCCCTGAATTTCTGGTTCCATTCCTTTCTGTCCGAAACCGTCTGGGGAGGAGGCAACATTGCCTGGTATACCAACCCCTACCAGCTTGTTTGTGAAGCCAAAGATTTTTACAGCAGCGATGAAGCCTGGACATACCAGGAAAAACTCTACAGGTATATGATCGCCCGGTGGGGATACAGCCGCTCACTGGCCATATGGTTTGTTGTGGATGAAGTGAACGGAACGGATGGCTGGGTTTCCGGCGACAGCCTGGGTGCGACTGAATGGGCCGGGAAGGTGCACAATTATTTTAAAGAGCATGATCCCTGGCAGCATCTGACAACCGGAACCCGAAGCGGCGGTATCAATGAGTGGTGGGACAAAGGATATGAGATATTTGATCTGGCAGGCCGTGAGATCTATGAAGCACAGGGATTCCCGATCAATAAAACCGGCCAGATAGAAAAAGATCCTGTACATCCACTGACCTACAGTTACCGGAATTACCACGGACAGGTCAGCCGACTCTGGCATAATTATGAGAAGCCTGCACTCATCCCTGAAACAGGTTGGGACCATACATTTTATGAAATGAACATGCCTGGCTATATGGCGCAGTATCATAATGCCCTGTGGGTGTGCCTGGCCTCGGGATCGGCCATGTCACCTTTCTGGTGGTCATATTCCAGGGCCCTGAATGATAATGTAGTAACGGACCAGCTTCTGCATTACCGGCGTTTTACCGACAGGATACCCTTTTCAAAACTCACCGGCCTGGCTCCTCTCGAGATTAGTAATCCGGGGGGCGATGCTTATGCCATGGGAAGTGACCAGCTGATATTTGGCTGGCTTGTGAATGCCGATACGGATATGGCCGGGAAATCCATTGCTATTCATGGTGTAGAAGGGGGCCAGTATCATTTAAGACTGTACCAGACCTGGAGTGGCAGGTTCATCACGGAGGACGGCACGGATAAAAAAGTAGTCAGCTCAGATAATAATTCATTATCATTTGATATCCCTGTACTGAAGATAGAGGGATCCCATGCACATTATATCGGCCAGGATATCGCTTTCATTCTGGAACCGGTTGAATGAGCGGTTTATTAATAAAAATCGAATCCTATATGAAAACAAGAAAAAGATTTATTTCGGCAATATTTTTTGTATTGTTTGTTATGCTTCCAACACTGAAGTCTGAAGCACAAAACGCGGTAAAGAACATACAGGTTGGGCCGCAACCCGACGGAAGTATTCTTGTCCCCACAAATCAGCTGCTGCGTCCTGCAGGCCTCCAGGTTAACTTCCCGGGAAGGCCGGTTGACCTCGCACTGACTCCCGACAAAAAACTGCTGGTGGTGAAAAACAGATTGTCAATTGATATCATCCGCATACGGGACCGGACCATTTTACAATCACTGGTTTATAAGGGAAGCGGCAGTTCATTTACGGGACTGTCTGTCTCAAAAGATGGGCACAGCATATTTACAACGGATGCAAAGGATAAGCTCCACATTGCCGCATTGGATAACAATCTCATTATGCAATGGCAGGACTCCATAAAATTGCCAGCGCCGTCCATTGGGGGCAATCCTGTCCCGGGAGGGCTTGCGTTGAGTGATCAGGAAAACCAGGTTTTTGTCACACTGACAAGGAATAATGCCCTGGCAGTCGTGAACCTGGCAGATAAGAGCGTGAAAGAGATACCAGTGGGGATAGCACCATATGAGGTAATACTTGCCAATGAGTCAAAAGCATATGTGAGCAATTGGGGAGGCCGCAGGCCGCATGAAGGTGAATCAACCTACAATACTTCCGGCAGCCAGGTCCTGGTTGATCCGGAAACCGGCATAGCCAATAATGGACGGGATTCCGTTATTGTACTGGCAGCAGGTACAGAGATCAAAAATATTGAAGTGTATCTTCTTCCGTGGAGGATGGTGCTTAGTCCGGATGCTACCCGTTTATTTGTAGCCTGTGCAATCAGTGATATTGTTTCAGTGATCAATACCAGTACGGACGAGGTTGTTGAAGAGATCTCAGTGCACCTGGAAAAGGAACTGCCATTCGGTAGTGGACCGAACGCACTGGCAATTTCCCGGGATGGAAAATTTCTTTATGTTGCCAATGGCACGGATAACGCTGTTTGTGTTATACGTGTCGGGGCTCCCAGCCAGGTTATCGGATACATTCCTACCGGCTGGTATCCTGCGTCAGTAATACTGGACGAGGAATCAAATTTCATATTTGTGGCGAATGCCAAAGGTATCGGGTCCAGGAATCAGCGGACTGACAGGGCCGGGTACAATACCCATGACCATATGGGGACTGTTTCCATAATTCCTATGCCCGACGAGAGAAAACTATCAGAAATGACAGAAACGGTGGACCAGAATAACTCTTTTGTACAAAAGATAGTGGCAACCCAATCAGGGAATGAATTAAAAAATCAGGTGGCGGTTCCACAAATAAAAACCCAGGAATCACATTTCAAGCATGTTGTCTACATCATCAAAGAGAATCGTACCTACGACCAGGTGTTTGGCGATATGCCGCAGGGTAATGGGGATAAAAATCTTGTCCATTTTGGCCGGGAAGTAACGCCTAATCACCACAAATTGGCGGAAACATATGTTTTAATGGATAATTACTATTGCAGCGGAATTTTAAGCGCTGACGGGCACCAATGGACAAACGAAGCCTATGTTACCGACTATATTGAAAAGTTCTTCGGTGGTTTTACCCGTAGTTATCCATACGATGGCAACGATGCACTGGCATATGCAAGCTCTGGTTTTATCTGGGATAATGTGCTGAGACATGGCCTGACATTTCGTGATTATGGTGAATTTGTTGATGCCGTGATAGAACCTGCCGATGCAACGTTTACGGATATTTACCAGGATTATCTTAAGGGTAGCAACAAGATTAAGATCCGCGCCAAAGCCAATCTTGAGCAGCTTGAACCATATATTTGTCCAACCTTCATCGGATTCCCGAACAAAGTCCCGGATGTATACAGGGCGGATGAATTCATTAAGGAGTTAAAGGGATTCGAAAAGGACAATGATTTCCCGAATTTCATAATCATGCTGCTCCCGAGCGATCATACCTCGGGTACAAGGCCCGGATTACCCACTCCACGTGCTGCTGTAGCGGATAATGACCTGGCATTGGGACGGGTCGTTGAAGCCATCTCCAACAGTAAATTCTGGGAGAAGACCTGCATTTTTGTAACCGAAGATGATCCCCAGGCGGGACTGGATCATGTGGACGGACACCGGACAGTAGGGATGGTTATCAGTCCGTATACAAAGCGCGGAGAAGTTATTTCAACTTATTACTCTCAGATCAATATGGTCCGGACCATGGAGAATATTCTCGGTATACCCCCGATGAACCAATTTGATGCTGCGGCTGAGCCAATGTCGGACTGCTTTACCGATACACCGGATTTTACTCCTTATGAGGCCTTGCCAAGTAACATACCTCTTGATGAATTGAATCCTGCTCTTGAAACTTTAACAGGAGATGCGCTCCACTGGGCTAAAATGTCACTGAAGCAGGATCTGGATGATCTTGACCGGATTGATGAAGATACCTTTAACCGGGTCCTCTGGCATGCTGTCAAAGGATATGATGTACCGTATCCGGTATTGTCACACAAAAAATAAAAATCTGTTATGCACAGGTTCAACCCGGGTTTAAGATATTAATAGGCGCTATTCATGTTTTCATAAGGACCTCCCCGACACCGGTTCCCTGCTATAAGCCTTCAGATTCTGCCTGGAACTGCCCAATCCTTCAATACCCAGTTCTACCACATCGCCTTCTTTAAGATAAACCGGAGGATTTAAAGCAGCCCCTACACCAGATGGGGTACCTGTGGAGATGACATCTCCCGGAAGCAGGGTCATATATTGGCTCAGGTAGCTTACCAGAAAAGGTATATTGAATACCATGTCATCTGTATTGCTGTTTTGCATCATCTCCCCGTTCACCTTCAACCACAGATTCAGCTTGTGCGGATCCTCTATCTCATCCCGGGTAGCCAGCCATGGGCCTAAAGGGGCAAAGGTATCACAGCTTTTCCCTTTCACCCACTGGCCTGAATGTTCAAGCTGAAACGCCCTTTCGCTGTAGTCATTGTGAAGTATATACCCTGCTACATGGTTCATGGCATCTTCTTCACTTACATAAGATGCTTTTTGTCCGATGACCACTGCAAGCTCCACTTCCCAGTCAGATTTTTCTCCTCCTTTCGGAATGATCACATCATCATCGGGTCCGTTGATGGCGCTGGTGGCCTTAAAAAATATCACAGGTTCTTCCGGCACTGCATTTCCGCTTTCCCTGGCGTGTTTGGCATAATTAAGGCCAATGCAAACAATTTTTGACGGCCTGCACAGAGGAGCTCCCAGCCTCTCATCATCCGGAACTTCAAGCATGCTATCTGCTCCCTTTAACCACTCTGATAGTCTCCCAATACCCTGGGTACCAAAAAATCTTTCGTCATAATCTTCGCCAAAAGCGCTAACATCAACTCTTTTGCCATTTTCCAATACTATTCCAGGTTTTTCATTCCCGGCTTGTCCAAATCGAATCAGTTTCACAATTTTTGTATTTTAAATTAGATTCTCCGGGAAGAGCGGTTCCTTCCCTTTACTACTCTTACTCAAATAATGAGTGAACCCAGGGAAATCAAAGCTCCCGCCGGACTCAGCCCTTTTGCTTGTTTACCAGTGTATTTCTCCACTAATGAAATTATTTCCCTCAAAGGTATTGATATTCTCCCAAAGTTGTAATTTTAAAAGTCTAACCTAAAACAAAAAGATAGGAAAATGCAATATCGAAAAATTGGTAAATGGGGAGTTAAACTTAGTGTCATTGGTCTTGGCAGCTATCTAACCATTGGTTACAAGAACGATAAAAAAACCACTCAGGATACAATCAGTAAATATTATGAGGGTGGTGTGAATTTCTTTGATACAGCAGATGCTTATAATAACGGGGAGGCTGAACAAGCCCTGGGAGAATGTTTATCCGGTTTTCCCCGGCAAAAGTTATTTATTTTATCCAAATGCTGGGCTCCAATGTCCGATGACATCAATGATCGGGGCCTGTCTACCAAACATATTTTTGAGTCCTGTCATAAGAGCATAAAACGATTGCGTACAGATTATTTAGATCTGTTCATGTGCCATCGTCCCGATCCGGATACCCCGTTGGAAGAAACCATCAGGGCGATGGAAGATCTTATACGCCAGGGCAAAATATTATACTGGGGCATTAGTGAATGGCCTGCCCATTTGATTACACGAGCTAACAGGGTGGCAGCTGAAATTGGGGCAAGACCAATAACTGTTAGCGAACCAAGATACAATTTACTTTACAGGTTTCCGGAGAGAAATTTATTCCCGGCCACTGAGGCAGAAGGGATCGGTAATGTGGTATTTTCTTCCCTGGCTCATGGCATGTTAACCGGGAAATATAAACCCGGAGAAGAAGCTCCGGAAGGAACACGTGCTGCCGATGATGATACCAATACCATAATTAAAACCCTGTACTGGACGGAAGAGAATAAAAGAAAAGGGCAGGAATTGGTGAAAATTGCTTCAGAAATTGGGATTACTGCTGCACAATTATCCATTGCCTGGTGCCTTAAGAATCCTGCAGTTACCAGCGTAATTACAGGTGCAACCTCTCTTTCGCAGGCTGAAGATAATCTGAAAGCGGCTGAAATTGAAATTCCGGATGAGGTGATGAATAAGCTTAATGAAATCTATCCACCGGTTGAAACAGTAGAAAGTGAGGGCAATTAATGGACGTTGAGGAGATTTATTGTTTAATATCATAATATCAGGTGATTGGGAATGAACGAGTTGGCAATTTTCGGAGGTGAACCGTTAATAACAGAAAAGTGGCCCGGATGGCCATATGCCGAAGAAAGAGAGCGGGAGTTAATAGATGAAGTGCTCTCCAGTGATATCTGGGGAGGGACCGGTTTGGGTCCAAAGATTACGGAATTTAATGAGAAGTTTGCAATATACTGCGATACAAAATATGGTGCAGCAGTGGCCAATGGTACAGTTTCAATGGAACTTTGCCTTGTAGCCTGGGGAATTGGGCCGGGCGATGAGGTCATTATCCCTGCAGCAACATTTATCGCAACAGCAATAGCCGTTCATAATGTGGGAGCTACAGTCGTTTATGTGGATGTTGATCCAAAAACATTGAATATAGACAATGTAAAAGTTGCTGATGCCATAACAGACAGGACAAAAGCAATAATTCCTGTACACATTGGAGGCCATCCCTGTGACATGGATCCCCTTTTGGAGATTGCAGGAAAACATGATATTAAAGTTCTGGAGGATGCAGCACAGGCACACGGAGCTATATACAAAGGCCGTAAGGTTGGCTCTCTTGCCGATGCGGCATCTTTCAGCTTTCAACAATCAAAAAATTTGCAGAGTGGTGAGGGGGGAATGGTTCTCAGTGATAAAAAGGAACTGATAGATCTTATCCACTACAGTCTTGGCAAATTTGGCCGCGGTATCCGTGAAAAATATTCAGGTCATATTCACTACCGTTTTGGATGGAACGCCTGTTATACTGAAATTCAGGCTGCAATAGCACTTGCTCAGCTTGAACGACTGGAGGAACAAATAGAAAAACGAACTGTAAATGCAAAAAAACTCTATCCGCTATTAGAAGACATTGAAGGAATAGAAACCTTTGGCTGGCAGCCATATTGTGATCGTCACGCTCATCATCTGTTTCTTTTGCGCTTTAAAAGCGAGAATTTTGACAATGTGCAGAGGAGCCAGTTTCTGGCAGCACTTAACGAAGAGGGAGTTTTAGCTTCTTCATTTTACCCCATGGCACTCTATCAACAGCCTTTGTATAAAAGTGAACCAAACCTTTCCATGAGAAAAAGTGCCTGTCCGGTTGCAGAACAAGCCTGCCGGGATGTAATATTCTTTGAACAAAATGTATTGCTTGCCGATAGCCAAAAAATTGACCTTATTGCCGGGGCTGTCAGGAAAGTCAGGAGAAATGCGGCACTACTGCACACTATTAATGTTGAAGAGAATGTTTTTACAGGATCATCTGTGCTTAAAAAAGCTGCAAAAAAAACTTAGTTTTTGTTAGCTCCGTCTTTACCTTTTTCACAAACATTTTTGTGAGCCCTGGGACAGCCAAATATATTTCCAAATGGCAATGTTGAAAATGTAAAGATCAATCAGATTGTTTCGGATCAGGAGTTCCGGCCCCATATTGAGTCGGATGGGGCATCGCCGAGCAGGGAAATAAAATTCTCAGGGGAATAAATGGGCTGGTTCATGGTGATTTTGTCATTCATTCTTTCAAGAGAGAGGATGTTTAACATAAGATGTCTGGGATGATGGAAATTACCAACTCTGGTAGAATGTTCTTCAAAAGTAACTTTTCTGTCGGCGCCAAGTATCCATAGTGGATAGCCATACTGTTTCAACGGATATTTATCAATGACATAATCATACATCTTAACAAACATATCTTTTGCCCATTTATGGCCTGTATGTTCAATTATAAAAAGAGTCCCTATCAGCACTTCCTCCTGTGCCCAGAGCACTTTGTCCACTTTCCATATATTTTCGTTCACATTGTCAAGTGCGCGAAAAACTCCCCCGTAAACATCATCCCATGCAATCTCAACGTGCCTTTCAAATCTTTCGGCAACAAGGTTAAACAATTCTTTATCTTTTCTCCTCTCTGCTTCGTATAACAACATCCATAAAGTTTCAATCGCATGCCCTGTATAAACAAACTGAGAAAACGGGCCTTCAGGCCTGGAAAGGTCATGGTTCAACAATTCATTGATAAGGTTATACTCCGTGTTAAAATGGTAATTCATGATGGCATCAACACATTCATCGGCAATTATCTTCAATTCCGGATCAGATTTATATTCAAGCATCTGTGTTACCATCCGAATGATTACCATCCAATGTCCGAGTACCCTGGGACCTTTAGCGTGTTCAGCCTGCGGACCATAATTCACAACACAGGCATAATCATGCTTGTTATATATCTTCAAACATTTTAATAATATTCCTTTAGCCTGATACCAGTACTTTTCCTCTCCTGATGCTAGGGAATACTCAGACAGGCCATTTGCTACAAATAGATCTCCATAAATACTATTGGGGGGACCACCAATCGGCTTGCCTTCTCTTGAAAATGATCCAGGCCATAAATTATCACCCGCTGGTTCATTTTTTAAAATAAATTCAACAGACTTTCCCGCAATTTCCAGATATTCCGGATCTTTTTTCAATTTATTATAGAGGAAAGAATATACCCATATACCGCGCCCTTCATACCAGGCTCTTTTGTTTTGAGTGATATTTGTCCCATCACGGTCGGTATTGCACATAAACCCGCCATATTTATGGTCAATAACATATTTGTCCATAAATGGTAAAAAATCATCAAATAAATAATGACGATACTGTTCCAGAAGTTGTTTCATGGTTTGACCGGCAAACCTGTCAATTTCAGCAACAGAAGTATCTTTTGAAACTTTATTCCCTTCCTTTGTGCTACAGGAATTTATCCCCATAAGCAGCCCTGATGACGTAAGTACAGATCCTGTTAAAAATTTACGTCTTTTCATTGTTTATTTCCAGTTTTTCTTTAACAATTTCCTGAAATTCTTTATTCGATGAAATGTCAGGTAGTTGGCATCATGAAAATTATGAGCCCCCCCAGATTTATCGTCATAAGCAGTACGTGATAAAAAGATAATATCCGAACCGTCAAATTGCCAATCAATATATTGGAATCCGTGTTTTTCAACATCCGGGTGCTGAAGCAATATCTTGTGCACAGTCCAGTTTTTCAAATCCTGGGAACTCTTTAGTACCAGCGTATTTCTCACGCTACCAGCATCACGGTGAGAGAATTCATCTTTTACAAGGTTTGCAAGTGTATAGTAATGTTCGCTTTTTTCATCATACCGGATGGAGAATTTTTTGGCGCCGCCAACAAAATCCATAAAACCGGCAGAAGGATCAAAAGTAACCTGTAAACCATCATCACTGACATTCACAACAGCTGCCATATCACGACCTTTTTCTGAGGTGGCCACCCTCAGGATGTTAACTATTTTACCTTCCGGTGTGACAATTGCGTTGCCTTCCAGCCATCCGCGAAATTTTCCATCAAGGTAAGTAGAATCGTACGACAGACCATTACTTGTTCTCCAGTTGGCTGCATTTAAAAGATCTGCATCAACAGGGGCAGAAATTATCATGGCACTGAAACGCTTACCCCATGCATTATCAGGCGATTTCGCATTTTCAATGGCACGCCAAAGTCTCCCGTTGTGCTCTAAAACCGGCATGGGTGCTGTATGATATTCTCCGGTGAGTAACAAACCGTTTTGGCTATCAATGGGATTACTCCATGTTGTTCCTCCATCTAACGAACGCCTGATGATAAAGTCACCATAGTGTTTCCAGGTGCCCATGATATATAAAGCATTCTGATGTACAAAAAGATTAGACCAGAATTGACCATTGATTTCTGAAATCTTCTCCCACGATTTCCCTTTATCTGCTGATTTAATAACTGCCGTTAATGCCTTCTCATGTTCCGTAGAGCCAGCGCCAAAATGATCATGTGAAGCAATATAAACCCCATTGGGAAGAATACAAATACTGGGTGAACCAATGTATGTTTTAGTTGATGCCGGGATATAATCTACAACCACACCCGGTACTTTTTTCGACTGGGCCTGAGCATAAACAGATGACAATAGAAATAATACAACTAACCCTTTAACTGACCACAACTTTTGCATTATGCTATTTTTAGAATTGAAGATTTATCCCCTCAGGTTTTCCTGTCTTTAAAGATCTGTGTATAGCATCCAGAATGGCAGTACTTCTCAGGCCCTCTTTTGCATTTACAACAGTTTCCGTATCATTTCTGCAGGCATTCACAAATGACCTGACTGAGGATGGCATTGCTCCTACCCATTCGTCAAATACTTTATAGTTCAGAAATGTTCTGGGACAGGTGAACTTTTCTTCAAGAATCGCATCAATAGCCTCGTCCTTTCTGTTAACATGAGTAGTTCCCTTTGTGCCGATCACTTCCATAAATGAATCGGGCATATAAGGGCTGCTATCAGGATATATCCAGGCTGACTCAAAGGTTGCAAATTGTCCGTTTTCAAAGCTAACCAAGGACTGAATTCCGTCATAAGTATCCATACCTTTTGCTTTCAAAACCCGTTTAATCCCTTTGGCATACACTTCCGTTGGATTAGCGTCAAACCACCATACCATTAAATCTATATCATGTGAACTCATAAACCAGGCCGGTGAGCTATCCTTTGCCCAGGAGGCTAACATACTTGTTGGAACTGTAATGGGATTGTTTTTTCTTGCAAACCCGATAATCGGTTCACCAAG
>SDBT01006669.1_pt1 | contig 19094 bp, 21 predicted proteins | sample 2277101 | NCBI WGS metagenome assembly SDBT01 (sample SAMN10404973, study PRJNA504765) | marine sediment metagenome | isolation source: marine sediment core GS10_PC15, 103 cmbsf | place: Arctic Ocean: Southern Knipovich Ridge | collected 2010 | reverse complement strand
GAGTATTGTTGGTTTGTTTATTAGCTTTTATTTTCTTGGGAGTCCATATTTCACGATAGCAATACTCTTCGGGGCTGTAGCATACGCGGCATATTCGTACTACAACGCCGGCAAAATGGCTACTTCCCTAGCAAAAGCGCATGAAGTAGACGGAGCGAGCGAACAAAGACTGTATAGAATTGTTGAAAACTTAGCCATAACCGAGGGGTTCCCCACACCTAAAGTCTATGTAATTGAAGACCCTGGGTTAAACGCATTTGCTTCCGGTAGAGACCCCGAGCATGCAGTAGTTGCCGCTACCCGCGGTTTACTCGACTCGTTAGACGACAGCGAGCTACAGGGCGTAATGGCACACGAAATGGGTCATATTAAGAACTATGACATTAGAGTTACCATGATGGTCATGGCACTGGTGTTAGTGATTTCAATAATTGCCGATGTAGCAATACGCGTGTCTATTTTTGGCGGTGGTTCACGGCGTTCGTCGGGCAATAACTCTAACGGTGTGATTATGATTGTAGGAATAATAGGGCTAATCTTGGCACCAATAATTGCCAAGCTTGTGCAGTCGGCGATTTCTCGCAAGCGAGAATATTTAGCTGACGCTACAGGCGCGCTGACCACAAGGTATCCGGAAGGACTAGCTAGTGCACTTGAAAAGCTAAAAGTAAACGGCTCTACAATTAAAAGCCAAAACAGCGCTATGGCACACTTGTACTTCGCAAACCCATTAAAGAAAAGTAAACTGACTAAATATTTTAGTACTCATCCGCCAATAGACGACCGCATAGCAAAACTCCGTGAAATGGAGGTGAAGATATAGTGGCCAAAAAAACACGGGCAAAACGGGCTGAAGATAAGAAAAAACCTGTACCGAAGAAAAAGAGGACGAAAAAAACTGTAAAGAAGCAAGAGCATACCCCATCATCGTTTTCACTGCTTGGTAGCTCTTTTAGTTTCTTCTACCAGCACAAAAGGCAATTGCTAGGTGTGGTAGCCGTTTTCTTCGTACTTTATTTGCTAATGGTAAGGTCTGGCTCTACGTTTAATTTGGAATCTACCGATCAGCTAATCAGTGACGAGCTCGGGACAAATGAGTTTGTTAATAAGGCAGTGCTTACGGGTATTTTGCTTGGTTCTGGTGGCAGTTCGGAATCTGGTATCGGTGGCCTGAGCGCCTTCTTGCTCATGGTAATTGGTAGCCTGGCATTTATATGGGCAATTCGCCACCTGGTTGCTGGAAAGAAATTCAGAACAAGAGACTCGTACTACAAAGGAATGTACCCGCTAATACCTTTTGTGTTGGTTGTTTTTTTGATCTCTATACAGTTAATACCATTCGTAATTGGCGGCTTTTTGTACGCCACTGCTGAGATTAACGGGTTGATTGGCTCACTGCTAGAAAGAGCGATGTTCGTCTCTGCCTGGGTGGCGCTGGGCTTGCTTTCGGTTTATTGGCTCTCAAACTCGCTGATGGGTGTTTACGCCGTTACTTTACCCGACATATACCCGCTTCAGGCTCTTCGTTCGACGAAACAAGTTGTGAAAGGACGCCGTTGGTCGATTTTCTTGAAAATTTTCGTGTTGCTCATTTTTCTAACAGTTATCTCAAGCCTGGTGCTGCTTCTAGTAGTTATCGCGCTTCCCGCTCTGGCAGTGTACACGTACGACGTGTTGCTTGTGTTGGCACTGATGTTCACACACATCTACATGTTCAAACTTTACAAATCGCTCTTATGAACCACGAACAGGCAAAGCTCAGGCTAGAAAAGTTGAAAGTCTTAATAGACGAATATCGCCACGAATACCACGTAAACAACAACTCGACCATGAGCGAGGCAGCGGCCGATGGTCTCAAGCGTGAACTAAGCCAGATAGAAAATGAATTTCCCGACCTGATAACTGCCGATTCTCCCTCGCAACGAGTTGCCGGTGAGCCACTTCCACAGTTTGAGAGCGTCGAGCACAGCCAACGAATGCTGAGCCTAGCAGATGTTTTTGACCGCCAGGAAGTAGAAAATTGGCTTGGTAGGATTAAAAAGATTAACGTAGCTGCGGGCGAATCAGGTTTTTGGTGCGATATTAAAATGGATGGCCTGGCCTGTGCTTTAGTATATGAAGACGGTGAACTCGTTCGAGGCGTTACCAGAGGCGATGGTTTTGTCGGGGAAGATGTAACCCAGAATATTCGCACTATCGAATCCATACCACTGCGACTAAAAGGTGACCACAAGGGGACACTAGAGGTTCGCGGTGAAATATTAATGTACAAGAAGGATTTCGATGCCCTTAACTCTGCCCAACGAAAATCGGGTGAACCAGAGTACAAAAATCCGCGTAACCTTGCTGCAGGTACTATTAGGCAGTTAGACGCCAAGCTTGTAGCTGCAAGACCGCTTAATTTTCACGCTTATGACGTCTTAAACGCTGAGAATCCAGTTGCAACGAACCAGAAAGTTTACACAAATCTCAAAGAATATGGCTTCAAGGTCAACGAAATGGCTACACTTGCTAACAATAGCGACGATATTATGAAGTTTGTAGACGATTGGGAAACGAAAAGAGCTAACCTCCCTTTTCTAACAGATGGAATAGTCATGAAAGTGAACGACCGAACAGCGAACGAAGACTTGGGTGTGGTAGGTAAAACTCCACGAGGAGCAGCAGCATTTAAATACCCAGCCGAAGAAGCCACCACAAAAGTGAAGGACATTGTTATATCTATAGGTCGCACTGGCGCAGCGACACCTATTGCAGCACTAGAGCCTGTGAACATTGCTGGAACTACCGTTCAAAACGCTAGTCTACATAACGCCGACGAAATAGCCCGAAAAGACATACGAATTGGCGACACAGTTATTATTCACAAAGCCGGCGATATCATCCCACAAGTGCTGCGCGTGCTTACAGAGCTGCGCGATGGTTCGGAAAAAGTCTTCGACATGGAGGCAGAACTAGCAGAGCACCCATTAGAATTTAAACGAGCTAAAGGCGAAGTTGTCTGGCGTGCCATCAACCGTAATAACACAGAGGTTCTAAAGCGCGCCGTGCAACACTACGCTTCAAGAGTAGCGCTAGACATAGAAGGATTGGGCGAGAAGAATGTAGCCTTGCTTGTCGACGAAGGGCTAGTAAAAGATCTTGCAGACATTTACACCCTAGGAAAACAAGATTTACTTGCCCTAGATCGCTTTGCAGACGTTTCGGCTGACAATCTTGTTGGCGCTATCGCCGAGAAGTCTAAACCGCCACTTGCGAGGTTTTTAGTAGGCCTTGGGGTTCGACATGTCGGCGCGCAGACAGCCATAGATTTATCAGATGAATTTAACACCTTGAAAAACATCTCTGAAGCCTCCTATGACAGCCTAGCTAACGTAGAAGGAATCGGGGAAGTAGTTGCACACTCAATAACAGAATGGTTTGCAGACGAAGCTAACGTTGTTCTCCTGGAGAAATTCGAATCTTTGGGCGTACGACCAGAGGAATCTAAGAAGATAGAAGGTACGCTCAGTGGTAAAAGCTTTGTTATTACTGGTTCGTTAGCAAAAATGAGCCGCGACGAAGCAGCGGAAAAAATACGTGCACTCGGTGGTACTTTTCAAAGTAGCGTAGGCAAGGGAACAACGTATTTGGTATATGGCACTAAACTTGGGAATTCTAAGCGTGTAAAGGCTGAAAAGTACGGCACGCAGTTACTTCCTGAGAAAGACTTTTTAAAAATTATTGAATAGCCGGTAATTTCGGGTTTGCTATTTCGTTTTTTAAATCAGATTTAAATATGATTTAAATCTGATGTATGGAATTTTAGATCAGTTAAATGAAATTTCAAGGCTCGAACAGCACCACACTAAGAACGTAAAAGAACAAGCCTTCATTGACGCCGGAAGCATAAGCGCATAAAATAATTTTCAGTGGTTCATGCGTATACGGCTCAAAACAAAAACCACAAAATTTTCACCTTGGGCCGGGTGGGCACGCATGAGCCTCTTTTTATTCCCAGAAGGGGTAGGTATAATTCTAGATGTTACGGGCTGTTAGCTCATCCGCCAGCTGGCAGTAATTAATAATTAAAGTTTAAGACAAGTTGATGGGGCTGTAGCTCAGTTGGCTAGAGCACTTCGCTGGCAGTGAAGGGGTCCAGGGTTCGAGTCCCTGTAGCTCCACCAGTATTTTAAGAAACAGTCGTCAGGATGTTTTTTGATATACTAAAATTAATACTAAGGGGGCTTGAAGATGACCATTGAAGAATTGGTTAAATTTATCGAGGAAGAGAAAGAGCGGCTTCGAATTAGATTTAATGTCGATAAAATGACTGAAAACGAGGCTATATTCTCTCAAACAGTTAAGCTCATGGAAGAAGTAGGTGAACTTGCCGAACAAGTAATAGCCTCGAAGTCACTTCAGAGGTCAAAAGACAAAGAGTTTAGTGAAGAACTACTTGCAGATGAAGTGGCTGACGTAATATTGGCTACTTCAATGATTGCCAGTCGGCTAGGCATAGATGTCGAGAAGGCTCTGCAAGCCAAGATAAAGAAAATTGAAGCGCGGTATAATTAGTACATGAACTTAATAATTGACGACCTTGACACAAGGGTAGTAGTGAGTGGTGGTGGCCTACCAATCCTGATGATTCACGGCTGGAAAGACAGTCTAGAAACTTTCGATTTATTAGCTAAAGATTTCGAGCAAGACTATAAGGTGATTCGCCTAGATTTGCCTGGTTTTGGCGGGTCGCAAACACCTCCGGAACCTTGGGGGGCGAGTGAATACGCTGATTTTGTATCTAAAGCACTTCTGAAACTAGAGGAGCCAGAGCTCTATGCGGTAGTAGCGCATTCTATGGGTGCGCGAATAATGCTTAATGCTCTGGGCAGACGAACAGTGAACGCTGAAAATTTTATAGTCATTGCGGGTGCTGGAATTCCGCTTACAAAAAGTGTAAAAAAGCACAGCCTTTTTTTGTTGGCAAAAACCGGCAAGGTAGTAAGCGCAGTTTTACCTAAAACTCATCGGAAAAAATTGCGTGACAGGCTGTACAAAGCAACAGGCTCTGATTACTCGGGAGCTGGCGAACTCAAAGAAACATTCAAAAAACTAGTGGCTGAAGATTCAAGACGCTACGCCCCAGATGTTCACGCAAAGACTTTGTTAATTTATTCGAACAACGACAAGCAAACTCCTCCGAATTTTGGTGAACAATTCGCAAAACTAATACCGAATGCCCAGCTAGTTATGGTTGGGGATTTGGGTCATAATATTCACAAAGAAGATCCCCAAAAAGTAATAAGATTAATTAAGGAATTCTTGTGAAAAAGAAAATAGCGAGCCTGTATAAGTCAAACTACGTTAACGTTTTAGCCTATCTACTGCAGGCGAGTGAATACAATGCGCTGTGGTATCTAAGGTCTTACCGCGCTACAGACGACTTTAACAGCGTTGCTAAAAATATGCGACCAGATTCCACACAGGCATACAGAGCTATGAAAGGTCTGGTTTGGTCTATCTTGTTGTTCTTTTACGCAGGAGCAGTTGTTGTAGCCTTTACCCAAAATAGTTGGCAGGGTGCGCTTGTGGCTGTCGGTATAGTATTAATGGCTCCGGTTCTAACGGCCTATGTCGTGGTGTTACCGCTACTGTTAGCTGATTTAGTAGTGCGCAAGCCGCGTGAGAATAGAATGGTCAAACAAGCTACGCAAATATTCGCAGAGCATAGCGCAACGGTTATCGGAGTGGTGGGCAGCTACGGCAAAACCACTATGAAGGAAATACTTTCCGAGGTGCTTAGCGTTGGAACGAAAGTAGCAGCTACTCCAGGTAACTACAACACTCCTGTTGGAGTTAGTCGTTTCGCAGCCAAACTAAAGGGCGACGAAGACATTTTGATCGTGGAAATGGGCGAGTACATTCCAGGGGATATTGTTAAAATTTGTAAAATCGTTTCGCCAGATTATGCGGTGGTGACTGGAATTAATGAACAGCACATGCAGCGAATGGAAACCATAGAAAATATCATCCAGACGATATTCGAAATAACGGACTTCGTCGACAAAGACAAGGTTCTCGTAAACACCGAGAGCGAATTAGTGGTGCAAAATATGGACGAAAAGAATGTCAGCTACAGTAGCGAGTTTGCTGGTCCATGGAAAGCAGGTAAAGTGACCGCAGACGCAGACGGCATTAAATTCACGGCCACTAAAGGCGAAACTAAGCTCGGTGTAGAGAGTAGTTTAATAGGTTCTCACCAGGCAGGGCCACTATTGGCCGGCGTATATTTAGCTAACAGGCTTGGAGCCAAAACAAACGACATCGTAAAAGGTATAAGTAACACTCGGCCACACGGACGGCGCTTCAACCCGAGAAAGCTCGGCAACGGCGCGACTTTCATTGACGACACTTACAACGGTAATCCAGACGGCTTTTTGGCAGGAATCGATTTTCTAAACAATTTGGAAAAAACAAAGACAGTTTATATCACTGCAGGCATTATTGAACTTGGCGAGGACAAACAGCGCATACATCAAATGCTTGGCCGCGAGTTAGCTAAATCGAAAATCGATCGGATACTGTTTATTGAAACTCCCGCGACAGAATGGATGGCGGAAGGTTTCGAAGAGGAAAATTCTAAGAAAACATTTGAATGGGTTAATCCGGACGTGGGAATCTACGACCATTTGGAAGAGTTTACTTCGTCTGGTGAAATAGTGCTGATGCAAAATTGGCAACGCGAGGACGTTTTTTACGAGCTGTAACTGCAGTGCTGCTAACGCCAGCGCAGCGCATCGTTCTTTAGAAAAGAACACAAATCCTGCACTGTTTCGGCAGTGCACACCATCAACACTTTTGGCAGCAAAAGTGTTAGAAAACTGCCTCCACGGACGAAAACGTTACTAAGAAATAATTAAACCACACCGGAGCTCTCAATTTCGCCTTCGGCGAAGTCTGTTAGGAATGCAGTAGAGTAACAGACAAAACTCGAGCTCATTACTCGGTGAGGCTCAAATATTTCTTAATCAGTTTTCTTTAGTGTCGGGGAGAAACGCAGTTCGTTCCTTTTCAGCGCGGTTAGATTCTTTAGTAAAGAGTGATTGCAGAGCACCTGCGAGATAAATCGCGGTATACTTAATTATTATGAAAACTGTAGCTGTAATTTTCGGATCCCGGTCTACGGAGCACGACGTGTCTATCGTCACAGCTATTAGCGCAGTAATAAATCCACTGAAACTCAGCGGAAAATACAATGTCGTACCTGTTTACATTAGCAAGGGTGGGCAATGGTACAGCGACAATAAACTAGGGAAAATTGATTTTTTCACTTCTGGTGAAGTTGAGGCTAAATTAGCCAAGCTAAAACCTGTTGGCCTGAAGTTCGACAACGGTTTATGGGTAATCAAACCGGGCTTAAAAGCCAAAATTAAAGTAGATGTGGTGTTTCCAGCGACTCACGGAACCTACGGCGAAGACGGCAGTCTAATGGGCCTTTTAGAAATGGCAGGTGTGCCATATGTAGGTTGCAACCTTTCGGCCTCCACTGTAGCTATGGACAAAGTATTATCGAAACAGGTGACCGGTAGTTGCAACATTTCTACGAACGACTGGCTTTGGTTCAAAAAGAGTGAATTTGCTGGCAACCAGGCGGAAGTGCTAATAAAATTATCGAAACTCAAGATGCCTCTATTTGTAAAACCTGCTCACATGGGCTCGAGTATCGGAATCAGCCGCGTGGAGAACGAAAAAGAACTAATCAACGCTTTGGAGCTAGCTTTTCATTACGACGACAAGGTAATAGTCGAAGAAGAAGTACAGAACTTGGTGGAAGTTACTGTTCCAGTTATGGGCAACGAAGACATACGCGTAGCCATGGTTGAAGAGGCGCTGAATAAAACTGCCGAGTTCTTTGATTTCGACACCAAATACATGCAAGGTGGCAAAAAGGGTAAAAGTGGTAAAAAAGGTGGCGTGAACAACAGTCGGATTCCTGCGAAATTGCCCAAAGAACTCTACGAAGAATGCGAAAATGTCGCAAAGAACGTTTACAGAGTCGTTGGCTGCAGTGGCACAGCGAGGGTAGATTTATTAGTAGATGAAAAGGCCAAAAAAGTATACTTCAACGAAATAAACCCTTTGCCCGGTAGCCTATACCAGCATAATTGGAACAAAGCTGGAGTAAGCAGTGTTGAGCTTGTAGAAAAATTAATAGATTTGGCGCAGGAACGTGCCAAGAGCCGTGAAAAACAACACACCGTTTTTAAAACTAACTTTCTAGGGCAATTTTAGTATGGAAAGCAGTGACAGAAGTCATGAGTTAAGGATTCCTAAAGACTACTTCGAACTTTTAAGAGAGCTCGATTCGTTAGAATTGCTTGACCCTGTTTTCTCGGATCAAAACAAGTTCGAACGTCTTGGTTTTATGCTTGATACTTTAAACAAATCGTATGACATACGAGGTGAAGCAATTGTTAAGAGTGACATCGGAATTGAAATAGTTAGTTTGCCTGACGAATTTCAGCCTGAACTGCCGTGGAAGCGTTCTGAGCCAAAAATTTACAACATTCCAAACTTCGAGCACCAAGGTTACTGCCTCGGCTTCGAATATAGCGTATACAGCAATCAGTTTGTCATAAGTTTTACAGACGACACGGATCCATGGAATATCACTAGATTAAAAACAGGGCCTATGCTCAGAAGAACCTTTCATGTTCCCGTTTCTGAGCCCCACATTGTGAGCGTCGTTGGTGGGTTGACTATTGAGCGCGCCGCTTAACACTTGTCATATAGGTTAACCTCGTCGATACTATACGTTTATGAAGAGATACAACCCCAAAGAGATTGAACCCAAATGGCGCAAGGTCTGGAAAGAGGCTGGTTTAGACAAAACGCCCGAAAAACCCGGCAAAGATAAATTCTACTGCTTGGTTATGTTTCCGTACCCTAGTGGTAATTTGCACGTTGGTCATTGGTACAACTTTGGTCCGGCTGACACTGTAGCTCGTTTTCACCGAATGACCGGTAAAAAAGTAATGCACCCGATTGGCTATGATTCGTTTGGTTTGCCAGCCGAAAATGCGGCTATCAAACACAACATCCCACCTGCCCAGTGGACGCAGTCAAATATGAAATCGATGACCAAACAACTCCAGAATATTGGCGCTATGTACGATTATGACAAAATGATCGCTACCTCAGACCCAGATTATTACCGTTGGACCCAGTGGTTGTTTTTAAAGCTCTACGAAAATGGTTTGGCGTACAGAAAAGAAGCTCCAGTGAACTGGTGTCCTTCGTGCCAGACAGTGTTAGCCAACGAGCAAGTTGTCGGACACGACAACCACTGCGAGCGCTGCGAGCATATTGTCGAGCAAAAGATGTTAAAACAGTGGTACTTCAAAATCACTGACTATACCGAACGTTTACTGAGTGATGCCGAAGGGTTGGACTGGCCCGAGCGCGTTCAAACTATGCAGCGTAACTGGATAGGCCAGAGTATCGGGGCAGAGATAGACTTTGGGATAGAAGGCCACGACGACGGCTTAAAAGTATTTACCACTCGACCCGACACACTTTTCGGTGCGACGTATATGGTTTTGGCACCGGAGCATCCAATAGTTGAACAAATTGCGACAAAGTCGCAACTTCGGCAGGTGAAGCAATATATCAAAGAGACTGAGGGCAAAACCGAGCTTGACCGCAAACAAGACGAGAAAGAAAAAACTGGTGTCTTCACGGGAGCGCATGCTATTAACCCCGTAAACAACGAAAAAATCCCAATCTGGATAGCCGATTATGTCCTCATGAATTACGGTACTGGCGCGATTATGGCAGTTCCGTCTAACGACGAGCGGGACTGGGAATTCGCCAAGAAGTTCGACTTAGGCGTTGTCGAAGTCGTCAAAGATCACGAGAAACAAGACCCACGGGAATTTGGAATTGAAGGACAGATGATCAACTCTGGCAAATACGACGGCATGCAGTCCGAGCAAGCCCGTGAGGAAATTTTAAAAGACCTCGAAAGTGACGGCAATGCCACGGAGAAAGTAAATTATAAGCTCCGAGATTGGCTTATTTCACGCCAACGTTACTGGGGTGCGCCAATACCTATTGTCTACTGCGACAACTGCGGTGAAGTGCCGGTACCGCTAGACGATTTACCCGTTAAACTTCCCGAAGACGTAGAGTTTAAGCCAACAGGCAAATCGCCACTAAGTGAACTCGACGGTTTCGTTAATACTGCTTGCCCAAAGTGTGGTGGCAAAGCAAAGCGAGAGACTGACACTATGGACACATTTGTTGATTCAAGCTGGTATTATTTGCGCTACCCCAACACCAAGTACGAAGAAGGGCCGTTCGACCCCGAAGCCGTTGCCCAGTGGAACCAGGTAGATCATTACATAGGCGGTATCGAGCACGCGATTTTACACCTTTTGTATTCGCGGTTCATCACTAAAGTTTTGCATGACTATGCAGATTTGCCTTTCGAAGAGCCTTTCAAAAAACTAACCAACCAGGGGATTATTCTTGGCCCTGACGGTTTAAAAATGAGCAAATCCAAAGGAAATGTTGTCGACCCAGACAAACAGGTCGCTAGCTATGGTACCGATAGTCTGCGCTTGTATTTGATGTTCATGGGGCCGTATGAACAGGGTGGTCCGTACAATATGACGGGAATTACTGGTACACGCCGTTTCATCGACCGTGTTTGGACGCTAGTCGATGAATTTGTCGACAGCGAGGCAGGAGAAGGCAAAGATTTGTCGGACGTTGATTTGCTTACATCGACCCATAAAACTATTAAAAAAGTTACGGGTGATTTGCAGCGAATAAGTTTCAATACAGCCATATCAGCGTTAATGCAGCAGGTGAATCGTCTGAACGCGGTTAAATCAGAGAATGGTTATTCACACAGGGTACAGTGGCAAGAAGCACTCGACGCCCTAGTGCTGTTGTTAGCACCTATGGCGCCGCACGTAGCCGAGGAAATGTGGCATATGCTTGGGCACGACGAGTCCGTCCACATTCAGAGCTGGCCAGTGTGGGACGACGAATTAGTCAAAGAAGAGCTGGTAACTATAGTAGTGCAGGTGAATGGCAAGGTTCGAGCCAACATAGAAATGTTAGCCGGTGTCTCGAACGAAGATATGGTTAAACAAGCCCAAAAAGACGAAAAAATTCAAAAGTACTTAAAAGACGGTGAGGTTATAAAAACCATCACCGTCCCGGAAAAATTAGTCAATTTTGTAGTTAAGTAGGCTAGACCTTAGCCTTGGTTCTGTCTACTAGCAACTAGATCCGTAAAGTCAGGGATAATTATTTCTTGACCAGTCTGGAGTTTGCTAGGGTCAGAAATAGAAGGGTTGCGGTTAACGATGTCATCGATTATCTTTTCTTTGTCCATGTTGCCAGGAACGCCGTCAAGTTGTTCGTCAAGTTCTCCAGCTATACTCCACGCGCTGTCGCCAGGCTGAACTGTATATTCAGAAGTTTTGTCGGTTTGTGTAAAAATGTCTGGTTGTTTCCCAGCTTCAATCATTGCGTATCCACCGGCAAGCGTAGCTACTACTGCAACGGCCCCAACGAATTTCCGCAGACCCGAAGTTTTGTATCTCCAGGTTTCAGGAGTTGGAGCTTCTTGGTTGTTGTTCTTGTTGATTCGTGAAACGTTTGACATAGCTACATTTTAGCACAAAACATAAGCATTGTCAATATTATGATGTAATATCTTGGATTGCATCTTGAGTAAAGTGTACCACTTCTGTAAAATAGGTAGCTAAGAATAACAAGGAAAACGGAGTTTTAATGGGTCAACCCAAGAAGCAGACCAGTAAACGCAGAACCGGTTCTAGGCGGTCACATCATTCGCTTAAACTGGCGCGACGCGTAAACGCAACCTCACCCGTACAGGTACGCACAACTAAAGGTGAAAGTGGTAAGAAGAAGTAATTTTTTAACGAGCAGAGGTGCAACTTTAATAAGTAAAAGGGGGCGAAAATGGCATCAAACCGACACCTAGGTCGCATAGTAGCGCTTCAGACGCTCTATGAGTATGATTTTCGCATTTCTAGCACCGACCAATCTGTAGAACTTGACGATATTTTAGAGCGTAACGTTAGTCGCTACAAGGAGACGATTGACGACATAACCTTTATAAACGAGTTAGTTCACGGCACACAAGAGAATTCTGAAAAACTCGACAAAATCATTGCGCCTATAGCTCCAGAATGGCCAGTTGATCAAATAGCCCGGATAGACAAGATTGTGTTGCGCATAGCTCTTTACGAGCTACTTATTGAAGACGATGTCCCTCCCAAAGTGGTTATAAACGAAGCTGTTGAGCTAGCTAAGGCATTCGGAGGCGATAACTCCTCTAAGTTCATTAACGGAGTGCTAGGAACTGCCTACAAGCAAAAAATCGAAGCTAAAGGCAAGAAAAAGAAACCAGCTACGAAGAAAAAACCCGCTATGAAGAAATCTACAACCAAGAAAAAGAAGCCAACCACCAAAAAGAAAGTCGCCAAAGCAAAGTCCCCAGCAAAGAAAACAACTAAAACGAAGAAAAAAACATGAAACGACCAGAGCCAATAGGAAAATTCAAGAAGTATTTTCACCGCAGAAAGCCTGTCATTCAGGAAATTGTTCGTGAACCGACATCGGGTGGTATTGTTTTTCGCCGTTCAACGAAAAATGTAGTAGAAATACTTCTAATACAAGACGCCAAAGACCGCTGGACGATTCCAAAGGGGCATATCGAAAAGGGTGAAACAGCTCGAGACACTGCAGTGCGTGAAATTAAGGAAGAGACAGGTCTTCAAAAAATGAACGCCATCTGCTGGCTTGGAAAAATCCATTTTCGCTATCGTAGGCAACAAAGTTTGGTATTGATGACTACGCAAATTTATTTAGTAAAAGGCGAAGGCGACACCGATAAACTAAACAAAGAAGACTGGATGAACGGTATTGGGTGGTTCCCGGCAAACAAAGCTCTGGACATGATCGAATACGAAGACATTGGGAAATTGATACTTTTAGGGATGCAAAAGATTCGCAAAGAGAAACTTTAGCTTGCTAAGTTCCAAGGTGTTACGCGCTTGACTAATGTCGCGAGAACGCTATGATGTTTATGCGTTAATTTAAAAGCTCTAGCAAAAAGTGCAAGTGTGCCGTGAATTGCGTGTCACAAAACGGTGTGACTCGTGACTCATGACTCATTAATCTTTCTGCTGGACGAATAAGGAGCAGTATGTCCCAGAAAGATTATGTAAAATTCGCCAAAGAAACTCTTGGTGTTAAGTTCAACGATATTAATTATTTGGTTTTGGCTTTTACGCATAGATCGTACTTAAACGAGCATCGTAAAAGCGTTTCTAACCATAACGAACGAATGGAATTCTTGGGCGACGCAGTTTTAGAACTAGTTGTGACAGAATATTTGTATAACTCTCACGACGAGCCAGAAGGTGTGTTAACAAACTGGCGAAGTGCACTAGTGCGTACAGAATCACTTAGCGCAGCGGCGGCGAGGTTAGGTTTTAGGGAATATCTAAGGTTAAGTCGCGGTGAAAAAGCTGGCAGCGAAAGAGCTCGCCAACAGATCAAAGCGAACGCGTTTGAGGCAGTTATTGGTGCTATTTACTTAGACCAAGGGTACAAAGCAGCTAAAGAATTTATTACTAAAAACATTATCTCTACACTCGACAAAATCTTAGAAACTGGCTCATGGCGTGACGCAAAGTCGCATTTACAAGAAATAGCTCAGAGCGAGGAAAGTTCCACGCCTTCATACAGAGTAGTTAGCGAAGAAGGCCCCGACCACGACAAGGTTTTCACGCTTGGCGTATACATCAACGACGAGCTTCGCGGTAAAGGCACTGGAAACTCGAAACAAGAGGCTCAGCAGGAGGCCGCACAGGAGGCTCTCAAACATTATGAAAGTTGACACTAGAGTTACACATCTGTAAAATAAGCCAGGTTAAAACGATTTTCTAAGGAGTTAAGTAAAAGATGCTAGCAATACGCATGCAGCGAACGGGTCGAAAAGGTCACGCACAATTTCGTGTTATTGTTCAGGATTCCCGTAGATCTCCTTCCACTGGCAATATAGTTGAATACTTAGGTAGCTATGATCCACACACTAAAGTAGCAAGTCTTAAAAAAGAAAGTATTGAAAAGTATCTTTCAACCGGCGCTCAGCCTTCGAACCGAGTAGCTATTTTGCTCAAAAAAGAAGGTGTAGCGTTACCAAAATGGGTTAATATTGACACTTCAGGTAAGCGCAGCCTTAAGAATCCTGAAAAACTGCGAAGGAACCGACCCGACGAACCAAAGGAAGAAAAACCTGCAGACGAACCATCCGAACCAGTAGTTGAAGAGTCGAAAAGCGCCGATGAAACAGAGCAAAAACCTGAAGTTCAGGAAAAAGAAGAGCCAAAGGAAGAAAAAGAAGTGGCGCCAAAAGAGAAAAAAGAAACAACCGAACCTACTGAAAACAAAGACGAACCGAAAAAAGAAGAAAAGACCGTCAAACCCGAGTAATCATCAAAAGGAACGCTGTACAAACGTCCAGGCAAAATTGCCTGGATTTATTAATTCCTCTACAATTAACAAGTTAACAACTTTTTTGGAAGGAGAATACTGTATGTCTAACATAGACCAGCAATTCGTAGAATACGTAGTAAAGTCACTCGTTGGCCACCCGGACGACGTAGTAGTAGAAAGGACCATCGACGAAAAGGGTGTTCTGTTAAAACTAACCGTTAACCCCGAGGATCTAGGCCGATTTATCGGTAAAAGAGGCGTAACAGCACAAAGCATCCGTACTTTGTTGCGCGCACTAGGCACGAAAAACGACGCAAGATACAACTTTAAGATAATGGACGACGGTGAAAAACCAGAACGTCGGGAAGATCGCCACGAGGAAGTAAAGGAAGAATCTTCTGATTCAGCAACCGAAGAACCAGTTTCTGAAGAAGCGCCTAATGAAGAAGCAGTTGAAGAAGAGGTGGTTGAAGAAGCTCCCCAAGAACCTGCCGAAGAAGAGGAAGAAAAGAAAGAAGAACAATCACTTGCTGACAAGACTCGCGAAGAACTTGCAGAGTTTGACGATTTAGATATATAATTCTTTTCGATAAAACAAAAACATCTAGCTTTGAAATAAAGTTTGAGAGCTTTATGTGACAGAAAAACGCCCACTTAAAGGGCGTTTTTCTTTTTTATAAAGTGTGTTTTGGTTTGCACGGTGGTAATAAGCTATACTTTTACTGATGAAAATACAGATTATTACGCTATTTCCGGAGATGGTAGAGGGCTATTTTGAACATTCTATGATGTTTAAAGCCCGCGACAAAGAACTTGCAAGTGTGGAAATGATCAACTTGCGCGGTTTTGGCATTGGCCCAAGAAAACAAGTCGACGACGAACCGTACGGTGGTGGCGACGGGATGCTTCTAAAACCTGAGCCACTTTTCGCAGCTGTGGAACAGGCAAAGAAAAACGATCCAAACGCAAAAGTGTTGCTCATGACGCCGCGCGGCAACACCTGGAAGCAGTCAAAAGCCAAAGCATACGCCGATGACGCCGCGGGGTTAATAATTATATGTGGGCGATATGAAGGCTACGATGAACGGATTGTCACTGTAGTAGACGAACAGGTTAGTATAGGTAACTACGTGTTGACAGGGGGTGAAATACCTGCCATGATAATTTCAGATAGCATAATACGTTTGCTGCCAGGAGTCCTCGGGGGAGAAACTTCTGCCGAAGTAGAGTCGTTTAACGACGACGAAACCGTCGAGTACCCCCAGTACACGCGGCCGGCAGAATTCCGAGACATGAAAGTTCCCGACGTCCTCTTGAGCGGCAACCACGGAGCGATAGATGACTGGAGAAGAAAAAATGCCCAAGCCAATGGAAACACCAGAGCTTAGCTTTGCTGAAGAGGAATTAAGCCTACGCAAACCTTTCCACCATTCTGTGCATGACTTTGTTAAGACATACTCATCGTTTGGTGAGCGAGCATGGTTAAAGAATTTTCCCGCAGAAGCAAAAATAGATTTTGGGCATATTTCAAACGATAATGACATTATGCCTCAGCTTGAGCTTGCAACTGAAGTAGATATACCATTTGTCAAAGTCAAGGTTGAAGGTATTCTGCAGTTTAGTGATATCGCGGTAAAATCAGGCTTACCTGAATCGAAAGGCATTGAGTCGTATATCGGCTTGTCGGCTGCAAGATCTTTCATAGCCTTTGCCAGAGAGTATAAATACTTGGAAACTAAACATTCTACCGCAGAGGGCAGACAAGAAGTAACACGTACGTCAGTTTTCAACGAAGAATTGCTTAACGGATTTGACGCAAGGGCAAGTCTTGATAGTGTAGTAACCAACTCAAGGTTTAAAAGAACACTGCTGGAGGGATTAACGCTCAGATTGATGTCCGATACAACTGTCACGAACCTCCAAACGTATAGAGCGATGTTCGGGCTGATGTATTTGTCACACGGTACAAAGTACTTAGAGATGATGACGGCTTTTGAAACGCATTTCACCGAAGAAGTTGTTGATCAAGAAAGACATAGACAGAAAATGGAGCGTTTTGTCGCAGCCGGGCAGCTGGATCAAAAAGTATACGATCGTTGGCTCGTAGATTCTTTTACTGACGTTTGGTTTGCAGCGGTTCATCCTTTTGATGAAGAAGAAGTCAAAGCTTTACTAGGCTAGTTAATTGTTATTTCATAAACGTTTTTTGATAGCTCAGCGAAATTTGCATATCTTTCAGTCAAAGTAGGAATGCTTGGGTCGGGGCCGCTCATGACAACTATGATGTAGTTGCCGTCAACGGACCGAACGATGCCTGCGTCATGCACATAGCCGACTAGGTCGCCGGTTTTATGCATAATTTGGACACCGTCCGGGAGTCCTTGTGGTAGACGATTATTGATTTTTTGTGCAGCCAGTAGGTTTTGGAAGGCTTGGCTGCTGCTCTTTGTTAGTAATTTGCCCTCGTGTAAGTCTTTTAACAGTTTTGCTACGTCTTTAGCGCTAGATTTCGTGTAAGTGCCACTTAGGTCGGTCGAAGGGTAGCCAAGTAGTTTCATTGCTTCGGCGTTGAAGCTTGAATATCCAAGTTTAAGAAGTATAGCGACACCGCAGGCGTTGTCGGAAACAGTAATCATTTTGTCTAAACATTGCTCTAAATTAGCTCCACTGAGCACATATTGCGAGAGACTCCATTGTCCTGAGTCCACTCGCTCGTAAGCCAGTTGTGCGACAAAAAGCTTATATAAACTAGCAGAGTAGAGTTGTGCATCAGAATTGTGAGCAGCAGACACGTCTTCATCTAAACTCTCTACGTATATTCCATACACACCGTTCTGGGCATCTGTAAAATCGTCGATCGTTTGTTGCAAAGCGAGCTGTTTTTGGATGAGTGGGTCTATTTCATCTGTTTCGGCAACTTCAACTGGCGCACTGAAAACAAGCTCCTGCGAGGAAGCCTGTACTGGTTCGGGAATCACTAATGTAAGTGACTGTAACATCACCCACACCCCGAAAGCACTTAATAATATAATTGCATACGAAAAAGATTCGAACGCAAAAGCTCTTTGTTTTTTTGACACTTTTTGTTTCTCAAATTAAATGTGCTAATTGAATAGTAACAACACGCTAAAGGTTTAGCAATAGGATTATATAATTTTCTGAGCTTTCGACGGTACAACTCTTCTGATCTGTACTCAAGCCAAAAGTGTGATTTGTGGGGTGTTATAATTAAATAACTGAAACGAGAGGTGAATATGAGAAGAATATTTAATCAATTAATAAAAACAGCCTGGGCACACTGCGATTTAATGTGCGGGGTATACGACCCAGCGCAGGCAAAAATAGAAGCCCAGTCGGTTTTGGCAATAATGAAGAAGTACCAGGAGTCCGACGACGACGTTTTTAAGCAGCGGTGCATCATCATTAAAGAACAACGTGCTCAGCTTGTTAAAGAGCACCTGTGGGTGTTGTGGACGGACTATTTTAAGCCCGAGCACGTAAAGAAGTGGCCTCAGTTACACGATCTGTTCTGGAGAGCTACCAAACAGGCTGGGGAAACTAAAAAATCTGTCGACCCCAAAGTCGGGGAAGAACTCCTTAGTCTCATTAGCGAGATAGAGGATATTTTTAACCAGACAAAGTAATGAAATGGCCACTTATTGTCAGAAGGGTAGCAGGGCACAGTATGGAGCCGGCTTTAAGGCGAGGCAAAATTATATTTGCCAGTCCCCTTCTCTCGGTAGAGAAGAGCGACATCGTAGTTGCCCGTGTAGAAGGTAGAGACGTAATTAAACGAGTGTCACGAAAAACTTCTGGAGGCGTACTACTTTCTGGCGACAACCCCCGGCATAGTCGCGATAGTCGGGTTTACGGCGAAGTAAGTAGTGGTAGCGTACTCGGAAGAGTGCTAGGAGTGAGGAATGAGCAACAAAGAAAGATGTAGCTGGGCAAACGGCCGTGAAATTTATGAAAAATATCATGACGAAGAATGGGGTGTGCCGCTGCACGACGATCGCCTGTTGTTCGAGTTTTTGACACTAGAGGCGTTTCAGGCAGGTCTGAGTTGGCTGACAATACTTAACAAAAGAACTAATTTCGAAAAAGCTTTCGCTGGTTTCGACTATGAAAAAGTCGCCAAGTTCGATGACAAAGATTTCGACAGACTAGTGAACGACGCAGGGATTGTGCGTAATCGTTTGAAGATAACTGCCGCGATAAATAACGCCGCACGGTTCATGGAAATACGCAAAGAATTTGGTAGTTTCGACAAATACATTTGGGGCTTTGTTGGCGGCAAACCAATTGACAATGAAATCAAGGAAATGTCTGATATTCCAGCTAAGACTAAGCTATCCGACGAGATTAGCAAAGACCTGAAAAGTCGCGGGTTTAAATTTGTTGGTAGCACAATCGTATACGCGCATATGCAGGCGACGGGTATGGTTAACGACCACGCAGTCACGTGTTTCAGGTATGAACAAGTTCAAACATAGTTATATAATTAATTATATAACTATACGAAATAACAGAGAGAAATGCAAATAACATGCATAGTAACATGGTTATAT
>SDBT01006668.1_pt1 | contig 19094 bp, 17 predicted proteins | sample 2277101 | NCBI WGS metagenome assembly SDBT01 (sample SAMN10404973, study PRJNA504765) | marine sediment metagenome | isolation source: marine sediment core GS10_PC15, 103 cmbsf | place: Arctic Ocean: Southern Knipovich Ridge | collected 2010 | reverse complement strand
TTAAGGTACTTATATCCTTTTGTAAAGGATAACATAGCAGTATATATTTTTTAAAAAATACTGTCAAGAAAACTTTAAAAAATAAAAAAAGGCTGGTTTTATAAACCAGCCATGAAAAAATTACAACTTTTAAAATTGAAGTAAGCCTAATTCACTGTGTGCTAAAATAATTGCCTCTTGAAGATTATCTGCAGTTTTGCTCAGATGAGAATCAACACAAGCATGAAATTTCTGGGAAGGAGAAATTTCTAAATTGTGACTCAAAATTGAAGTAAGTAGTTCGATAAACTCTTTATCTTCAGTTTTATGCCCCACAATTGTGTGCAAACCATGTATTGCACGTTCTAACTCTACTTCTAAAACTGTCCTTGCAGATTCACTCACTATCTCACCACCATAATTCCTATACCATAATTGTCCGTTTATACCTTCTAACATTGCTACTTCTTTGTTTTGATGTACTTTAGACATTGGTATTAAATCTTCCCGATAAATTGTAGAGAAGTGTAACCTGCCGACATAAAACATCAAACATGCAATATCTTCCATTAAACTAGACTGTGTAGAGAGGGGCCGAAATTCAACAAGTAATTGCATTGGTTTATGATTAAGTTGAAACTTAATCCTGGCATCACGCCAATTCAAACCAACAGCTTTACTAAGAAATTCCTGAACCTTTAAAATATCTTCAAGGTTCTCATCGAGATTAGTATCCAAAATAAATGGATAAGCTCTTAAATCCCGAAAGTAGCTTTCCATATCTTGATGATAATCTTTAGGAAGGCCAACGCGAGTCATTTTACCAACTTCAATCTCTGTCTCGGTTCTTGTATCGTGATTGAGTTCCCAGATAACAAAACGTATGTCAGAAAATCCGGTATCAACTCCACCAAGATAGCGAGCATTCGAGGAGATAGCTACTGCGTAAGGACTGATCATAAAAGATCTGTTCAAAACATCAATAGCTTCTTCAAAGCTATAAACATCAATGGTTGTCTGGACAGCATTACAAAGACCGATAATAGCAGCGTCTGAAATATCAACTTTACTATTTCTGCCAAACTGAAGTAATCCATTTTGATCAGCTCTTTTCCTGTTGTGATTGTGAAAATCAGGAACCGTAATAAACTTCTCATTGCTTTCGGTCCTCTGATAATCTTGGGGGATAATCAATGGATGACTACCCATTCTTAATACCCCATAATCATTAGGTATTAATGAAATCAAAATCTCTTCAAGTGCACCCATGTGATCAACAAGCACCTTGATTCCGTCTTTCGAAATATTGATCGGTAAGGTTACAATTTCAATCTGACTCCCCCCTAACTCTTCTTTAAAATGATTGAACTTGTAACCAACTTTACGAGCATGAATATTAAGCTCTTTCACTAAGCGATCTCGAACCCTATAATCCAGCGCTTCCAGATTTTGCTGGGTTAGAAAAAGCTCGGTTTCAACACCAACAATCATACCCTCATCAGGTCTGGTGAAATTATCTGCTTGAAGATATTTCTCGATAATAATTTTAAAATATTCAAGCAACTTTTTCTCTCTTTGTTCTGAATTCGCAGGCATCAGAAGCATCTCCTTTTCTATTTGATATTGTTAAAAAACAAAAAAACTGCCTTCATCAGAAGCCAGTTGTAGAAGTCGAAATAATTTATTTATTAATTAAGTACTTCGGCACCTCGAAACTAACTTCTGACATCCAGAAATATAATAGCAATAATAGTAATAATTAAAATTAGTTTTAGCCATAAAAATCTTATATCTAATACTATAAATTCTAAATTTTGTTGTCAAGTTTTAAAAAGCCCCTTTTTAAAAAGAGGCTAAATATAGTCGAACAAAATCAACTTACAACCACCAGGTCTGCAACTCCTAAAACACGTTTTGTGTGACCCGCATCCTTTACGACTTCTTCATGGATACGAATCGGTTCAGGACCAGAAAACGCAAGGCCATTTCGAAGATCACTAACAAAGGCGTTGAATAACTCTCCGTTTTCTGATTCGCTGCCATTAATTATGTATTCTACTGCTTTTGTTGACGATCCTTTCATCGCACAAAGATAAAGAAGAATACCGATGTATGGCAACATCGCCTTACCGTGAATCTCGGATGCTTCACTGGGATAGATTCTGGGCATATGAGCATCGCCTTTGTAGATTAGATCATTTCCGAGCTGTACAACTATAGATTTTATTATAGGTACAGCCTTGTCCAGAGGAAGACTTTGAAATCCTTTGATTCCACCCCCCTCATCTATAGAAATGTCTATAATAATCCCATCAGTCTTCATACGCACTAAGGAAGAAAGATCTACTACTTCTGGAGCAAGACCTTTAGGATCAAAGGCAGTCAGAATTAAACCAGCAACACCCTCCAAATCAGCAGAAGGAACTACCCCGCTTTGTCGGATCTGTATATTTGGATAATGCCCAAACTCCTGAGAAAGTTTGTCACATTTATCTGAGAACTTTTCATACAATAGAATAGAAAGTTCTCTCCCAAATTGAGAATTAGCAAGCATTCGCTTCAGTGCCGAAACACCTGCTACTCCTCCTCCGGAAATAATAATTTTATCTCCAGATATCACTCGGGCAAGTACTTGGTCAGCAGCAATCTCTCCAGCAAATACCGACATAGAAGATCGCACCGGAACTTCAAAATTACCAGTGAGTTCCGGGGAACACTTCCCTATATAAGAACCGTCAAAAATCCCAGCAATCTTCTTATTAACAAGAAGATTGTATGTACCACAACCAGTCTCCAACACTCCAGTGTGGAGTGCGCCTATACGGATAAACGGACCAGGGATTCTCGATTCGTAATCAAACGGTTCTTTTAGAGAGTGTACTACCGATACAGCCCCGACACTTGAAATTTCTGATTCAGATATAATGGTCGCACCGGCTTCAATGTAATCTTCATTTGCAAAGCCAGCATCTACCCCCGCATTCTCAACAACATAGATTACCAGATTCATCCCAGCACCTAAGCTCCATTGTTTTAGAGCTCTTATCTGATCTGGTATAATCCCTACTCTACGTTCTTGATTGGAAGTACCTTCATCTAAATGCCGATCAGTTCCAAGAAGAAAAACAACATCGGAGGCATCCTTGATTCTCGACACTTCGGGCAAAGTATGATTATAGCCCGAATAGTCATCATTATCTTCCATTGTAATTCACCTCTGTCAAAGTGTTTTATCTGGTTATGTACAAAATAAGGTGGTGGGGGAGGCGAGATTCGAACCCGCGAAGGCGTTGCCAACGGTTTTACAGACCGCTCCCTTTGACCACTCGGGAACTCCCCCAAAACCCACCTTAAGGATTCGAAATTAAAACAAATACAGAAGTTTTACAAAACAGCTGTAAATAAATTATATTGTTAAGGTAACTTAATGGACTCTTTAAAATACCAAAATTAAAAGTCCCCGTCAAATAAATTATATATAAAAAAAATTAAAATCTCATTATTTCTTTGTAGATTTCAGTATATTTTTTGAGTAAATCAATAGAGGTATATTCATCTGGTTGGTGGCATTGCTCGTGGATTCCAGGACCAAAGATTACTACTTTACCAAACTGAGAAAAGATTGCTGCTTCATTCCAACCATAAGAAACTTCAAATTTCTTTTTGCCAAAAGTTTTGTGTGCTAAATCAGCAATCTTCTTTACTAACTTATCAGACTGCTTAGTACTAAAAGATTCTCCACTAAATTGTATGGATACTTTTGCATCTGGCACAGTCTTTTGAATAATTTTTTTAGCTCTTTCAATTTCTTTTTTTAAATCTTCGCTGGGAAGCAAACGTCTATCAATAGTAAATATACAAAAATCAGCAACACTGTTTACATTTTGTCCGCCCTGGATTTGACCAATATTTTGAGTAGAGTAACCATATAAACTATCAGGTTTCTTTTTGTCTAAATTAGCTTCTAGTTTAATCAATTCACCCATAATTTTATGGGCTTTGTAAATAGCACTATTCTTTAAATTATTTTTGTAAGTGGTCCTGCTACCATGAGCAGTCTTACCAGTAGTCTCAATCTTGAGAGCAAAGCAAGCTTTCTGGCCAATAGTAATATTACCAGTACTAGGTTCAGGAATAATAATCTCTGCATCCTTTATATTAAAAGTGCCTATGATTTCTAGTATTTTTTTTCCGCCAGTACCCTGATCTTCTTCATCGGCATCAAAAATCAAATAAATATCTCGCTTGGGTTTCTTAGTTTCCAGTCCAGCTATGATCATGGCAACTAAACCAGCTTTCATATCAGAAGTGCCCAGGCCATAGAATTTATCGCCAAGAATTTCTGGCTTTAAGGGATCTCTTTTCCAGCCAGAAGGGTTAATAGTGTCAGTATGACCTGCGAAGATTATTGGATTATTGGAAGTTTTACCTTTAATCTTAATTATTAAATTATAGAGATCTAATTTATCCTTTTTATATTTCTGCTCAGTAATTTCAGCTTTACCTATAAATAAACTTTTTATATAGGTAACAATCTCTTTATTAGATTTGGAATTGCGTGAATCAATACTCACTAATTTCTTCAAAATTTCTACTGCATCGTTTTTTTTCATAAAAAATACTCTTTAAAGAAATCATTAATTAAGTCCGGAAAAATTGTAATAAAAGTCAGTTTCATCCTCTTAAGTATATCTTATTCTAAAGTTATTTATTAAACGGTTCTGCTGTACAGCAGAACCGTTTAATTTTTGTTTTTATCTAGTTAAAATTACTCCTCTGAGAGTTCCTTCAGATCATCCTTAGTGGTAGTCTGAGGAGCTTCTTCTGCCTCTTCATCACTGGTAGCAGATGGTTTAGCACCACCCTCATCACTACCTTCCGGCTCAATAATCTTCAGATTGATCCGAGCATTGGTCTGTGCCCCTAAAACTCTTAAAAGAGTTCTAATAGCCTTGGCTGTGCGTCCCTCTTTGCCGATAACTTTACCCATATCAGCTGGATCAACAGACAATTCAATCAAAACCCCCATTTCGTCAACCTTGCGATCAACTTTAACTTCGTCTGGATTGTCGACAATAGCCTTAACTACATATTCAATGAAATTCTTATCATTGTCAGCCATAATAATCTTCCTCCAATTACTCTTAATTAATATATTTATTCTAATATACTAGTCGTTTTCTTTTTTATTATCGTTAGCAGATTTATCCACTTTAGTTTCTGGCTCTTCTTTTAGATCTTCTGTCTTAGTTTCATCAGCATCAACAGAAGTTTTTTCTGGCTTAACTTCTTCTGTTTTATTTTCTTCTGTTTTAGATTCATCTACCTCCACTTTAGCGACAGTCCCTTTTTCTGTTTTAGATTCTTTGGGTTGATCTTCATCTTTTTTGCTTTTCTTAGGTGGTTTCTGCTTTTGAATAATTGGCAAATCAAAACCAACCTTATTCAGCAATTTAGCAACAGTGTTACTGGGTTTAGCTCCTTGAGACATCCAATATTCAACTCTTTCTTTATTAACCAAAAGAGGTTGATCTTGGGCTATGGAATTATAGGTTCCCACTGCCTCAACAAATTTTCCATCCGTAGGTTTACTATGTTCAGCAACTACAATCCTATACATAGGATGGTTGCGTCTACCTTTACGGGATAATCTAATAACAAGCAATTTCTTACCTTATCTGAATTATTTTATAATACAAGTCAGAGATTACCGTAAATAACCCATTTCTGTCAACCCCATTCCAATTTTTGGGGCAGTCGTAATAGAGTAATTCATCATTTCATCTATTAGTGGTAATCTATTATCTCTTAATAATAATTCGGGAAAAACTGAGATTGAGTAAAATTCTTGCCTCAGAAAGCAAAAAATGCATATACTATATAAGTATGGCAGCTCAACCAAAGAAAAAAATTAGTCGCGTTCGGGGTAGAACTAGAAGAGCTCATAACAAAATTGTCCTTCCAAAGCTCTCTAATTGTCCAAAATGCCGGGCGCTCATACCACCTCATATTGCCTGTCCAGAATGTGGTTTTTACGGTAGTAAAAAGATATTGATTACTAAAACTGACAAACATATAGATCAAAAACTAAAAGAAGAGAAAAAAACTGCCTCTAAACCAAAACCATCTCCAAAACCTGCAAAAGACACAAAAAGCCAAGAATCTCAAGATTCCTCCCTCCGGGCCGGAGACCCTAAAGGGCCAGAGGCGACTTCTCCGCCAGCTGGCGGACGAGACACCAAGGAAAATAAAAAATAAACTTGATAATACTAAAATTATAAATTTTATATGGCTTCCAATAGACATTTTGCCAGAATTACTTTAATGCAAAGTTTATATGAATATCTACAGCGGGATGGAGATTTAGTTAAAATTGTAAATCGCAATGCCGGCAAATATAATTTTGAAGACAATAATTTAAAATTTATTAAAAAAATTGGTAAGGGCGTCAAAAAAAACTTAGTAGAGATTGATAAAATTATCAGTATTTCTGCCCCAGAATGGCCCATCACTCAAATTGCTCAAGTTGACTTATCTATCCTCAGACTCGCTATATTCGAGCTGATTTTTGATGATGAGGTACCACCTAAAGCAGTTATCAATGAAGCAGTCGAATTGGGCAAAGCCTTCGGTGGAGAAAACACCAGTAAATTTGTTAATGGAGTATTAGGAACTGTTTATCGTAATTCCGAGAAATACGAAGAAGAAACCGACAAAGAAACTCCCGATAAAACCAAGCCTAAATCTAACAAAAAATAACTTCTATAAATTATGGATGACTCACAGACATTAGAAACAGAACTTAAAATCAAATTTAAGAATAAAGATTTACTTCAACAAGCCTTCATACATCGATCTTATCTTAATGAGAATGATTTCTATTTAGGAAATAATGAAAAATTAGAATTCTTGGGTGACGCCGTGCTTGAATTAATTGTTACTGATTATCTATACCAAAAATTCCCTAATAAAAATGAAGGAGAACTAACCGCTTTACGTTCTGCGCTAGTCAAACGACAAACTCTAGCTCAAGTTGCCGAGGAATTAAAATTTCATAAATACTTAAAGCTCAGCAAAGGTGAAGCTAAGACAGTTAATAATCAAGTTGCTATCTTATCTAATACCGTAGAAGCCCTTATCGGCGCCCTCTATTTAGATACTGGTTTAGAATCTGCTAAAAAGTTTATTAAAACTTATCTATTGCCCAAGCTTGATTCTATTATTGAATCCAATTTATATATTGATGCTAAAAGCCAACTTCAAGAAATTATTCAAGAAAAAAATGGATTAACTCCCCATTACAAAGTTATCCAAGAATCGGGCCCTGATCATGATAAAAAATTTGAAGTCGCTGTTTATGCTGGAAATCAAGAATTAGCTCAAGGCAGTGGCAACTCTAAACAAGCCGCTCAAACTGACGCCGCCAGCAAAGCCCTAAAAAACCTTTAACTACCACTACTGATCCACATTAAATCCAGCTGCCTTAATATGTCCGCCGCCGCCAAAAACTGCTGCTAATTTGCTCACATCTACATTTGGATCCTCAGTACGCAAGCTACCCTTAAACCCTTGCTCTCTTTCTGATAATAACATAGTAGCTTTCATTCCTGGGACAGTATTCATTAAATCAATCACCCCCTCTAAATCAGCCATAGTAGCACCGGATTTCTCTAAATCTCTTTGAGTAATAATAGAAAAAATCAGACCTAATTCTCTGTCTTGCTTAATTTTATTTAGAGTTGTTCCCCATAATTTAAGCTGAGGAATACTCTTGTCAAGATACACATTTTGAGTAATCTTGCCTAAACTGGCCCCCTTTTCCATTAATTGACTAGCTATATTAAAAACCTCTGCAGTAGTATTGCTGTGCTTAAAACTACCTGTATCTGTAGACAAGCCTGTCATTATACAAGTAGCCGCATTTTTGGATAATTCAATTTCCCATTCCTTAAATATATAAAATACCAGTTGAGCGCTGGATGATGCCTGAGAATCAATAATGTGCAAACCTGGAGAAAGATTCTGTTTTGCATGATGATCAATTATTATTAATGATTGAGGCCAATCAATATTTAGTTCATCATCTTCAAAAAACCCCGTTCGACTCCAACCGCCGCAATCAATCATTACGACCACATCAAAATCCAAAGGTGAGAAATTATCTTTGACAGTAAAAAAATATGGCAGATACGAAAACGCTTCTGGAAGAGTATCTATAATTGATACTTCTACTTGCTTATTCAAACCACACAAAGCAATACGCATAGCCAAACTAGAGCCTATGGCATCACCATCAGGTTTCTGGTGGGTAACAATTAATATCTTTGAAGCTCTAAGAATTATATCCTTAAATTTTTGAATCTTTGTCTTCAGAGCTTTTGATATCATCTAAAATACTTTCTACTTTATAACGTTGCTGGGGATCTTTATCTAAATACCATAAAATCTTAGGTACTCGTTTCATTAAAAGTTTTTTATAAAGTAACGATTGAATTAACTTAGACTTTTTAGTCAGGCGTTTAAATATTGTTTCTTGATTCTTTTCTCCAGTAAAACTCACCCAAATTTTAGCCTGTGATAGATCCCGACTTATCAATATATCATTAATTGAAATAAAACCCACGCCAAAACCTGATCCTTCTTTAATAAAGATCTCTCCTAAAATCCGTTGTAATTGGCTCTTGACCCGTTGTAATCTTAAATTCATGTGATAATTTTGGCTTTCAAATGTTCTACTTTAACAAATTCTACCCTATCTCCTTCCTTGACTTTTGAACTCATCTCTACCAAAAACCCAAAATCACCATCTCTGGCTGTTTCCACATCATCAATCATAAGTTTGATGCCTATTACTACTCCTTCACCCACAAAACTATCGCCCCGATATGCCCGAAATAGATAATCTTTATGAACTGTTCCTTTTTTAACCTTTACACCAATAATTTTTTGCTTGGGAGTACTTCTAAATATCTTTAAAACTTCTCCCTCTGCTTCAATATCTTCAACTTTTTCAAAACCAATTGACTCTATTAATAGCTTAGCCAAATCATCAGTCAATTCATAAATAATATCATAGGTTATAACTTTAATCTTTTCTTTGCTTGACATTTGATTTGCTCCTGGCGAAACATTTACTTTAAAACCAATAACAAAAGCCTTGCTTCCTTGAGCTGATAGAATATCCGATTCATTTATATTGCCAACACCACTAGATATTATAATTACGCTCCCCCCTCTATCGGTCTTTATTAGACTAAGTTGATCAACTATAGCCTGCAGTGAACCTTGGGTGTCAGCTTTAATCACTACATTTAAATTCTTAGTTTTTTGAGCTTTAATATGATCAGTCAAAGCATCAAGTACACTTTTGGTAACCACTACTCTGTGAGTAGATGAAATTCTATTGTTAGCAGCTTTTGTTCTAGCAATTTTTTCACTATCTACTACTATTAACATATCCCCAACTTGTGGAACGGCCGAAAATCCCGTGATACTTACTGGCATTGAAGGTAGAGCTTCCTTGATTCGCTTTCCATTATAATCCTGCATAGCTTTAACTTTGCCGTAAACTCCACCCACTACGAAATTATCTCCCACCAATAATTTTCCAGCCCGCACTATAATAGTAGCCGATTGGCCTATTTTAACATCGTGCCGAGCTTCAATAATTATTCCTTTAGCTTTGCCGGTTTGGCGAGCAGTTAATTCAGCTATTTCGGAAGTTAAATTAATTAAAGTTAATAAATCATCCATACCTTTGCCAGTTTTAGTCGATACCGCCGCTAAAGGAACCTTGCCGCCCCATGACTCTGTTAATATGCCATACTCACCCAACTGTTGCTTAACCTTTTCAATATCAGCACCCGGCTTATCAATCTTAGTTACCGCTACAATAATGGGCACACTAGCAGCCTGGGCTAATTTTATGGCCTCTATAGTTTGAGGTTTAACTCCTTCTTCAGCCGCAACTACTAAAACTACTACATCTGTTACTTTAGTTCCTTGTGCTCTGATGGCACTAAAGGCTTCATGACCAGGAGTATCCAAAAAAGTAATTATTTGACCTTTGTAATCAATTTGATAAGAACCAATATGTTGAGTGATGCCACCTGATTCCCCCTCAGCAACTTTGGTTTTCCGAATATAATCCAGTAGAGAGGTTTTTCCATGATCAACATGCCCCATAACTGTAACAATTGGGGCTCTGGAAGAAACTTCACCTTCTTCTTGGTCTTGATCTATTAATAATTCTTCGTTTGATTTGTCTTCTACTGCCTCAAACCCAAAATCATCAGATATGATGGCCGCCGTTTCAAAATCTATACTATCATTAATAGTAGCCAAAACCCCATTGGATAATAGTTGTTTAATAACTTCTGTTACTGGACAATTCAAAATTAAAGCTAAATCTGACACTCTAATTACAGAAGATATATTTATTATCTTTTTAGCTTGGTCTAGATTGTCTGCTTTATCATCATTCATAATTTACAAACCCTCAAAAAATAATTAACTGTTCAAAATTGGCAATAAAAACTGCAAATATTTTCTGCAGTTATTTAAAATAATGATTTTAGCTTTAAGATATTACCCTAGCAATATATAATTTACTTTAAAGCTTCAATAATTTTGGCTGCAGACTTTTCGCCGATACCCTTAATAGCTCTGATATCTTCCTGAGATTTAACTTTAAGAGCATCTATATTTTCAATGCCGGCTTCTCTTAATTTTCTAATTAAAGCATCACTCAAACCTAACGATGACAAATCAGACAATTTGCTCGAAACAGCTTTTTTGCTAGACTTTGGTGCCGTCGTCATAGCCTTAAGTGATAAGCCAAAACGATGACTTTCTGGCTCTATATCAATAACTTTTAACTTCACTTGTTGGCCTAACTTAACTACATCCATTGGATCAGCCACATGATCAAAAGATAATTCAGAAATATGTATTAAGCCATCTATTTTATTATCCACTTTCACAAATACACCAAACGGCATAATTTGAGTAACCTCTCCTTGAACCACTTGTCCTGCCTTATAACCCTTAATTAACTCAAGCCATCTATCTTCCTGCAATCTTTTTATACTTAAAGAAATCTTATCCCCTTCAATACCAATCACTTGAACTTGGATTTTATCTCCAACTTTTGCATGATTTCTAGGATCATCAACTTTACTCCAACTGATTTCTGAAATATGTACTAATCCCTCTAAATCCGCAAAATTTACAAATACACCAAAATCTACCACCCCACTTACTTTACCAGTTAAAATTTCACCTACTTGAATACTGGAGGTCATCTCATCAAATTCTTTTTGATGAGCAGCTCGTTCAGAAAAAATCAATTTATTGATACTTTTATCAAAACCAATGATTTTAATTTCCAGCATTTGATTTTCAAATTTAGATAATTTGCTGAGTATTTCGTCTTTATCATTACCTACTCTAGGATAATGAGCTGGAGTTAATTGAGAAACTGGCAAAAACCCTCTAATGCCTTCTGATTCCACAATCAAACCGCCCCGATTAGCTTCTACCACTTTAGCCTTAAATACTTCTTGGGTATTATACTTAACTTCTAAATCATTCCAGCCTTTATTTTTCAAAGCCTCTCTCATGCTCAATAATACAAATCCCTCATCATTTTCTGGTTCTACTACAGAGGCTGTAATTTTATCCCCCTTTTTATAATCTGGCATAGCAATGCCAGCCTCCATTAATTCTCTATTGGAAACAATACCAACAAACTTGCCTTTGTGAATATCCACCCATACACGATTACCGCTGGTAGAAACAATTTCCCCTTCTACCAAATCCCCGGTTTTCAGTATGCCTAAATCCCCTGCTTTCTCCAGTAACTGAGCCATCTTATGTTTTGTATCCTTGGTTTGTATCATTGATTACAATTTCTCTATTAAACTTACTGATATACTATATAAAAAAATACAGCTCCTGGTCAATGTTTCTACTTCTTTTTACGCCGTCTTCTAAAATAATAAGATTTAGAAATCTGAGTTTGTTGTTCAGCAATTTTCAATGGCAGAATCTTTTTTTGAAAATATAACAAATACCCAGCCCAAGCCAATGTCCCTATACATAACAACACCGGCCAGAGACGCCAATTAAAATAGCGGATGCCCTCATATCTAAAAAACAATAGGAATAGTCCAACTAGAGAAATTACAAAACCTAAATTAACCCAACTGAAATATAACCATCTTCTTTGCCCAGACAATCTTTTGTTGCGGGATAATTTAAAACTGGCTACAAAACTAACAAAAAAAATCAGTAATAATCCAGCCAAGACTACCCAAAATCCAGGAAAAACAAACCCCACCAAACTGTCAAAATAATAACTAATTTTAAGTAACGACATTATTTTTTACCTCTTTTTTTAATATTCCCTTTACTCAAACGACTTTTGATTGAATCTTTTTTAGATGTAGAAGACATTTTTCTTTTACTAAAACTCGCAACTTTCAATTTGATATTTGATTTTGACATAGTTTTAGATTTTCTAACTTTCTGACTAGGTTTTATTTGACGGCGACTAAAACTAGAAACTTTTGTTATTTTCTGAGTTTTTGCTTTGGCTGGCTTCTGGGATATAGAAGTCTTGTTTTTAACAATTTTTTGAGTTTTGCCAAGTTTGGCTTTGGCACCAAAATCTGTTTTGTTAATCTGTTTTTCTTTGTCATTTTCAACAACGTCAACAACCGCCTCATCTTTATTTCTAGCCACTAAAATAGTAAATGATGCAACCTTGTCATTACCCTTAAGACGCATTAAGGTTACTCCTTGAGTTACTCTACCCAATATTGGCACACTGGCAAGCTTTAACCGAATAACTTGACCGTTACGAGAAGTAATAATTAAATCTGCCCTTAAATCTTTTTCTATAACTTCAGCACTAACCACTTTCCCAGTTCTACTAGTGATATTAATTGTCTTAATACCTAACCCCCCCCTCCTATGTAAAGTATACTGAGTTAAGTTGGTTCGTTTACCCAAACCCTGGCTGGAAATAATTAACACACAATATTTATGGTCACTTCTAGCTACATCAGCTGCTACTACTTCATCTCCAGCCCTTAAACGTATACCCCGCACTCCTCTAGTGCTGCGACCCAAAAGACGTACATCTTTTTCACTGAAATGAATTGACTGACCTTCTTTGGTAATAATAATCACCGAATCATTAAGGCGGGATTTTTTAACCCAAGCTAGTTCGTCACCGTCATCTAATTTAATAGCAATTAAACCAGATAAACGAATGTTGGCATATTTATGAGCAGCGGTTTTTTTAATAACTCCTCGCTTGGTAATCATAATAAAATTATCATCTGGTTTATAAGCAGACATAATCAAAATGCCTGTCACTAATTCTTCTGGGGCTAATTGAATTAGATTTACCATTGCTATACCTTTAGCAATCCTAGAAGCTTGAGGGACTTCATATACTCGTTGTTTAAATACCCGACCACGATTAGTGAAGAACAGGATATCATCATGGTTTTGGGCAACTTGAATCTTTTCAATTTGGTCCTCTTCTTTAGTGGTCATCCCAATTATTCCCTTGCCACCACGTTTTTGGGCTTGATAAGTAGCAGTTGGCTGACGTTTAATATAGCCACCTTTAGTGATAGTAATAGCTACTTCTTCATTAGGCACAAGATCTTTCTCACTAAAATCTCCTAGGGTTTGTTTAACTACCTTAGTTCTCCTTTTGTCCCCGTATTTATCAGATAATTCTATGGATTCTTCTTTAATAATAGCCATAATTTTTTTAGGATCGGCTAAAATAGCTTTCAATTCTTTGATTGATTGTTGCTTTGCTTTATACTCATCCTCAACCTTTTGTTGCTCTAAGCCAGCCAAAGCCTGTAAACGCATCTCTAGTATGGCAGTAGTCTGAATTTCAGTTAGCTTAAACTTCTTCATTAAATTAGCATGGGCATCCTCTTTAGTTTTAGACTTTTTGATAGTAGCAATAACTGCATCAAGATTATCTAAGGCAATTTTCAAACCTTCTAAGATATGAGCTCTGTCTTGAGTTTTATTTAGATCGTATTGAGTCCGGCGAGTTACAACCTTTTGACGATGGTCAATAAAATGCTGTAGAGCAGATTTAAGATTTAAAACACTAGGCTGAATTCCATCTACCAACGCCAGCAAATTCACATGAAAGACAGATTGCATCTGGGTTAGTTTAAACAATTGATTAAGCACTTTCTTGGGATAAGAATCCTTCTTTAAATCTATGGTTATCCTTATACCATCTTTATCGGATTCATCTCTCAAATCAGCTACGCCAACAATCTTTTTACTCTTAACTAAATCAGCTATCTTTTCTACTAAACTGGATTTATTAACTTGATAGGGAATTTCGGACACTACAATACGAAAACCACGATTGGTATCTTCTATTTCAGCTACTGCTCGCATAACAACCCTGCCTTTTCCAGTCAGATAAACTTGCTTAATCTCGCTAGGATTATAAATTATGCCGCCAGTGGGAAAATCCGGACCTTTGACATGCTGTATTAAATCATCAATTGAAGCATCTGGATTATCTATCAATACAACTACTGCATTTATTAATTCTATTAAGTTATGAGGCGGAATGCTGGTTGCCATACCTACAGCAATACCAACAGTTCCATTTAGTAATAGTTGAGGTGCCTTAGCAGGTAAAACTTTAGGTTCTCTTTTGGTGCCATCATAGTTATCCATAAAATCAACTGTATCTTTATCGATATCAGCCAGTAACTCCTCGGCGATGCGAGTCATTCTAGCTTCTGTATAACGATAAGCAGCCGCACTATCACCGTCTACTGATCCAAAGTTACCCTGGCCGTCCACCAAAGGATATCTCATAGAAAAATCTTGTGCCATGCGTACTAAAGTTTCATATGTAGCTAAATCACCATGGGGATGATATTTACCTAAAACTTCACCAATCACTGTAGCACATTTGCGATATTTGACAGTAGAACGCAGACCCATTTCTCCCATAGCATATAATACTCGCCGATGAACTGGCTTTAAGCCATCACGAACATCCGGCAGGGCCCGGCCAACAATTACACTCATTGCATAACTAAGATAAGACTGTTGGATTTCCTCCTCTAAAATACGAGGCTGAATATTACCTAAAGTATCTTTATCTGGTTGGTCTTTCATTTTATTATTAACTCTATTTAATTTATATTACCTTACTAATAAACCAATGTTTGTCTATAAATACACATTAAAATCAATTTAAAGCAATTCCCCTACTGCTGGTACAGGCGGGCAAAATAGAAACTAAACCCCATAACTGCTAGAAAATTACTAATTCAGAATTTTTAGGAACTAAACAGTGCCCCAGGAATCAATTTGCCAATTGCTATCTCGCTCAAGCAGTATAAACAAACGATTCTGAGAAAAAGCATTGCCATCTGGTGTTTCTTTTTCTAGTTTAGCATCAATTTCTATCTTGGCATCCCCAGTTTTTCTAATACCCAATATCTTAAAATTGTTTATTTCTGACAAATCTTCTAATACCGTTGCTGGATTAAATTCGACTTCCGCCTCCGTAGTTAAATAAACTGCCATAGCATTACCATCCCTATCCATATATGCTTGCATAAATTTAGTTACTATTCCAGAGGCTACAGATTTTTGAGCTTCCTCTTTAGAAACCAAAGTTTGCTTGTCATCTAAGTAAATTTGAACTAAATCTTCTATCTCTTTTGACATATCAAACAATTCCCTAGATAGACTAGCCTGAATAACATCATCTTTATCTGCTACTAGTAAATTATCGTAAGCTTCATTCATTCGATTACTTAATTCTTCCAATTCTTCAACTTCTGATATATCCTCGATTAAACCACTTTCACCTCTATCAAGTAATCTTTGCAATTGACGCAGATAAGCTATATATCCATCCAAAAAACTATTCAGCCGACTAACAAAAACATTACCCGAAAAAACATAACTTTTAGATCCTTGTAAATTATAGAATATATCTCTTAACTCTCGATTTACTCCACCCAAAGTATCCGAAAAACTCCCTTTATTTCCAGCTACTAGACTTTCAAAATCATCAACTTGAGCAAATGCATCAGTCAACTCCATAGTAACCAATACTACTTCGTTCCAATTATCCCTCACGCTTTGCTGACTGGCACTGCCGCGGCTTTGATAAGTATAGTAATAATATGAAGCCAAACTGCCAATCATAATTACCAAAACTGCCACAAAAATAGCAATTAATATGCCAAAAGTTTTGGGCCGAGTTGCTTTTTGGATCTCTTCGACCTCTTGTTCAATGATTTCCATATTGTCTTCAGATTGTTCATCTGAAGTGTCTAAATTTTTCTCTTTAGGCATACAAATCAGGTTTAAAACAGATTTATTATACCTGTTTATACCTGCTTTTTCAATCAAATTAAAGCTGTATCAACTTCCCTTTTGGGCTAATGCACCTTACTTCACATTCTAATTTAACATTCGTTACCTTTTTGACTTTTTTAACTACCCGATTAGCTAAATCAATAATATCTTTAGCCTTAGCCAACCGCCAATTAATAATATGCCCAGAATGTTTATTAGAGATTCTAGCTCCTTCCACGGTAAAACCCCGCATGCTCGATTTATCGATTAATCGCCAAGCCGCTGTTGATTTAGGATTCTTGAAAAAACTGCCAGCTGACGGTGCATGAGGATGCTTTGATAAACGCAGTTCTTTTTCTTTTTGGATAGCTCGCAATATATTAACTTGTTTATCTTTTACTAACTTTAATTTAGTCCTCAAAACTATTAAATGAGGCTGGGTTTTTAATCCAGAATGTCGATAGCTAAATTTTAAATCCACCGATTTCATTTTAATTAACCTGCCAGTTTTAACATTAAATACATCTGTGCTAACTAAATAATCACCAATTTCATAACCATAACAACCCGCATTACCCACAACAGCACCCCCTATACTGCCAGGGATATTAGCCAAAAAATTTAATCCCCCCAAATTATTTTTGGCTAATTCAACTACCAAATGATTAAGTTTACATCCCGCCGCTACTACCACTAGTTGCCTTTTTTTATTTATTTGAATGCTGTCGGCTATATAATGGAGCACTAACCCTCTAAAACCTTGGTCAGTAAAAAATACATTACTGCCACCACCCAAAATAAAATATGGAATATGCAGTTGGCTGGCTAGTTTAATTGCATCAACCAATAATTCTGGGCAATCAACATCCATAAATAAATCAGCCGGACCGCCAACTCTAAGAGTGCAGTAACGCGATAGTTTAATGTCTTGCCTAACAAGGTTCTTAAATTTTCTGATAAAACTTTTATATTTGGATACCATATTTTAATACCCTACTGGTTACCAGCCTCAATCAGCCAATTATGTAAATGCTGGGTGGCTATTACATCATCTTCGTTATAATCAATGATATCCTGCAAAACTTGCTTATCTTGTGTCTCTAACCATTTTTCGTACCAAAAAATACTTTGGGCCCCACCAGCTTTTTGATGCCGCCACTTATAATTAATAAATCTGGATTTAGCTAAATCTTTAACTGAATAAAAATATAATGGAAATATTACACTATTTTTGACTATCTTAAAAAGATCAACTAATCTATCTTTAAATATCTCTAATTCTTTTGAGCCACCATATCTTTCTTCCAATTTTTTAATCACGGCTTTTTCATAATTAGCATAGTGATAGACTATATAATCATTAGGTAGTTCTTTAAGCCACACCAAAAAAGCTTTCCACATTTGCTTTTCATCTTCCGGCTTTTGCGCCAAAAAATATTTAAATTTTTGTTCATTGCCCAGCCAAAAACCAAACATATACTCAACTTCCAATAAAGGATCTCCTTCAATGTCAAAATATATTTTATAGTCAGCTGATGGAATTTGTAGTTTACTCAACCATATTAACTTATCATCTTTAAGAGACTGGGCTTGCAGAACAATCCTTTTCCAGGTGGCAGTAGCAATACCAAATTGCGGCGTTGTACAATCCAAATTAGCTACTTCATTAACCGTCTCAATACCAGCATCTCTTAACTTATATAAAGTAGTATCACGAATGTTATAAATTAAAGCAGCATCATTAACTTTTTTGCAATCACTAAGACATATATGCCCCCAGGGTGTCTGCTTACAAGCACTACGACAATGTAAATCTGGTTTCCGGCCTGCCAATACACTTAAAATTTGATTTACCCGATCGTACATTTTGGATAACAGTTCTTCTGTAATCTGTAAATCAAGCCTCTTTTTTTCCTTATTAATAATTACTGCTTGATCTGGCAATTTATTTTGAATATCTTTTAAGACCCTAGCGTAAAAGGCCAACTGATACTCATGATCAAGTTTAATTTTTTTACTGCTTTTAATATCAACTGGCACATAAAACCAGTTGCCAAGTTTGGATTTGCCCGGCATTTTTTCTAATAAATCTGGTCGGCCGCGCCAGATATTTCCATCAATTTCAGTTTCAATTGCCCCTTGATAAATCCTATCTACACCTTGTTCCATCAATTGTCTGGTAATTTTAAAAGCTTTGCTAGGATCCTTTTCATCAACTTCTTTAAAATCTAAATCTTTTATATAATCTTTCTCATGTAAAACACCCTGCTCCATCAATTTAAGCGCTAATTCAGGCAATTCACCTTTAAGATTTGGGTCTGTATAAAGATTATGCCAAAGCCATGCTGGGCACATAGAATACTGCACAAACAAAAATGGAGAAACAACTAATTTACTTTTTGACCCAAGCATATTACCTACAGTTTATGCCTATCCCCTGAAAATTCATAATTAAAAATTTTCTCTACTTCCCCAGCATTTTGACAGGCCATCAATTTTATTCTTAATTGTTTAGCCCCATCAAAACCCGACACATAAGCCTTAAAATGCTTTTTCATATTATCAAACGGTTTTCTGCCACCTAATAATTTCTCATAAAGCTTAGTATGTTCAATTAGAACTTTCAATTTATCTAACAAAGTAATTTTACTGGGATTTTTTTTCTTATTAAAAAACCAAGGATTGCCAAATACTCCGCGACCAATCATTACTCCATCAACATCATATTTTTC
>SDBT01006667.1_pt1 | contig 19096 bp, 18 predicted proteins | sample 2277101 | NCBI WGS metagenome assembly SDBT01 (sample SAMN10404973, study PRJNA504765) | marine sediment metagenome | isolation source: marine sediment core GS10_PC15, 103 cmbsf | place: Arctic Ocean: Southern Knipovich Ridge | collected 2010 | reverse complement strand
CACCCACATCGAGTTGGGCGGCACCACCGAGGAAATACCAATACCCGGTGGCTATGTGATTGGCTTCAACAACAACTTTTTCAAGGAAGACTACAAGGTCACCGGCGTGAAAGGCAGCCGGGTGGCCTGGGGCCTGGGCGGCAAGTTTGATCTGTTTGAGATAATCGCCGGCCCGCTGAGCATCGACGATGGATGCGGATCGGTGTTTTCGACGTTTGCGGCTCTGCCCGGGTCCGGAGAGTTCCACACCGCAATGGTCCCCGACGTGGTGATCGATCCGATTCCAAAGATGGTCGACGTGAACGACGTCGACGGCGACGGCGACACCGACGAGCTGGTGCCCGACTACGACGATTTCCCGGAGTTGCCGGGCGGCGACATGGTCCTGAAGGTCCCCCTGGACCGGAGACTGACCGTCGAGGTGGGCGAGCTGCCGCCCGACGGTTCCGGCGGCTGGCTGTGCGACGGGGTCCTCATATTCGCCGGCGTGGTCGTTCGGGGGGCCGGGTTCGTGCCTCTCGGCTACGGCGCGGGCGACGACGATCCTTGCGGACTTCTCGAACACGACGGCAGGATCGATGAGATCGAGTTGCCGGTCTCCGACGTGGCCGGCCGGCTGCCCGAGGGGAGCTACGAGCGGGTGGTTGTGGCCCTGGCGTTGAGCTTCGCCAGGCTGATGGACAGGGACGACACCGTCCCCATGGTGATCGCTGGCCAGGTGCACTTCGTCGACGGCTTCGAGGGCACCCTGACCCTGAAGCCGTTCATGGAACCGGCCGACTTCGCCTTCGATGCCGAGAGCCGGCGGGTGGACATCTCTGCTGTGCCGGAGGGCACCGACTACCTGCACATGCTGCTGTCATCGGACGCGGGCTCCTGGCAGGTGCTGCATCCGGGAACCACGGGCGTATTCGACCTGCCGGCCGAGCCGGCCGCGGGTGACCGGGCCGACGGGATGGGGGTGGTGGCGGTCAGGCTGGCCGACGGGGTGGGGTACCAGGACCTGATCGCGTTTGACGACGCCAACATGGGCGACCTGGTCATGCTGGTCTCGGAATTCGCGATCGTCTACGCGGACGGGGACGGAGGCTGGGACTGCGACTGCGCCGGCGGCGCATCCCGGGGCGGCTTGTGGGGTATTGCGGCCTTGCTTCTGGGGCTGGTGGTACGGAGGGCGTTTTCGAAGGATTGAGCGATGCGAGTTGTTGTGATTGTGGTCTGGGGGATCTTGCTGCGGGCGGCACCGGCCGCGGCGGCGGACGATTTCCGCTGTCCGGCCGGGTCCAGAGAGGTGGGGGAGAAGACGGCGGAAGGTCCGGCGCGCTTGTGCTTGAATCGCGCCGGCGTCAGGCACGGGCCGTGGGTCCTGTCGTACGAGAAGGGCGGGGTGAGGGAGAGCGGGAGATACGAGGACGGCAAGAAGGAGGGGTTCTGGATCAGCTGGTATGCGAACGGCGCCAGGGAGAACGAGGTGAAGTTCAGGCGTGACCTGAAGCAAGGGCCGATCCGCGCCTGGCACAGCAATGGAAAGAAGAAGATCGAGGGGCAGTACGAACACGACCTGCAGGTGGGGCGCTGGACCGTCTGGCACATCAGCGGAGAGAAGGCCAGCGAGGGCGAGTACCGCAACGGCAAGCAGCACGGTCGCTGGGTGTACCGGTTCCTGAACGGGTTGAAGGAGATGGAAGGGGATTTTTCGGGTGGGCGCAAGGTGGGGACCTGGTTCTACTGGCACCAGGGTGGCTGGAAGACCCACGAGACACCCTTTGTCAACGGCGTGGAGCACGGCAAGGTGGTGGCCTTTCATCCCAACGGCCGGATCGCCGAGACCGGGAATTTCGTGCACGGCGCCAAGCAGGGCATCTGGACCACGTATGACGACGCCGGGCGAAAGAGCGTCGAAGGGCGCTTTCGCGACGGGTTGCGGCACGGCACCTGGAAGCAGCTCGGCCCGGCGGGGGAAACCGTGCACAGCATGGAGTTCGACAAGGGCACGGGTCGCTGGAAGGAGAAGTGGCCGAACGGCAAGATCAAGATCCAGGGCGACTATCGCAGCGGAAAACGGGAGGGCACCTGGGTTCGCTTTCTGCCGGGCGGGCGGAAGATCTCCGAGATCGGATACAAGGATGACAAGAGGCACGGCCCGGCGAGGTTCTGGCACCCGAACGGAAAGCGCGCCAGCGTGGAGGGCTACCTGGACGGTCGCGAGCACGGCCGGTTCGAGGCCTGGCACGAAGACGGAAAAAAGCGCTACGCAATCGCATACGGTCACGGCGAGCAGTGCGGGCACTGGGTAGAGTGGGACGGCAACGGAAAGAAGGTCCGGGACAAGGAATGGGAACCGTGCCGGTACTGAACATCTGTTCATAGGACAACTTACAGGTTGATTCCAGCACACGCACGTGATACACTTTTTCCCAACGTGACGGGTGTACCTTGAGCAATATCGGAGAGGACAGATAACTTTCGGTTATAACAAGTGATTTCTTATTGATGAGAGGAGTGGAGATGAGACGGCTAAAGTGGTTGCTCGTACCGTGTATGGTCGTGGTGTTCGGCGCGTTCGGTTGCTCCGTGCAGTCGCCGGGCTACTGCAGTGTCGACTCGGACTGCATGAATCCCCAGTCCTGCGTCGACGGGCAATGCCTGGCCGAGGGCGACAGGGACATCGAGGTCGCCGACAATGTCAGGTGGGTCGAGACCTACGCCAGCTTCGAATCGGTTGAGGTGGAACGGGAGCGGTTGATCTTCACCTTCGACCGGCCGGCCGCCGGCGTGGACGTGGAGAAGGGCTACATCATCGTAGGCAAGGGAATGGACGGTTACACCCCCTACCTGCGAAACGTCGAGAGGAAGACCGTCGAGGGCAAGCGGATGATCCTCGAGACCACCTTCGCGGACCTCACCGACGCGGTGGCCGGCGAGTGGTCCCGGAAGGTGCGCTTCTGGGACGGCAAGACGGTCTTCTTCGAGAGCCCCATCGGCCTGACCCTCGACGACATCGAGCCCGTGACCGAAGACGGCGACCTGGGCAAGATCGAGCAGCCGGCCTTCTCGGGCCAGGTCAACCTGGCCGGCAAGGAGCTGTACTCCCACAGGTGGGAGGTCACCTGCGGCGGCTCCAACTGCGTCAAGGGCTCCTGCCAGTGCACCCAGGGCGCCTCCTGCTCCACGGGCTACCAGTGCGACCAGGCCCCCTGCGACGCGGACGATCCCAACGACGACGAGAAGTACAAGGGCATCTGCCGCCTGGCCGGCGAGACCCAGGCCTGGGTCGAGATCAAGCTCGAGTTCGTCGAGCCTAGCTACGTGAGGCTCGATCCCGAGTTCGAGATCTCGGCCAAGACCAGCTGGTGGTCGATCAAGCAGTTCAAGATTGGCGCCTCGGCCGACTTCAGGGCCGACATCAACGTCAAGGCGTCGGCCGAGGCCGGCTTCACCCACTCGCGCGACGACATCGAGCTGATCACGCTGTCCAAGGCGTTGTGGTTCGCCGTGGGCTGGCTGCCGGTGGAAGTGACCATCGAGTTCAAGTTCATGGCCGGCTACTCGTTCGAGGCCACCATCGGCGGCGCGGTGACCACCGGGTTCGACGTCAGCGCGAACCTGGAAATCGGCGCCGAGTACCGCAAGGAATGGCCGGACGGGGCCAAGAAGGAATGGAGGCCGTACGTCAACAAGGGCTGGGGCAAGAACTTCCACGAGCCGCAGTGGGAGGCCCACGGCAAGATCACCGCCCGGGTGTGGGTCAAGCCGCGCATCGCGTTCAAGCTCTACGGCCAGGTCGGCCCGGCCATTTACTTGCGGCCGCGCCTGAACGCCACCTTCGAGTTCCTGCCCAAGGTCTGCCTGATGGTCTGGATCGACCTGATCGCCGTGCTCGAGCTCCGCTTCGGCTTCTTCGAAGACCTGGGCCTGGATCCCATGAGTTGGACCATGCTCGACAACCGGCCCGAGGACGAGCGCGACGCGAGCGCCTGGTACACCTTTGATACCTGGTGGCTGTTCGACAACTGCAACTGCGAACCCCAGGATCACAAGGTCTGCCACAACGACCAGGTCCGCTGGGCCGACTCCTGCGACGAGGTCGACACCACGGCCGAGGGGCTCGTCGAGGATTGCCCGGCCCAGGGCCAGAAGTGCGTCGACGCCCAGTGCGTACCCGACGGGTTCGGCGACCTGCAGGGCCTGATCAAGGACGCCCAGACCGAGGACCCCATCTCTGGCGCCACCATCCGGATCTACCTGGGCGGTCAGCTTATCGACACCCTGAGCTCGGGCGCCGACGGCCGCTACTCCAAGACCAACCTCGAGGTGAGCACTTACACCCTGCAGATCGAAAAGGCCGGCTATCTTCCGGCCACCGTGGTGGTCAATATCCTCGACGGCGAGGTGACCGAGGTGACCCCGCTGCGCAAGCTGCCCGAGGACTGCCAGGGCGACGGCACGTGCTCGGGCCAGATCGTCAACGCGGTCACCGGGGAAGGCCAGGCGGCGCAGCTCGAGTTCCGCGAGGGCGTGGACGTCAAGGACGGCCCCGTGGTGGGCCAGGCGGACGCGGACCAGTTCGGCATGTACACCGTCCAGCTTCCGTCGGGCAACTACACCGCCGAGGTCAGCTCCGACAACTTCGCCACCACCTGGTTCGACATCGTGATCTGCGGCCCCGACGACTGGTCGAACCAGAACGGCGCCATCTCGCCCCTGGACGACGGGAACTGGCGCATCGTTCTGACCTGGGGCGAGAACCCCAAGGACATCGACCTGCACGGGTTCACCCCGGTCATCGATGGCCAGCAGTACCACATCTTCTACCGCGGCGCCTGCCGCGGATCGCGCGACCAGGCTCCGTACATGGATCTGGACGTCGACGACCGCAACAGCTTCGGTCCCGAGACCATCACCATCTCGGACCTGCGCGCTGGTGACTACACCTTCCACGTCCACAACTACGGCAACCAGAACGACCCGGATGTGGACACCGGCAGCCTGTCCAACTCTTTCGCGCGCATCCAGATCTACAACCCCGAGGGCTTCCGGGTGCGGAGCTTCAACCTCAGCGCCGGCGGCTACTGGTGGAACGCGTTCACCCTGACCGGCCCGAACGGCGACGTGAAGCAGGGCGCATCCTGCGCGGCCTGCGTCAACCCGGCCGACTTCCCGCAGTCCGACCAGTGCTTCCCGTGAGCTGAGCAACCCGGCGGGGCCGAACATCCTTCGGCCCCGCCTTTTTCATTTCAGTGACGGAGGCTGACGTGACCACGAGAGGAATCAGACCAGACGCTCGGTCCGCGTATGTGTTCGGGTTGGCGCTCGCCCTCGGGCTTCTGCTGCCCGGCTGCTCCTCGAACGGCGGTTCGGTGGATTGCGAGAGCGACGCGGACTGTCCGTCTCCGAAGTTCTGCATCGACGGTAGGTGCGTGGGCGGCGATGATTGCGACGGCGGAGACTGCGACGGGGGCGGCGACGGGCCACCTTGCGACCTGGGTTGCGACTACGGGTACGACTGCACCTGGGATCCCGAGGAACTCAGCATGTGGTGCGAGAACAAGGACGGCGAGAAGAGCGGCCCGGCCGTGGACTACTGGCCCGACGGCAACAAGAAGGCGGAATACGAGTACGACGAGAACGGCGAGCTCGACGGCGACGTCACCACCTGGTACGAGGACGGTACGATCCAGTCCGAGGGCCACTACACCAACGGCAAGGAGGACGGAGTCTTCACCGAGTATTACGAGGACGGTACCCCCAAGCAGCAGGGCGAGTTCAAGGACGGGAAGCTCGACGGTCCCTTTACCTCCTGGCACGAAAACGGCCAGAAATCGGCCGAGGGCGTGAACCGCACCGGCTGGCCGCACGGCCCCTGGACGTGGTGGTACCCCGACGGCCAGATCCAGAAGGAAGGCTCCTACAACTACGGTTCGGAGTGCGGGCTGTGGACCTGGTACCACGAGACCGGCCAGATGGCGGAGCAGGGCTCGTACTACGCCGACGCGAAGTGCGGCACCTGGACCACCTGGGACGAGCAGGGCAACGTGACCGGCACCGAGGATTTCGACCCGTGCCCCTCCGGCGTGCCGTTGTGTCCCGATCAATGACCACCGGGAGAACGACATGAGACGGATACTTCCCTGGACGACCTTCGTGCTGGCAACCGTGCTCGCGCTCGGTTGCTCCGGCAGCGGCAACGGAGACGACGGCGGCGAAGACGACATCTGTCCCGACGATCCCATCTACCAGGAGTGCAAGGGCGACCCCAACCCCATCTGGTGCTATCACGACGTCCTGGTCGATCAGGGTGACGCGGATAGATGCGAGGACATACTCGATTGCTTTGACGACATCGACCGCGGCGTGGTCGGTTTCTGCCAGTACAATATCGCCTTGGCGACCCGTGACTGCTCGATCTGCTCGGATATCGTAAAGCCCGACATCCACGACATGTGCGTCGAGGACGTGTGCTGAACGCCTCATCTGACGCTTGATTCTCGCAATCGCCTGGGGTAGGGTCCGGCAAGATCTATTGGACCGGATCCGACCCGGGAGCGATGATGGAATCCAGCGAGATCGTCGAGGGATTGACCTTCGAAGACGTCCTTCTGCTGCCTGCCTACAGCCAGGTCCTGCCCAACCAGGTCGACGTGTCGACCCGGCTGACCCGCCGCCGGCGGCTCGATATTCCGATCCTTTCCTCGGCCATGGACACCGTGACCGAGGCCCGCACGGCCATCACCATGGCCCAGGAGGGCGGGATCGGCGTGATCCACAAGAACATGTCCGTCGATAGGCAGGCGGCCGAGGTGGCCAGGGTCAAGAAGTTCGAAAGCGGCATTATTAGGGATCCGATCACCATCCAACCCGACCAGCGCCTGAGCGAGGCGGTCGATCTGATGCGGCGCAAGTCCATCTCGGGCATTCCCGTGGTCCAGGACGAGCGCCTGGTCGGCATCCTGACCAACCGGGACCTGCGTTTCGAGCGCAACCTGGACCAGAAGGTCGCCGATGTGATGACCACCCGGCTGGTCACCGCCCGGGAGGGCATCTCCCAGGAGGAGGCCAAGGACCTGCTCCACAACCACAAGATCGAAAAACTGCTGGTGGTGGACGACGAGTACCGGCTGCGCGGGCTGATCACCATCAAGGACCTGCTCAAGGCGGAGCTGTTCCCCAGGGCGACCAAGGACGAGTCCGGACGCCTGCTGGTGGCCGCCGCCGTGGGGGTGGGCGAGGAGGCCAGGCTCCGGGTAGAGAGGTTGCTCGAAGCGGAATGCGACCTGCTGGTGATCGATACCGCCCACGGACACTCGAAGACGGTCATCGACACCCTCCGGCAGATCAAGGAAAAATTCCCCGGGGCCGAGGTGATGGCCGGCAACGTGGCCACATCCGAGGGCTGCCGGGCGCTGATCGAGGCCGGGGCGGACGCGGTCAAGGTCGGCATCGGGCCGGGCTCGATCTGCACCACCCGCGTGGTGGCCGGTGTGGGGGTCCCGCAGGTCACCGCGGTGATGGAATGCGCCCGGGCCGCGGCCGAGCACAAGGTGCCGATCGTGGCCGACGGGGGGCTGAAGTTCTCCGGCGATATCACCAAGGCCATCGCGGCCGGGGCGTCCTGCGTCATGGTCGGCTCCATGTTCGCCGGCACCGAGGAGAGCCCCGGCGAGGTGGTGCTCTACCAGGGCCGCTCCTACAAGGTCTACCGCGGCATGGGCAGCCTGGGCGCCATGAAGGCGGGCAGCAAGGACCGCTACTTCCAGCAGGACGTGGATCTGACCGAGAAGCTGGTCCCGGAAGGGATCGAGGGCCGGGTGCCCTACCGCGGCGCCCTGCACTCGGTCCTGTACCAGTTGGTCGGAGGGCTGCGATCGGGCATGGGCTACTGCGGTTGCGCCACCATCGACGAGCTGCGAAAGAACGCCCGGTTCATTCGCATAACCGCGGCCGGCCTGCGCGAGAGCCACGTGCACGACGTGATCATCACCAAGGAAGCGCCGAACTACCGGGTGGGCCAGTAGGGGCGCGTGGTCATGGGAATAAAAGAGAAATTATTGAATAATCCCCCGCCGAAACCGTCCTAGATCCCGAGATTTTCAAACCGGCACAGCTTGACATGACAGCCTTGACAGCCTGTCGAGATGCGTGGTAAAAGTTCGAAACCATTTCGGAAAGTTCGTTTTGCGAGAACCAGGAGGGCCCCGATGAAGATCAAGATGCGCTTCAGCTGGCTGGTTGTTCTGTGCCTGCTCTGCGTGCCTGCGGTCGGTTTATCCCAGGAAGCCGGCGAGGTGACCGAGGGCGATATCAAAATGGACAAATTGGACCACGGCCAGGTCAACTGGTCCAAGCGGGTCATCAGGGCCACCGGGTACGGGGCGCCCGATCTGAAAGCTCCCAACGTGGCGGTGGCCCGGCTCGGCGCCGAGAGGGTGGCCGAGATGGACGCCAAGCGCAACATCCTCGAGACCCTCAAGGGGGTTCGGATCGAGAGCGACGTGACCATCAACAACGAGATAGTGACCTCGTCCAAGATGCGATCCAAGATCGCGGGCGTGGTCCGGAATTACCGAATAACAGATCGGAAGTACTACTCGGACGGCGGCGTTAGCCTGGTGGTCGAGATGTCGCTGGACGGGAAACTGGCCACGACCCTGCTGAAGCCCGGGGCCAAGGCGGGCGAGGTGCCGTCCGGCGGGGAGGCCAAGAACAGCGGACTGATCATCGACGCGAGCGGGCTCAAGGCGCTGCCAGCGCTGAGTCCCAAGCTGCTGGACGAGAATGGGAGGGTTCTCTACAGCGCGGAGTTCCTGGACAAGGCATCGCTCGAGAGCAACGGCGTGGTCGGCTACTTCCGCGACCTGGACGCGGCCAAGAAGGCCAAGCGGGTCAGCTCATGGCCGCTGGTGCTCAAGGCCTTGAAGCTTGGCTCGGGTAGCAAGAGCAACATCGTGCTGTCGAACGCCGACGCCGAACGGTTGCGCGATCCGAAGTCCAATCTAAAGTATCTGACCGAAGGCCGGGTCATCATCGTCATCGACTGATACCGAGGAGTTGCCATGAATGCGAAAAGGTTGATCCAAGTATTACTGACGGTGGCTCTGGCTCTGACTACGACGAGTTGGTCGGCCCTGGCCGCCGATGTCGAGAAGGTGGAATCCCAGGGCCAGGCCGCCATCCTGGACGGCGACAAGGCAGCCGCCCATGACAAGGCGATCGACGACGCTCTGCGCAAGGCGGTCGAGTCGACGGTCGGAACCATGATCTCATCCGAGACCATCACCGAGAACTACCAGCTCATCTCTGACCGGATCTACTCTCAGGCCGAAGGCTACGTGCGCAAGTACCAGGTGGTCGACGAGAAGGAGGAGGACGGCGTCATCATCGTCGAGATCAAGGCCGAGGTGTCGGTGGGCGCGGTCTCCAAGGACCTGGATGGCCTGAAGACCCTGCTGAAGCGCAAGAACATGCCCAAGGTGATGATCATGATCGCCGAGCAGAACATCGGCATGAACGGCCCGGCCTACTGGTGGGGCAAGAGCGGTCCGGTGTCCATGCAAATGAGCGTGGTCGAGAACTCCATGATGGAGGTCATGCGCGACAAGGGCTTCTCCTTCGTCGACACCGAGGTGCTCTCGGGTACGAAGAAGATCGGCATGCCGGTGTCCAGGCTGTCGGACAAGCAGGCCATGCGCGTGGCCGACCTGAGCGACGCGCAGATCCTCGTGGTCGGCCAGGCGGTGGCCAAGGACCTGGGAAAGGTGGATCCGGCCGTGCGCTTCCTGGCCGCCCAGGCCGAGATCAACGCCCGGGTGATCAACACCGACAACGGCAAGATTATCGCCGTGGCCTCGGCAATCGGCAAGGGCCACCACCTGGACGCCAAGTTCGCCGGCAATCAGGCGCTCAAGCGGGCCGGCAAGAAGCTGGCCAACACGTTGATCGCCAAGATCGCCAAGGTCTGGGTCGAGGAGACCAGCGGGACCAACGAGATCCGCATGACGGTGACCGGCTTCAAGAACCGCAAGCACCTGGTCGGGTTCATCAAGGTGTTGCGCAACCGAGTCCGCTCGGTCAAGGACGTACGCGAGAAGCGCATGCGCAGCGGCAAGGCCGTGCTCGAGGTGGACCTGGCCGGCGAGACCCGGGCGATGGCCACAGAGTTGGAGGCCAAGGACTTCGGCGGCGAGTTCCGCATCGAGGTCACCGAGGTCACCGAAAACTCCATCGGCGTCAAGTTGCTGCCGTAAGGGGATTCCCAAGCAGCGTCTGGAGGACCCCATGTCGAAGAGAAAGATCATCGTACGGCTGTTGTGCCTGGGACTGGTTCTGTCGGTGGGACTGTTTCTGGTCCAGGCGGCCTCCGCGGGCGGCGACACCGCCAAGGTGACCCGGCTCAAGGGCGACGTCAAGGTCAGGTACGGTGAGGCCGCATACAAGCCGCTCAAGAAGGGCTCGAGGCTCAAGGCCGGAGCCGTCGTCAAGACCGGTCGCAAGTCGCGGATCGAGATCAGGCTGGCCGACAACAGCGTCATCCGGCTGGGTTCCAAGACCAAGATGACCCTGCAGAAGGTCATGTTCGCGAGCGGCGGTAGGAAAAAAGTGACGGCGCGGTTGTGGGGCGGCAAGGCCTATTCCGTGGTCAGCAAGCTGGTCGGCGAGGAGTCCTCGTTCGAGATCAAGACCGGCACCGCGGTGGCAGGCGTGCGCGGCACCGCCTTCAGGATCAACGCCGCCGAGGACCAGAGCACGGTGGTGCGGGTCTACACCGGCGCGGTGGCGGTCTCCAACGCCCCCATCTACGCCAAGGCGGGCAAGCCCAAGAGCTCCGGCAAGTTCCAGATGCCGCGCCAGGGAGTCAAGCCGGTCGGGCCCGGGCGGGTAGAGGTGGCCGGACCCCAGGAAGTGACCAAGAAGCAATGGGAAGAGATAGTGGCCAAGGCCATGCAGGAAGTGCGGGTTTCGGCCAAGGGCGAGCTCTCGGCTCCGGTGGCCTTCGACCCCAAGAAAGAAGAGCTGGAAGACGATTGGGTGGCCTGGAACAAGGCCATGGACAAGGAACTCCCGCAGTAGTCGCCCCCCACCATCGATGACCTCGGGCACTCAGCGTCTGATCAGCAGGTCGGTTTTTTATTTCGTTCTGGCCATCGGTCTGTTCATCGGGCTGGTGTACGTGCTGAGGGGCGTCCTGGCGCCAGTCCTGCTCGCCTTCCTGGTGGCCTACGCGTTCAATCCCCTGGTCGAGTTCTTGGCCAGGCGGCGGGTGCCCCGCTCCGTGGCGAGCGTCCTGTGCCTGATGTTGATGCTGCTGCTGACCGCCGGCTTGCTGGCGCTGTTCGTGCCGGCCTTGCAGCAGGAGATCCAGTCGGTCGCCGGGCGAATGCCCGGCTATCTGGAGAAGATCCGGCAGTCGGCCATCCCATGGGTCGAGGAGACTTTCGGGATCGAGGTGCCCGACACCCTGGGCGAGACGCTGAGCGCCGCCAAGGCGAAGCTGGGCGGCAGGATGGAGCAGTTGGCCGGTCCCGTGTCGTCCGTGATCAAGACCATGCTGTCGGGCACTCTGGCGCTGCTGGCGTCGCTGATCTACGTGATCATCGTCCCCCTGTTCATCTTCTACTTCCTGAGGGACTACAGGAAGATCACGAGCTGGTTTAACAATCTGGTTCCTCTACGGCACCGCGAGAAGGTCCTGGGAATACTGGGCGAGGTGGACGATGTCCTGGCCGGATTCTTGCGTGGCCAGATGATCATCATTTCCACCCTGGCCGTGGTCTACTCGGTGGTGCTGTCGCTGCTCCAGGTGCCGGCCGCCATCACCATCGGCATCACCGCCGGGTTGTTCAACATCGTGCCCTACCTGGGCACGGCCACGGGTCTGCTGCTCTCCTGCCTGTTCCTGTTGCTGGAGGGGGCCGCCTGGACCAGCTACCTGATCGTGGCAGTCGTGTTCGTCGGCGTGGCGACCACCGACGGCCTGTTCATGACGCCCAGGATTCTGGGAAAGAAGCTGGGGCTGGCCCCGGTGATGGTCATCCTGGCCATCCTGGCCTTCGGAGAGGTGTTCGGCTTCTTCGGGGTCCTGCTGGCGGTGCCGGTGACCGCCGTCGGCAAGGTGCTCGGCAACCACGCGCTGAAGGCCTACCGCCGCAGCCGGGCCTTTCGGAGGTCCGACGAGGGGGCGGGAGAAGATTCCGCATCGGAAGGATCCGGAACCGAGGCATGAAGAAAATCAAGCTCGTCGTCAGCGACTTCCACCTGGGCAACGGCCGCTACCGGCCGGACGGCACGGTCAATCAGCTGGAAGACTTCAGCTACGACGAGGAGTTCATCGAGTTCGTCCAGCACTACGCCGATTCCGGGCAAGAGCAGTTCGACAACGACGTCGAGCTGATCATCAACGGCGACTTCTTCAACATGATCCAGTTGATGCCCGAGGAGCAGGAACTGGGTGTTCTGACCGAGCATGACGCGCTGGCCAAGGTCGAGGCGATCCTGGCCGGACACAGGGATATCTTCGGTGCGCTTCGGTCTTTCAACGCCGGGCCGCATCGGCGGATCGTGTTCATACTCGGCAACCACGATCCGCAGCTGCTCTGGAAAGGGGTCCAGGAGATCCTGCGGCGCACCATCCAGGGCGAGGTGGTCTTCGTCGATGACGCCTACCGTTTCGACGGCGTCCACATCGAGCACGGCCACCAGCTCGAGCCGATCTTCAAGATGCGAAAGGACCGCTACTTCCTCACCAGGGGATTTCCGGAGCCGGTGCTCAACCTTCCCTGGGGCGTGTTCTTCGTAAAGGACTACCTGTATCGGCTCAAGCGCAGGCGGCCCTACATGGACAAGGTGACCCCGTACAGGCTGTTCCTGCGCTGGTGCCTGCTGAACGACTTCTGGTTCGGGCTGATGGCCTTGTTAAGCTACTTCTGGTTTTTGATCAAGACGCGTTTCTCCAAGCTGCCGCTGAAGAGGGCCGGCGCCTCCAAGGGCTTCGCCGCCATGACGTACCTGGCCCGCTCGCCGACCATGATCGAGGGGGTGGCGCAGATCATCGAACGGGAAGGCTGCCGGATCGTGGTGCTGGGACACACCCACATCCCGATCCACGTGAGCCTCGGAGGAGGGGAGTACATCAACCCGGGCTCCTGGAACGACATCACCAACCTAGACATCCCCAACCTGGGCCACGGCCGCCGTCTCATCTACGTGCTGATCGACTACAAGCACGAAAAGCCCCGCGCCCGCCTGCTCGAATGGCACGGCTTCCACCGCCCGTACCGTGAGATCCGAGCCTGATCGTCGTCACTTGACAACACCGCTTCAAAGTAGTTACAATCAATCTGAAGTAGCTACAAGGGAGAACGGAATGGACTCGGTTAGTTCCCGGGAACTGAAGAACCACACGGGCGGGATCCTGCGCCGGGTACGGGCCGGGCAGCGCCTGCAGGTCACCAACCGCGGCAAGGCGGTCGCGCTGCTCGTCCCGGTATCGGACCTCGGCCTGCTTCGAGGCGAGACCGTGCGACCGTACGACGAGGCCTGGTCCGACATCACGGCCGCGCTGGCAGAGAGCGAACCCGAGTACGAGACCTGGCAGGAGGCGACGGCGAGGAGCCGGAGGCGGTCGTGATCTTCGTCGACAGCAACGTCTTCGTCATCGACCTGCGCTATCCGCGCGACCGGCTGCGCAAGCCCAACCGGGCCTTTCTGGACGCCATCGCGCAGCGGGGCGACGGGGCGACCACCCTGGTCAACCTGCTCGAGGTGGCCGGGATCCTGTCCCACAACCTCAACCCCGGACAGATCGACGAGCTGGTGGTGCACTTCCCGAAGCGCTACGGCGTTCGCGTGCTCCCGCCCATGGATGTCGGATCCGAGCTCCCGGCCATGCCGGTTGCGGATCTCCTGGCGCTCATCCGCCGCCGCTGCTCCTTTGGAGACGCGCTCGTGTTGCACCAGGTCGAACGATACGCAACGCCGGGCAGCCGGTTCGTGACCTGGGACGCGGTGCACTTCCAGGACAGGACCGCCATGCCAGTGCAAACCCCGAAGCGATTCCTGAAAGAAGAAGGCTGAATCCCGGGCCTGTTCGAAGACGTTGCCAGGCGGGTGCGAGGCGGGATATACTACTGGGCATGCGTACACTGACTTCCCGAATGGTGCTGGCGTGTGTGCTCGCCGGAACCCTGGTCCCGGCCGCCGCAAAGGCCGACTTCGAATTGCCCATCCTGTTCCCGGTGCCCAAGACCATCTCGGTGCCCGAGGAGATCTCCCACGACGTGCTCTCGAGCTTCGTCGGGGTGAAGGACCTGACCATCGAGGTCCGGATGACCGGCGGCAACATGATACGGGACGTCCTGGTCAAGCTGCTGAACGAGAAGTACCGCGGGGTGACCAAGCGGATCGTGCTCCAGGGCGAGGTCAACCGGGTCCACGTGAACAAGATCCGGCGCCTGGACAGCTACGAGGTGGTCTACCGGATCGGCCGGGACGGCTTGGGGTCCAAGACCTTCAGCGCCCTCTACGCGCTCGGTCCCGTCAGGAAGTACATCGAGATTCCAGGGGAATTCGGCGAGGATCTACTGGGCCGGATCGGCCGGCTGAAGTTCTACGTCCCCGTGTTGCAACTGGGCTCCCGGCCGTTCGACCCGGCGGTCGAGGAATGGATATCCGGCAAGAAACACCACAGCAGGCGATTCGCGCTCCCGGCCGATATCGATCCTGCGCGTGTCTACGACCTGCTCAAGTTCCACCCCATCTCCCTGCAAGTCCAGACCATCAAGAACCGCATCCCAGATAAGTTGTTCAATGTTCTGAAGGACTTGCACGGGGTGGAGGTGGTCGTGATGGTAGACGGACGCCTGACCCTGGACGACGTGAAGCACCTGGCAGGGCTGGAGAGGTTCTCGCTCAAGGTCGAGTTGGGCCAAACCTCGCAGTTTACGCCAGGGCTGGTGGGTCTGCTCAACCGAGTTGCTCCGCCGTGATGCGGGCAATAGACATGCCACGATCTTTCGAGGAACTACTTGACATTCCGGCGGTTGGCTGGTAAAAAATCGCTTCGCCTGGGAGTTTGCGACGTTCTCTCTCGCTGTTTGGAATTCAGGCGCGTAGCTCAGGGGGAGAGCGCTACCTTGACACGGTAGAGGTCGGCGGTTCAAAACCGCCCGCGCCTATGAGGATCGCGCCGGGTGAACCACCAGCGGCAGCCCGGCGTTTTTTGTCGAGGGTTTGCAGGCATGTCATCCGCTGCAGACGTTCAGGTTAGTCTGACCTCCAGCCCCGAGGGGCTGGAGGTCATCCGTCACTCGGCTGCCCACGTCATGGCCGGGGCGGTCAAGGATCTCTTCGGCGAGGCGAAGGTCGCCATCGGACCGGCGGTGGATGACGGGGTCAACGGGTTCTACTACGACTTCGACTTCGATCGCGGCTTCACCGAGGAGAACCTCGAGCGCATCAGCGACCGCATGTCCGAGGTAATCTCCCAGGACCTGCCGTTCGAACGCATGGAGGTCAGCCGCGACGAGGCTCACGAGCTGTTCTCGAAGGCCGGCGAGGACTACAAGCTCGAACTGCTCGAAGCCATCCCCGAGGGCGAGCCGGTGACGCTCTACAGGCACGGCGACTTCATCGACCTGTGCCGAGGGCCGCACCTGCCGTCCACCAAGCGTGTCAAGGCCTTCAAGCTGATGAGCGTCGCCGGCGCATACTGGCGCGGAGATTCGTCCAACAAGATGTTGGCGCGGATCTACGGCAACGCCTTTCCATCGAAGAAGCGCCTCGACGAGCACCTCCGGCGAATCGAGGAAGCGAAGAAGCGCGATCATCGGCTGCTGGGCAAGCAACTCGACCTGTTCAGCTTCAGCCAATCGGTCGGCGGCGGCCTGGTCCTGTGGCATCCCAAGGGCGCCCGGATACGCTCGTTGATCGAGGAGTTCTGGCGCCAGTCCCACTTCGCCTACGGATACGAGCTGGTCTACACGCCCCACCTGGGCCGGGCGGACCTCTGGAAGACCAGCGGGCACCTCGACTTCTACGCCGAGAACATGTACGCCCCGATGGAGATAGAGGGCAACCCGTTTTACGTAAAGCCGATGAACTGCCCGTTCCACATCGAGATCTACAGATCGAGATTGCGCAGCTACCGGGATCTCCCGATCCGCTACGCCGAGCTGGGCACTGTCTACCGTTACGAGGCCTCGGGCGTACTGCACGGGCTGTTGCGCGTACGCGGATTCACACAGGACGACGCCCACATCTTCTGCCGGGCGGATCAGCTGGACCGCGAGATCCGCCGCTGCCTGCAGCACACCTTCTACCTGCTGCGCTCCTTCGGGTTCGAGCAGTTCGAGATCTATCTGAGCACCCGACCGGAGAAGTTCGTCGGCGAGGTGGCCGACTGGGACAAGGCCACTGTTGCGCTCGAGTCGGCGCTCGAGAGTGAGGGGATCGAGTACGTGGTGGATCACGGCGAGGGAGTGTTCTACGGCCCCAAGATCGACGTCAAGATTCGCGACAGCCTGGGGCGCACCTGGCAGTGCACCACCGTGCAGGTGGACTTCAACCTGACCGGGAGGTTCGGGGTCGAGTACGTCGATTCGGAGAGTCGGCGGGTCCAGCCGTTCATGATCCACCGGGCCTTGCTGGGATCCATGGAACGGTTCTTCGGCGTGTTGCTGGAGCACCACGCCGGCCGGCTTCCCATGTGGCTGGCTCCGGTGCAGGCCGTGGTGCTTCCGGTCACCAACGGGCAGGCCGGATACGCCAGGGAGATCGCGGAAAGGTTGGGGGAAGCCGGGCTGCGGGTGGAGGTCGACGATCGCAACGAGAAGCTGGGCTTCCGCATTCGTTGTACCCAACTGGCCAAGGTGCCGTACATGCTGGTGGTCGGCGAGCGAGAGGTGGAACAGAAGGGCGTCAGCCCGAGGGCTGGCAAAGGCCGGGATCTGGGCTTCATGCCGCTGGACGAGGCGCTCGATCGCCTGGTCCAGGAGGCGGCCTGGCCCGATCCCCCCAAACTGGAGAAGGATAAGGGGTGACAATTGGAACGTAGAGAGAACATGCGGGGAAAGCAGGAAGATAGGACTCGGGTCAACAAGCAGATCCGCGCCCGGGAAGTTCGCGTGATCGGCGATGAGGGCTCGCAACTCGGCATTATGCCGTTGCAGGAAGCCCTGGATATCTCGGACGATCGGGGCCTGGATCTGGTCGAGGTTTCCCCGACTGCCCGGCCGCCGGTGTGCCGGATCATGGACTACGGCAAGTACAAGTACAGCCAGAAGAAGAAGCAGCAGGGGTCCAAGCGGCGCCAGGCCGGCCAGCAGATGAAGGAGGTCAAGCTGCGCCCCAAGACCGAGGAGCACGACTACCAGTTCAAGTCCAAGCACATCAACCGGTTCCTGCTGGACGGCGCCAAGGTAAAGGTCACGGTCCGTTTCCGGGGTCGGGAGATGGCACATCGTAACATCGGATTCGAGATGCTCGACCGCATCATCCGGGAGATCGACGATTTGGCCGTGGTTGCCAGTCAGCCGGCCATGGAAGGCCGACTGCTGTACATGGTGCTAGCTCCATCGCCAAAGGCGCTGATTTTCAAGCGCGCCAAGGACGAGAAGCGCAACCAGGCCAAGGAGAAGAAGGACAAGGACGACGAGGACGACAAGGACAAGATGTCGCCCGCGAAGGAGTAAGGGAGGATTTCGATGCCCAAGATCAAGACCAATCGTGCCGCGGCCAAGCGTTTCAAGATGACCAAGAAAGGCAAGGTCAAGGCTAAGCGCGCGTACCTGCGGCACATTCTGACAACCAAGAGCAGGAAGCAAAAGCGCCGTTTGCGGAGTGCCAAGATGATCTCCTCCGCGGACATGAAGCAGGTCCGTCGCCTGCTTCCCAACGGTTGATGGACAGGAGGTCGGTGCTGCCATGCCCCGAGCGAAGAACGCGCCTTCCAGACGGAGGCGCAGGAAGAAGATCCTGAAGCGAGCGAAAGGGTTCTACGGGATGCAGAGCAAGTCGTTCCGTGTCGCCGCGCCCAGGGTAAAGCGCGCCATGGCGTATGCATACACGGGCCGCAAGCTCAAGAAGCGCGACTACCGGGCGTTGTGGAACGTGCGCATCAACGCCGCGGCGCGCGAGAACGGGTTGTCTTACAGCCGGTTGATCCACGGCCTGTCCAGGGCCGGCGTGGAGCTCGACCGCAAGGTGCTGGCCGACATCGCTCTGCACGACCCGGTGGGGTTCGCGCGGATCTCGGATATAGCCCGCACATAGGATGATTCGGACGACATGAGCGACGACCAGCCGGAGCTCCCCGACAAGATCTACTTCAAGATCGGCGAGGTCGCCGACATCGTGGGGGTGGAGCCGTACGTCCTGCGCTACTGGGAAACCGAGTTTCCGGCACTCAAGCCCAACAAATCGCGTTCCCAGCAACGGCTGTACCGCAAGCGCGACGTGGAGTTGCTGCTCAAGATCAAGCGCCTGCTGTACGATGAGATGTACACCATCGCCGGCGCCAAGAGACAACTGATGCGCTCAGGCGAGAAGAGTTCCTCTCCCCAGTTGAGCCTGCAACTGCCCGAGCAGCGGAATACCGAGCTTTTGAACAAGGTCGAGAAGGAGCTTTCCAACCTGATCAAGATCGTCGAGTCCTCCAAGGCGTAAGCCCGGACGCGGATCGACTTGACAGGCTCCGGACGCGCGAGTATATTCCGTGCGCGTTTTTCGCACCGGGGCGTAGCGCAGCCTGGTAGCGCACTTGCTTGGGGTGCAAGTGGTCGCTGGTTCAAATCCAGTCGCCCCGATCATCAAGAGCGCCCGATAGAGTAATCGTCGCGGGCGCTCTTTTCTTTTTCTGTTATCCGCTGCTGGTTGACATCGAACCGACGGCCCGGTAGGTTGCTGCGTATGCCTTTGATTCTGCTGACCAATGACGACGGCATCTCGGCTGCGGGGCTTTCGGCCCTTCAGACTGCCGTGGCCGACCTGGGCGAGGTCTGGACCATCGCTCCGCCCGTCGAGCGCAGCCCCTGCGGCCGGGCGGTGACACTCCACCGCCCCTTGCCCGCCCGCGCGCTGGCCCCCCCCAGGCTGGCCGTGGCCC
>SDBT01006666.1_pt1 | contig 19097 bp, 24 predicted proteins | sample 2277101 | NCBI WGS metagenome assembly SDBT01 (sample SAMN10404973, study PRJNA504765) | marine sediment metagenome | isolation source: marine sediment core GS10_PC15, 103 cmbsf | place: Arctic Ocean: Southern Knipovich Ridge | collected 2010 | reverse complement strand
AATGGTAACCTGTCTGAAGGTTAGGAATGAGGACCGAGACATGACCAAGAAAGAGATGGCTTTTGATGTAAGAAATAAGGGTATTTTTAAGAAGGGTTGGATTTGAGATTATGCTATCTTTTTTACATGGCTTTCTGGTACTCCTACAATAGTTCCCCTACCAAGTATTGGCGATCCATTTGATATTAGATCATCTACTTCTTGAGAAGCTAAAGGACTTTCAACAGTCAAAGAATCTCTCTCACCAGAATGACCAGTTTTAAAAATAATAATGTCTCCCTTAGAATACCTAGTTACTTCTCCCCGAATATCTTTTACCACCTTTCCTACGTTGTGATTATCATACCCTCTTACATTTTCAAGAAAATACTTTGCATCATCTATCCCAATCATTGCCCATAATAATCTTTCTTGCTTATAAAGATTATTGCCTTTTATTACTTTTTTTAAGTCTGACTTTTGAGTAGTTCTTAAAGCATTTAAAGTGATTTGATTTTAGGTTTTTATGGGTGATATTCGTTTCGAAGTTATTAAGAAAATTGCGGATGTAAAGTTTAAATACAAGAATTTGGACAAAATCTCTGAAATTAATTCTACTTCTCCACCAAGTGTTTTTGTAGGTTCTAAGATGAAATATCCTATTGTTAATGTTGGAATTCTTAGTCCTCTAGAAAAAGATGAAGATGCTTGGATTTATGACGCTGCTAAAACCTGGGCTAAAGATAATTTTTCAATTAGAGATGTTGTAAATTTAAGAGAAAATCTCTTGAATTCGAAGTTTCAAACAAAAGTTACAGAATCTCGTGTTCAAGGAAACAAATTTGTCCAAATTGCACAAGAACTTGCAATAGCTTCTAAACCTGTTGATGTTGAATTAGAACTTAAACAAAAAGTAGGACTTGGTTTTAAAAGGGATAAAGTTCTAATGCCCCAAGGAATGGCAGCTCCTTTGAAAAAAGCAAAAATAACTAGCAATGTTAAGGTAGATCCTAAATTAGATCGAGCTATTAATGATGAAATAAAATCTTCTCAAAGTATTGAAACACTCTATAAAGGAAATTTTGATGAGTACACTCTGAGCAAAGTTTTGAGTGTGGGTGTTTTAGGTTTGAAAAAAGATAAAAAGTTAGTCCCTACTCGTTGGAGTATTACTGCTGTTGATGATACAATTGGTAAAAAGTTGACAGAAAAGATCAAAGAAAATAAATGGATTGAAAATTATGAATTGTTTTTTGGAGAATTTATGGGAAATTGTTATATTCTTCTGTTTTTCCCAGGAGTTTGGAGTTATGAGTTATTTGAACTTTATCTTCCTGGAAGTTCTTGGAATCCTTCCAAAGAAATTAAAGCTGCTACAGATATGGAAGGTTTTAATGGGAGAACGTCGTATGCTTCAGATACTGCAGGAGGATATTATGCTGCACGTTTGCCTATCTTAGAATACCTAAAAAAGATAAAAAAGCAAGCTAGTGTTCTTGCTATAAGGATTGAGCTTCCGACTTACTGGGCTGCTTTAGGTGTTTGGGTTGTGCGTGAAAGTGTTAGAAAAGCACTTGCTAACAAAAAACTAGAATTTGAAGATATGAAAGAGATGACAGATAGTGCTAAGAAGATTGGCATGATTAAGTTTGGTTTTGATCCTGATAAGGTTTTGAAAAAAAGTAAGCTTTTAGAGCAAATAAAAACCCGATCTAATTTAGGGAAATGGTTTTAGTGACTTTTATAAAGTAGATTTCCCTCCCTGTTATAATTAAAAAGGAGATTAGTAATATGCATAATAGGTGGGTCGGAGCAATTTTGGCTGCATTGGTGATTATCTTTTCCTTTTGGACAACAACTGTTTCCAAATGGATAATTGTGATAATCGGTGTTATCTGGTTAGTTCACTCTTTGACATGTACATCATGCCAAGGCACAAAAACTAAGAAAGCTAAACCTAAGAAGAAAAAATAATTTTATTTTTTAATTGAATTTTCTTCTTCTTGTTTTTCTCGGTACTTCTCAATTCTTTCTTTATTAGTTGGGCATTCAGGATTAAAACAGAAAATCCATGGACGTTTGCCTCTACTTAATCTAATTAGCTTTGGAAAACCGCATTCCTCACAAACAGAATCTGTTTTTTTGATTGCCCCATTTGGTGGAAGAGAAAAGGTATTCTTACAATCTGGATAAGCATCACAAGCAACAAAAGATCTTTTTGTTTTTTTAGAGTAAGTTATTCCAAGAGAGCCTTTTTTACACTTAGGACAAACATTTAATCTATTTTCTTCTTTTTGTTGTTCCCTCAATTTTTCATTAGCTTCTAAAAGTGCTGCCCCTATTTTTATTTCTTCTTTTTTGAATTGTTTTATTATTTTTGTGATAGAGGTTTTTGCTCTTTTAAGTGTTTTTTCTTCTTTTTCTTCAAAATTCTTTTTTGCTCGTTGGATTGTTTGAAGATCTTTTTCAAATTCTCTTGTAAGATCCTCATCAATTATAATTGGAGAATGTTTTTCTAATGTGTCTATTAGGGATAATCCCAGAGGTGTAGCTTTTATACTGGTATCTTGGATATATCCTCTATCATAAAGAGTTTCTAAAATTGAAGAACGTGTTGATTTTGTCCCCAGATTTCTTTTTTCAAGTTCTGAAACAATTGATGCAGGTGAAAATCTTCTTGGAGGCTGGGTTTCTTTTTCTTCTGTTTTTGAATCAATTATTTTTACTTCACCTTCTAAATCTGGAATTTCTTTTTCTTGCATTTTTCCAGGATAAATTGAAAGCCAAGAAGGTGTCTTGATTGCAGAACCTCTTAAAGCAAAGGTAAGGACACCAAGGTTTCCTTGACCATCAACCTTCCTTTCACTAGCAACTTTAACTTGGATTTTCTTCTTTTCAACAATTGCATTATCCATAAAAAGAGAGAGGAATCTTTTAACAATTAAATCATACAATTTTTCTTCATCATCTGCAAGAACTTGCATGTCTCCTGTAGGATATATTGAAGGGTGGGCCGGATCTGATTTTTTCCCTTCAAGAGGTTTGTCTTTTGTGATTAATTTTTCTACTTTGTATTTTTTTGCAAGAGATTTTAAAATATCTTTGTACCCTATTGCTTCTGGAAGCTTTTGGCTAGATGTTCTAGGATAAGAAATTAATCCTGCTAAATACAAAGATTGTGCTATTTGAAGAGTTTTTGAAGGTGTTAGGTTAAAAAGACGATAAGCTTCTGTTTGTAGTGTTGTTAGATTAAAAGGAGGATATGGTGAGATAGATTGTTCTGTTTTTTTAGTTTCAGCTTGTCCTGTCTTTCCTTTTAAATTTTCAAATTGTTTTAACTCCGATTTCTCAAAAATATCTTTGATGTGAATTAATTCTAGTTCTGGTTTTTCTATTGTTATAGAAGCTTGCCAATAGGGGATTGGTTTGAATGCTTGAATTTGTTTTTCTCTTTTTACAATCAAATTTAAAGCAGGACCTTGAACCCGTCCTATAGACATTAGTCTGAATTTTCCTGTTGTTTTAATTGCATTCATCAGAGCTCGAGAAAGATTTATTCCATAAAACCAATCAAGATAGTGTCTTGTTTCTCCTGCAATAGCTTGACCCCAATCAATTGTTGGAAGTTTATTCTCATAAGAAGTATTTAATTCTTTTTCAGTTAATGTAGAGAATTTCATTCTGCTAGCATCTTTTTGTCCTCCAAGAAATCTTACAACATTCCAGCCTATAACTTCTCCTTCAACATCATAATCTGTAGCAACTGTTAACGACCGGGCATTTTTGATTAATTTAGATAAAACATCTGCGTATTTTTTACTAAAGTCTGTTTTTCTTACAAAAGAGTTTGGAACCCATCCAATATCAAAATTAGGCATTTCAGAACGAGCTTTTTTTTGAGAGAGGGTAAATAAATGTCCTACAGCACATCCAACAATTATTTTTTCTCCATCTCTATCAACTTCATAATATGGAACTGTTTTTTCAGTTTTTTTCACAGATTTTCCAAGAGCAGCTGCAATTTTCAAGGCTGCTTGAGGTTTTTCAGTAATAACAAGTTCATACCCGTCTTCTTTTAGTTTGATTTTTTGGGGGCTGAATTCTCTAGAATTTTTTTTAACAGGTTTCTTTTTAGCAACCTTTTTCTTAACAACTTTTTTCTTTCCTTTTTTTTCTATTTTTTCAAGGGATTTTTTATCTGGTTTTTTATACTGTTTTTCTACGGCGTATTTGAGATCATCTGTATCTACAGGGAAGAATTCTTCTGCTGTTTGTTGTTCAGAACTTTTTTGTGTTTTTTTCTTCATGATCTAAATGAGGAAGAAAGACTTTTATAATTTTTCTTTAAAAGAGAAATTAATCAAATGCCGATATTTGAAAAGGTGCTTCCAATTCTCCTCTTTGGTACATTTTGGCTCTCCCTAATTTTGCAGGAATTCCGGCTTCTTGTCTATACTTGGCTATTGTTCTTCTAGCTAGTCCAGATACCATCTCTGTGATATGTTGATCTGAAAAAGCTACGCCTGTTTCAAATTCTTCTTGGAGAGCTTTATTTAGTCCTGGTATAGCGAGATATTTTGTTAGCATATCTCTTGTTGGTAAAAGATCTTTAGTATAGATGGTTTTTTGTTCTCCATCAGTATTTCTTGCTTCAACCCACCTACTAGCTAAGATTCTTGAAACATTGCTATAATGAATACCTATTTTTTCTGCTAAATCTGCTTGGCTAAATATATGAAATCTTGTAGAAATAAGATCTTCAAAAAATTCTCTTTGTTCATCCCCTATAACTCTATAGGCTTTTGTTAAAGTTCTTCTTTTCCAATCATCGAATTTTCTTAACTGACTTATTAATTTTGCTGTTTCTGGATGAAGAGACGCATCTATTTGCAATATTTCCATTGCCATTACACCTTTCAAATGGTCTGAAAAAACTATTTCTGGTTTTTGTTGGGGTCTTCCAATATATGTAACATCAGGGGTTGAAACTGCCCTATATGGGCCTAAACAACCTTCTAAAAGTTTTAGATCTGGAGAAATTATTAAACCTCCTCTTGATACCCTTCCTGTATCTTCTGATGGATCTGAAGAAGAATAAATTGTTTGCACTTTCTCACCAGTAGTTGGTGGGTGAGGTTTTTCTTCTGTCTTTTCTAATCTTCTTCTTTCTAAAACTCCTTCTACTTTATCTGGATTATGTAAAACAGAACCAATCACAAAATTCATAACTTCGTCTGGAACAGACAAAAGCTGAGATAATTCTATTCCTCTCTGTGCCTGTATTTGCCTTAAACTTAATTCTTGTAGTGGAATCATTGACATCGACATTCCCATAAAACTCTCTTCTTTGACTTATTTATAAAGTTTTCTAGAATTCAAATATTCTTTCCTTTCTGCTGATATTTATAACTTTTGTTTTCCCTATGAGTTCTTCAACACCTGCAGCTTCTTCAATATGCGCATTTACTGCAATATCTGGTTGAAATTTCTCAATAGCATCTCTTACAGCTTTAGATCCTTCAAAACCAGAGAATTCAGATTTACTTCCAAATGGATGGATATGGGTAGCCATGATTTTTACTGCTGAATCTTGAATTTCATTGTGGCCTTTTTCCAATGTTCTCAATATCTCTATTTCAGGTATTGCGTGTGGTCCCATTAATGCTGTTCCTGCCCCAAAAATCCCTACATGGCCTTTTTTGAAGCTTTTCCCATGAAGATTATGTACTTTGTATTTTTCTGCGAGAAAATCTACTGTTGCAATTGATTCGTGGTTTCCTGGAAGTAGAAGAACATGATCTACTTTGTTCTTAAGTGGGCCAACAACATAATCTAAAGTATACTCTGCTAGTGTAATGTCTCCTGCTAAGATGATTATGTCTATTTCCTCTTTTTCAGCTATTTCAGCTATTTTTCTTATAAGTCCTCTGTCTCCATGGGTATCTCCTATAGCTAAAATTCTGATTTTTCCTGAATTTCCCATGTTCTCGATTAGGTATATTGATTAATAAAGGTTGCGAAATATATGTTTCGAAAGATTTAAAAGCACATCCCTGATGGGATATATACGTTAAACCACCCATATCCAAAATGAAAGACAATTTTGACATCTTTTTTAGGAGAAAGCCAGCATTAATGCTAGTTTCTTTGAAGAAGAATACAAGGATGAGGTATGGTAGTATTTTGGCTAAGGAAGTTGATTGTACCTATAGCCACGCAGTGAAAATTCTGCAGACTTTGGAAGTATTGAAATTGGTTGATTTCGAAAAAAAGGGGCGAATTAAAATAATAAGGTTGACCAAGAAAGGAAGAGAAGTCGCAGACGCTATTGAGAATATACAGAAGTTAATTAGGTAATTCTCACACTACCGCCCCGAAACAGTTTTGATTTTACATTCTTTAGTATGTCCCAGATAAATTTATAAGTATGGGTCCATTTTAGATTATATGAAATGGGGAAACCTTTTGATAAAGTTTGTTGGAGCTTTGCTTTTTTCTTATAGCTTTATTTATGTATTTGCTAGGAAAATTAATGCTTTAACTTATTGTGTTCAATCAGGAGCTTGTGCATCTGGTAGTACTTTTATGAGCGGGTATACAACAACATATGTTATCTTAGCTGCTATCGGACTCACATTAGTGGTTTATAACTTTATTAAAGAAAAATAGTTTTGTAAAAATAGGGGAGATAAATTTATAATTCTTGAAACCTTTTCTTTTTTATGGCTAAATGGATACAAAAGATTCGTATGAAAAAGGGGACACTTCACCGTCAGCTGGGAATTTCACAAGACAAGAAGATTCCTATGCAGCTACTTAATAAGATAATTGCTGCAGGAGATTGTCAAATTAACGGGAGATAGAATTGCTGTCAAGTGAGGGGAGTTTTTAGAAAATTCCCAATAGAGTTAAAATTATAATAAGAATAATCATGTATGTTATAATCATTCCATAAATATATATGAACTTTTGATAAGTTAAATTCAAAACTCCTTTTTTCTTTTCTTTATTATCTGTTGTATCTTTTCCATAACTTGCTAATGCAATAGCAACCAACCAAGACCAAACCATTCCAAACGCAATAAACATAACCCAAGAAACAGGATATTGAATTTTTCTGTAAGTTGTGTCAAGTTTTATGTTTTTCGTTTTTTCTCCATATCAAGAATTAAGTAGATAATCCCAACGGGAAAAGCCACAAGTAACCAAAAAAGTAACCAACCAACACTTCCCTCAAAAACCCACTTTTTTCCTTTCATTTTATTTCGTTTTCTCTTCTGTCCAACCCTCTAAAAGTTTTTGTGTATTGCTCTCAATCCTTTTTTCAATTACTTCTTTTTTTGGTTCCACTTCTTCTTGCAAATTCATCCATCTAATCTCTGAGGAAACTTTGATTATTTTTTCTACACCAATCTTTTTTATTTTTATTGCTTTCAGACGCCTTAATTTATTCAGATGTTTGGAAATATTTTGTTTCTTTTTTCCAAGATTTTTTGATATTGTTGTATTAGTTGTTTCACCTAATTTTAATATTTCTTTCAAAACTAACAAATCTATTTCAGACATTCTTGATAAATATCTCTTTTTCAAAATATTTTTTAATTTTGCTCTAACTTTATTCTTTGTTAAAATTACAGGTTCGTTTGGATTTTCCTTAATTATTTCAATCATAGCAACAGATAAACTATTAAGGATATCTCTTATATTTCCTTCATGAATTTTATGTAGCTCTCTTATCGTTCCATCTTCATATGGTTTAAATGCTCTCATGCCCTTATTTGTAAGATACTTTATTCTCAGTTCTAAGATTTCTATTATTTCTTCATAGCTGAAAACATTTAATTCTATGTTTCCATAAACAAATATTGAACGCACTTTATCTTCTTCATATATTGCTGAGGGTAATGGCTCTCCACCAACAAAAATGAAATGGACTTTTGTGTTTTGCAAAAAATCTCTTAGTGAAACAAATAACTTTATCATTTTTTCTTTAGGTAAGTTTTCTAAATTGTTGTAATGTAAGATTATTTGGTCAAACCCTATTCGTTTCAACTCTTCTACTACTGCCCTAAACAACCCTTTCAATAGCTCGTTTGTTATTTTTGGGTTATTAATTTGCCTTGCATGATTATAACCCCCACCAGTTCCAAGAACATTAAGAGAAAATCCAGAATTACTAATATCCAGAATATCAAATAGGTAAGATAATCTTCTCTTTAATCTTGGTGAAAAAGTATCTAATTTTATTCGGTCAATAGTGTTATAAATACTCGCAAGGGTGTGAGAAATAAAATTCCCAGATGACCAATTTTCTTCAACTTCTATTTCTTTTAGATGTGTAAAAAACTTATTTTTTGTTATTGCCTTTTCTCTTATATAATTAACAAATGTTGTTTTTCCTACACCTGTATCTCCCGTCACTATGGTTCTTGTTCCATCAGCCATCCTTAAAATAGTGCTTAATGTTTTGATTTCTTCCTGTCTTCCAACAAAAGTTTCAAAAGGTAAGAAACCTTCTTTTATCAAAATTGCGTCTGTGGTAAATGGATTTCCCTTCAATCCATAAATACTCCAAATAGAGGGTTCAGGTTGATTATCCTCGTTATCATGTATTACCATTTTATTATAATATATTAGTAATGCTATTAATCATATATAAATGTTATTATAATGGAGTATGTATATTATCTTACCGAAACATTTATATAGTAATATACTTTATATATTACTATGGAAGCAAAACAAGATATAAAACAATTCTCAAACACAAGAGAAGAAAGAGCAAAAGAAATCCTACAAAAAGGAAACCCCGAACAATTTGATGATAATTCTTATTTAGTTCCCTCTCAATTTGATAGCAATAAAAAATATCATGTTACTTATTTTGATAGTTATTTTTGTAATTGTCCAGACTTCATTAAAAGATGTAAGGGAAAAGGATTATACTGCAAACACATTAAAGCAATTCTTTTATTCAAAAAATTAAAGAACAGATATGATACAGAAGATTTAAGCCAAGAGGTTGAATTAATAATTGATACCCCTAAAAAATATTTATGTCTTTATTGTAATTCGAAAGATATAATTAAAAGTGGAAAGAGAAAAACACAAATTGGGATTAAGCAAAGATATGAATGTAAGAAATGTAAAAAGAGATTTGTTCTTTCTCCAATCCCAAAAATAAAAGGAAATGAAAAATTAGTTTGTCTTGCTATGGATTGCTACTACAAGGGATTATCTTATAGAGATATTGCAGACCAATTTAAACAATTTTATGGCTTATCACTTTCCCACGAAACTATAAGAAATTGGGTTTTAAAATTCAGTAAGATAATGGAAAAATATTCTAAAACATTAACACCAAAAACTTCTGGGATTTGGAACGCAGATGAAACTTTAATTTTAACAAAGAGAGGGAAAGACAAAAACAAACCAAATATGAATTATGATTATGTTTGGAATGTTATTGATAATAAAAGCAAATTCCTTTTAGCTTCTATAAATTCTGGTAGAAGTAGAAATAAAAAAGATGCGCAAAAAGTTATTACAGAAGCATATAAACAAAATGTTAAAATGCCTAATCAAATAATCACAGACAGAAATCCAAGTTATCAAGATGGTGTGAGAAAGACTTTTAGAAATTGGGGTGCAGAGAGAAAGATTAAACACACTTCAATAGTAGGGCATAGAAAAGAAGTTAATAATAACGCTGTGGAAAGCCATCACTCACAACAAAAAGAATTTCACAGGGTAAGGCGAGGAGTAACCAACACCCAAGCATATGCAGATGGTTTTAAGGTTTATCACAATTTCATAAGACAGAATGTAAAGGATAAAACAACACCAGCAGAAAAGTGTGGAATTGGAATAGGAAAGAATAATAAATGGGAAGGACTTCTGTTGAGTAGTTTAGAAAATGGCAAGTAAAATTCCAAAAGGATATGGTTTTGGAAGTCTCAGTCCTAATTATTATACAAATCCTCTTAAATTTCCCAACAAAATTTTTAGAATAAATGATGAGAATGAAATTGAGGAAACTTTAAATTCTAATGACATAGAAACAAAGATTTTAGTTTATGAAGATAGGGTAAAGGGATGGTTCCTTGATTTTGGAAGAAAATTAACAAAAGAAACAAACTCAGAATTTATTGTTTTGATGATTTGTATGAATTACCTTGAAGGAAATCAACAATTTAGAGAAGGAAAGTCATCATCAAATAGGGGAAGCGGAAAAATGTTAAAACGTGCATTAAAAAGAATTTTTCCTGAGAGTAGTGGAGATGATATAGATTATCTTATTGACAAGGTAAGACATGGACTTTTTCATGAAGGAATGACAAAAAGTGGTGCTGTTCTAAGATATGGTTTAAGTGTCCCTTTCTTTTCATTTACTATTAATAGTGAAAAGTGGATTGAAATAGAACCATCTTTATTTCTAAAAAACATAGAAATGGATTTTAAATCTTATATTTACACATTAAAGAATAAAGATAATAAAAAGGAAAGAAGGAATTTTGAAAAACATTACAAAGAAAGATATGAACAAACTCCCGACGCTTGACAAGGAAGATGATTTTAACTAAAACTCCCTAAGGTTTGACAATCCCTTGCTGCAGAGCCAGGGGATGTGATTAAAAATACAACTGGTGTTGGAAAAAAGAATATAACTGTTACAAGTGTTCTTGAAAAGAGGGCAAACCTTGCAAGGAATTTGAAGAATATTAAGAGGAAGTGAACTTCAATTAATGAGGGCGAGTTAAATCTCTTCGGTTAATTTCCACACTCCTTCTTGAAACTCATATTTTTCCAACTTTGTTCTTGTAATTAAGTCTTGGGGGAAATAGGCAAGTCTTTTGATTCTGAGGGCAGGATTTTCTAAATATCTCTTTATACCCCTTACGTGAGCTGAACCTATGAAGTAGGGAACTCTTCCTTCAACCCCCGCAATTTCATGGGCTTTAATTATGTTGAGTGATGAGATTAAATTTCTATAATCATCTACTGTTCCGTATTCAAATGCAGAGTCTACGATCGGAGAATGTTCTCCTATTAGTTCACTAAAGATAGCATCCCCAAAAACAGAACCACAAAATAAATATCCTCCAAGCAGGGTTTTACCAATATTTTTCATGAATTCTCTTCTAGAAGGAGAGCCGTTCACCCAACCGGTTACTGGAATTGAGATGCCCGCTATTGCTTGTAAAGCATCTAACCCAAGATGGCTAAGATGCGCAGAGTCTGGGATGTATATAGGATTGTTTTTTGTCTCAGCCTCTGAAGCTATTCTTCCATAAAATCCCAAATCAAAATCAAAGATATCTTCAATAAAAATATTCGATGATTCTTCAATTTCTTTCTGGAAAAAGGCATGATGTTATTCAAAAAATTTTTCTGTGTGTTTTACACCTATTAATCTTAAATCCAGATTGCCTAGCCGTTTCTCTAATATCAAGGGTGATTCCATAAAAAACCTTTAAGAACGCAATTTATAAAGTTTTTGGGATGGCCCTGGAGGGATTTGAACCCCCGACACCTAGATTAAGAGTCTAGTGCTCTAACCAGACTGAGCTACAGAGCCTTAGTATTATTATCTAGAATAAGTTTAAAAATTATTTGATTATCTATAATCTCTCCAAGTGAGAGAACACTTAGTACATCTAAAGAATTTTGTTTCTGTTTCATCTGCTGCCCTTGTTTGCAAGGTCCAGAAATAAGCTTTTTTGTTTCCACATTCTTTACATTCTTCTTCTACAACAGGATGAACTTCACTTTCTTTTTCAGAAACAACCACGATCTTTTTTTTCTCTTCTATTTTTTCAGAAGTTTTTAATTTAACTTTTCCTTTTGCAGAATAATTACATCTTGGACATCCGTCTCTTTTCTTTTTCTGTACAAGGACTGCACCGCACTTGGGACAAAACTCCATTCTGTTTTTTATTGTTTATACGTTTAAATACTTATCTCTCCACACAAAAACCCCGATCTGTTTCACGTTTTTGATGTTCGTAAAATATTAATTTTATCCACCCAATAAAAGGTGCTAATTTGATACTTGCTTTACCAACAATTTGGCTAGAGAGAATATTATGTTCAAAGGATAGTTGGCCATTATTATTATCCCCTATCGTTGAGAAAACTCTTTCTCCATTAACTGTTTTTATTTCTATTATCCTATGGATTACTGGTGTTTTTTGATTGGTTGTAAAAATAATTATGTCTCCAACATCCAATTTTTCAGGATTTGCTCCTGTTACAAATAATATATCCCCCTTATTCATACCATTTGATAAAAAGAATTTACTGAAATCTGTAGCTTCTGCGTCAAAAGGAAGATACTTAGAATCGTGACGTTCTGCCCAATCATCCATATCTGAGAAAAGATCTCCTTGGTGATACATGCTACATGATTCTACAATTGCAAGAGGTAAGGCTGTTCCTGCAACTAGCCCTATTATTGGAAGAAAAATAAATTTGATAAATACAAATAGAAATATTACTGAGAAAACCCAACCCTTTAAACTATCATCTTTCCAAAGAAGATCCCAGAATTTCTTCCAACCCTTTTTAAAACCCATTAAGAGTATAAAGGAAAAGAGTTTTTAAAATTGACTAAAACCACCACAATATTTAAATAGTGTATATCATTCCGTATACACAAGAGGTATATCCTCACCACCTCTTTTCGACCCTTGTTACGGCCGTGTCTTTATGGCACGGTTGTGCTTATTCACAAGAAAATGGATGTATTTGATAACCCGATTTTATGTAAGAAATGCGACAAACGCATGGAAAAGAAAACCCTAGAGAAAAATGGGTTTAAACTTAGGATTGTTGTTTGTCATAAATGTAATGATAAGATAGTTCATCCTTTGGATGAACAAGAATACAAAAAATTTATAAATCTAAAAAACAAGGATTTTCGTGTTAAAATGAGAATTGTTGGGAACAGTTATACTGTATCAATCCCAAAGGAAATTGTTTCTTTTATACACGAACAAGAAAAAATGATGGACGACATGGTTAAGCTTTGTTTTGAAGATGTTAGAAGGGTTTCTCTTAGATTTGACGAGTTAAGGAGGAAAAGATAAAATGAAATTTGTTTTAAGATTAACTAAGAAAGAAGTTGAAGCAATGAAAAAAGCTAGCAAAGAAGTTAAAAGCGTTTTTAATAAAATTAAGGGCAGTTTTAAGATAGAGGTTATAGATAATGATAAAAACAAAAGTACAATTAAGAGCAAAAAATCTAGGAAAATTAAAAAAGTAAATAATAAAAAATAAAATGACAAAAAAAGAACTTTCATTAAAAGTTGTTGAAGCGCAGCAAGACGACGCATACAAAGGTATTGCTAGAATAGATGCTGAAGTTATGAGAGATCTTGGAGTTAGGGTGGGAGATGTTATAAGCATCAATGGAAATCGCGAAACAGTTGCAATTGTAGATCGAGCTTATCCTGCAGATGTTGGTGAAGGAATTATTAGAATTGATGGAATTTTAAGAAGAAATGCTAAAACAGGAATAGGAGAGATTGTTAAACTTTCTAAAGCAGAGATTAAAGGAGCTAAGAAAATTGTTATTGCTCCTGCTCAAAAAGGGATTACTGTTCAAGTTAGAGGTCCTGATGATTTGAAAAGAGGTTTATTAGGAAGGGTAATTGTTAAAGGGGATCTTGTCGTTTTAGGTGGTGTTCAACGTAGAAAAGATATTTTTTCTGAGATGGGGGGGCTTGGAGAAGGATTAGGAGAGATGTTTGGAGAAGAAATAGGGAACTTTTTTGGCCAACTTGGAGGTGCTGTTACACAAATTAAGTTTGTAATTGTAAATACAAATCCTGGCCAACCTGTTGTAATTAATGAAAATACTCAAGTTACTTTGAATCCTAAAGCTGTTGATATGACAGAAGAAAGTGTTCCTGATATTACTTATGAAGATATTGGAGGTCTTTCTGAAGAAATTAAAAAAATAAGGGAAATGGTTGAAATTCCTTTGAAAAAACCTGAAATTTTTCAAAGATTGGGAATTGCGCCTCCTAAAGGTGTTTTGCTTCATGGTTCTCCTGGAACAGGAAAAACTTTATTGGCAAAAGCTGTTGCAAATGAATCTGAAGCTAATTTTATTCTTTTGAATGGCCCTGAAATAATGTCTAAATTTTATGGTGAATCTGAAAAGAAAATAAGAGATATCTTTGAAGAAGCTGAAAAAACAGCTCCTGCAATTATTTTTATTGATGAAATTGACGCAATTGCTCCAAAGAGAGAAGATGTTACTGGAGAAGTTGAGCGAAGAGTTGTTTCACAGCTCTTAACTGCCATGGATGGCTTAAAATCTAGGGGAGATGTTATTGTTATTGGGGCTACAAATAGGGTCAATGCTCTGGATCCTGCATTAAGAAGGCCTGGAAGATTTGATAGGGAAATTGAAATTAATGTCCCAGATAAAGAAGGAAGATTAGCTATTTTGAAAATTCATACTCGTGGAATGCCTTTAACTAAAAATGTAAATTTAAAAGAAATAGCTGCTGTTACTCATGGTTGTGTTGGAGCTGATTTAGAAGCACTTACCAAAGAAGCTGCAATGAGTGTTTTGAGAAAATTCCTCCCCCAAATTGAGCTTGATAAAGAAGAACAAATTGCTCCTGAAATATTAGAGAAGTTAGTTGTTAAACAAGAAGATTTTCTAGATTCTTTGAAAAATGTAAGGCCTTCTGCAATGAGAGAAGTTTTAGTTGAAACTCCAAATGTTGGTTGGGAAAATATTGGAGGTCTTGATAAGATTAAACAAGAATTAAATGAGGCTGTTGAATGGCCTTTGAAACATCCTGAAGTTTTCAAGAGAATGGGAATTAGACCTTCTAGAGGAATTCTTCTTTATGGTCCTCCTGGAACAGGTAAAACACTTTTAGCAAAAGCTGTTGCTAAAGAATCTGAAGCAAACTTTATCCAGGTTAAAGGTCCTAGTTTATTGAGTATGTGGGTTGGGAAATCTGAAGAGGGAATGAGAAAAGTTTTTGAAAGAGCTAGACAAGTTTCTCCTTGTATTATTTTCTTTGATGAAATTGATGCTTTGGCAGGTAAAAGAGGGGTTGAACAAGGCACAAAAGTTACTGAAAGAGTTTTAAATCAAATGCTTGCTGAAATGGATGGATTAGAAGATCTGAAAGATGTTCTTGTTATTGGAGCTACAAATAGGCCAGATATGCTTGATCCGGGATTATTAAGGCCTGGAAGATTTGATAAGATTCTTTTAATTCCAGAGCCTGATGAAAAAAGCAGATTACAAATCCTTAAAATACATACAAAAAATATGCCTTTGGCAAAAGATATTCGTCTTTCTGATTTTGCAAAAAAGACCTTGGGGTATACTGGTGCTGATTTAGAGGCTGTTGCAAGAGAAGCTGCAATGGTTGCTTTGAGAGAATCTAAAGACACAAAACAAGTTAAAAACAAACACTTTACAGAGGCCTTGAAAAAGATTGCGCCAAGTGTGAGTAAACCTTTGTTAGAAGTTTATAAAAAGATGGAAGATCAGTTTTTGAAAACAGCAAAAGCAGCTGTTCCTATGGAAGGTTCATACCTCGGATAAGAAGCTTTATATACTGGTTTCTGGAGGAAAGCTTATGAGCAAAACAATTATACATGCTGATGATGAGCTAGATATAAGATTGATTTGTAGAGATTTCCTTAATTTGGGTGTTCCTGAATATCTGGTTGTTTCTGAATCTAGTGGAGAATCTGTAGAAGCTTTACTTGATAAGGGTCCTGAAGAGATTAGCTTGGTTATCCTAGATAATGATATGCCTCCTGGATCTACTGGGTTAGAGATTATAGAGAAATATGCTAGACAAGAAATATTTAGAGATGTCCCTTTTATTTTGTTTTATAGTGGAGATAGAGAAATAGGTGAAAAGGCTGTAATAGAGTATGGGGCTTTTGATTATGAGATAAAACCTGATATTAAGGGTTTAAGCAATCTTGTTAAAAGGGCTTTAGCCTAACCAGTAGTCACAATAACTTTATCTTTAGAAATTAAAAATGTTGATTCTGCTTGGCTAACTTTTATTCCACTGTTTTCTACAAGTTGGGGATAGTGGTGGATATTCCCGTTTTTTTCAAGTTCACGAAGTCCGAATAAGGCTTTGTTTCCAAGTTTTTTAACAATCCAACGAGAACAGAAAGGAAGAGTGTTATATTCTTTTTCTATAAAATCTAATGCTTCTCTTGCAGTTTCACTTCTAACATTTTTATTGTTTATTAGCATATAAACCCCTGAAGGTTTTCCATCATGAACTTTTCCTGTTCCTGTTGTTGCAAAAGGTTCTACAGCATAAAGTCCTGGGCCAAGTTTGATATCTTTTTTATCATTAAAATTAGGGATACTTATTCCTGCGTGAAGATCATATTCTTTCATACTGTGACCAGAGAGATTTACTACAGGAGAAAATCCTGTTTCTTCTATTGTTTTTGAAATAATGCCCCCTATTTCATCTGTTGAGACATTTTCTTTTATTATTTTTAATGCATTTGCAAGTGCTTCTTCAGATGCTCTTACTAATTTTTTATTTTCTTCATTATCTTCTAAATCCAAAGAGAAAGCATTGTCTGCTGCCCAACCGTCTATATGAACTCCAAAATCAACTTTTAATAATCCTGATGCAGTTGTCTCATCATTATATGTGGGTGTAGAATGTGCAGCGATGTTATTTATTCCTAAACTTGTTGGAAAAGCTGGTTTTCCCCCTAGCTCTTCTATTTTCCCCTCTATCATCTCTGCAATTTCAAGTAATAGCATTCCTTTTTTTATTTGTGGTTTAATCCATTCTCTAACTTGTTTTGCTATTTTTCCTGCTTGGATTATTTTTTCTTCTTCCATTTTAAATTGCACCATATTTTTTAGCTAAGATTAAGACCCCTACCCCAATGAGAATTGCTATAGCTATTGCAATCCACCAAGTCCAGCCAATATTTATTTTTTCCTTTTTACTACTTTTTCTTAAAGGTAAGACTGGTTCAAACTTGTGCAATCCTGTATTGAACCTCATTTGTGGTTTAATATATTTTATTTTTTCCTTTTTCTTCATTTTATTGGTTCATTTTCTCTGTTTTTAAGTCTTCGGGATTTAGGAATGAAGTTTGTTATTTTTTCTACAGATGCTTTTCCTGTTCCAAGAATATCTTCTTTATGCTTCATAACTAAAAAACCATATTTTCCTGTTTTAATTAATAATTCAGATCCATGCATCCATATTTCAGCTTGTTTATCATCAAGTTCAAAAGTATTCTTTTCTATCTGATTTCTCAAAATCTGAGCTCCTTCCATGCTTAATCGAAGACCACCGTCAACAACTTTTGCAAAATAAACTCCAACCCTTTCTATTGGAACAAGCATTTCTAAATCTTTGATTCCTTTTGGATTTAATTTACCTCCGAATAAGAATAGTCTTTCTCTACCTTTCTGAATAATAAGTCCTGGAACATATTTTATTCCAAATTGCCTTTCCAGATCTTTTTCAATTTCTTTTTTTTCTTTTAGGCTCAAGATTTTTAGAGGAATCATTTTAAATGTGTTTTGTAATTCTTTTTTCTCCCTTATATTTTTTAATTAATTTGATAACCGATTTTCCTGTTAGATTACTATAATCCTTATTTTCTGCAATAGCTTTTCTTATTTTTGTTGATGAGATCTCCCCTTCTCTTTTTATTATCTTTATTTTCATTTTATCCCCTAAGTGTTTAATCACTCTTTTCTTATCGGTATAGATTACGTTTGCATTAGGGCATTTTTTAAGAAATTTTCTTCTAGCATCTTTCCATGAAGGCCCGTCTTTGATAGTAATTATTTTGATCTTTTTAGATGGAATTTTCCCTTCTTTAAGAAAAGCTTTCATCATTTTGACCCTTTCCCTCCCGCTAAAAGGATTTCTCTTTGTATTTTTCTTTTCTTTAGCTCCAACAACAAGGATTAGTTCATCCGACTCTTTCAATATTTTTTTGATCATATTCATGTGTCCATGGTGGGGGGGATTAAATCTTCCCCAATAGCATGCTTGCTTCATTTTACCTTCCTCAATTTTGCAATGAAAAAACCCTCTGTATTATTATCTTGAGGGTAAACTCTTGCGCATTTAGTTACTTCTTTTGAATATTTTTGATCTTGCCATTTAGTTATTCCCGGTCTTGTTTTAATTGGCAATTTAATATCTTGGAGTTTTATATTATCAAACTTGTCTAATACAAAGTCTACAACTTCTTCGTTTTCTTCTGGGGCATGTGTGCAAGTAGAGTAGACTATTGTTCCCCCTGGTTTACAAATTTCTATTGCTGAAGTCAAAAGTTGTTTTTGGATCCTTGAAAGTCTTTTAATTGTTTGAGGATTCCACATTTTGTAAGTTTTATAGCTACTTCTCAGGGTTCCTTCTCCAGAGCAAGGAGCATCAACAAGAATTCTATCAAACTCTGTGTTTGTATTTTTAAATCTCCTACAAATAGCAGCTCCTTCTTTTTTTGTGATTATAGTGTTTATAACCCCACAACGTTCTGTATTAGAAGCTAGAATTTTTATTCTTCCTAAACTTACTTCATTTGCAATAATTAAACCGGTGTTTTTCATTGTTGCAGCTATTTGGGTTGTTTTACTTCCAGGAGCTGCTGTTAAATCTAAGATTTTCTCTTTTGGTTCTGGTTTAAGAATAAGAACAGGCAACATACTTGCAATTTCTTGAACATAATAATACCCCAACATATGTTCTAATGCTCTACCCAGTTCTCCTGGTTCAAGATTGTTTTCAATGATCATAACTTCTGGATTATCTTTGAAAGGTTGAGAAATTAACCAGTCTTTTGCTTCAAGCCTTTTCCTAAGTTTTTCAGGAGTTATCTTAAGAGTATTGCAACGAATAGATTTTGCAGGTCTTTTTTTTAGAATCTCTGTGTAGTCTCCATAATCTTTTCCTAGAAGTTCTTTCATTCTTTCTACAAAAAGCGGTTTTGGTTCTGGGATGGTTTTCATTTGCATCCACATGATTTTATTTTTTTGCCTAGGAAGAAAAAAGGATAGAGAATATCGCTCATGCAGCAAGGAAGAATAACCGCAATTATCACTATGATGAAGGCTCCTATAAGAT
>SDBT01006665.1_pt1 | contig 19099 bp, 13 predicted proteins | sample 2277101 | NCBI WGS metagenome assembly SDBT01 (sample SAMN10404973, study PRJNA504765) | marine sediment metagenome | isolation source: marine sediment core GS10_PC15, 103 cmbsf | place: Arctic Ocean: Southern Knipovich Ridge | collected 2010 | reverse complement strand
GACCACGAAACCCTCGTTGTCGTCGAGGTTGTAGGTACCCATTCCTTTTTTTCGAAGGTTCGCCTTGTAGTACAGGATAGGTTGATCGAAGCCGTCCGCGATGGCTCTCCTCGCTGTGCGGGTATTGGCATCGGTACCGGCAATGATTACGTCTCTATCCTCGATAAAGATCGCCGTTGAGGTGTCGATGAACGGCCCGCCTCGGTATTGCACTGAATAGGCTTTTTCTATGTCAGTACTATCGAGTTCGTACAGCCCGCCGACTCCCCTGTGAAGTTCACCGCGCCTGAAGCCGGGCGTGCCGAGGCTGTCGGCGCCGGCCAGCGCCCAGACCAGTGTTTCGGCGCCGTAATAGACGATTTCGGCGGTATCATCGGCTGGGTCAAGATATGGGTCGCCGTATTGGCTACCGTTGCTGGTTACGGCGCTGGAGTCCCAGAAGGATGGCGGGTACTTGCCGCCGATTCTTTCGTCCTGATGGAAACTTTCCAGGCCGGTATCGATGGCTTTGATGATGGCTTTGGTGGTGGCCTCACGAGCCAGTACCCGGGCGTTTGACAGCATGGGCATCAAGATGCCAGTCAGCAGGGCGATGATCGCGACCACCACCAGCAGTTCGATCAGCGTAAAGCCAGTCTTCCGGCTCTTTCGGCAGGTGATTCGGCTTGTCCGCTGCAGCGATCCATGAACGCTCATGATTCTTTCCTTTCGGCGGCAGCTAATGCCGCATGATGCTTCGGCCTGTAAATTAATCTCGGCCGGGTTACTTCGAAACGTTACTCAGCAGCTGAACCATCGGCATGAACAGGGCGATGACGATGAACCCGACGATCAGGCCCAGCGTGATGACCATGACCGGCTCGAGCAGCGAGACCAGCCCGCCGACCAGTGTTTCGACTTCATCGTCGTAGGTGTCTGCAACCTTGTTCAGCATTTTGTCCAGTTCGCCGGTCTCCTCGCCTACGTCGATCATGTTAACGACCATCGGGTCGACGATCTTGGCTTGGCGAAGTGGCTCGGCGAAGCTTTCGCCCTCGCGAATGCCGTCATGCACGGTGATCAGCGCCCGGCAGTAAACTTCGTTGCCGGACGTCTCGCGAGTGATGTTCAGCGCCTCGAGAATCGGCACGCCCGCGGTCAGCAGCACGCCCAGCGTTCGGGTGAATCGGGCGATGGAGGTCTTGGCGACGATTCGGCCCATGATCGGAATGCCCAGAACAGTCCGGTCAACAGCGTATCGGCCGGCGTCGGATGTCTTGAGAAGACGGATGCCAACGATAAAGGCGAAGGGCGTCAGTATGATGTACAGCCAGCCGAAATCGGTGATCCATTTACTGAGAGCCATCAGCGACCGGGTGACGGCCGGAAGTTCCTCGCCCATGCCAGCGAAAATTTTCTCGAAGCTCGGAACGACGTAGATCATGATGAACATGACGATGGCCATGGCGAACGTCATGACCGCAATCGGGTAGATCATGGCGCCGACGACCTTGCGTTTGAGCGCCTGGCTGCGTTCCATGAAGTCGGCCAGTCGCTGGAGAATCACGTCCAGCACGCCGCCCAATTCGCCGGCACGAACCATGTTGACGAACAGCCTGTCGAACGCCTTGGGATGCCTGCCCAAAGCTTCAGAAAGCGTCGCGCCTCCTTCTACGTCTTCGGAGACCATCCGGATCGCCACGCGGAGCATGCCCGGCTTCTGCTGCTGCTCGAGAATATGCAGACTTCGCAGAATCGGCAGGCCCGCGTCGATCAATGTCGACAACTGGCGGGTGAACTGGCAGAGCAGTTTGGTCGCTACCTTGCCGGCAGCTCTTCTTCGTCGGGTCGGCGCGGCTGCTGCTGCACCGGCGGTCTTGCCGCCAGATTTCTTGGCGCCGGTCTTTTCCTTGATCTTCGTGGGGAAGTACCCCATCGCGCGAACCTTCGCGATGGCTTCCTCGCTTGTGGTGGCTTCGACCTCGTCCTTGACGCTCTGGCCGACGCTGTTCATTGCTTCGTAGGCAAATACTGGCATGATCTACTCTCGTTTCTCGGGCTCGGTTTGGCCGTGTCCAGGGTGAGTCTGGTCCGGCCGGGCCTGGTCCGGTTGTCTGTTCGTCATCTATTCAGATTCTTCCATAATTGTTTGGCCGACAATCTCTTCGATGGTGGTCTGGCCATCAAAGATCGCTAGCAGTCCGCTTTCCCGCAGTGTCCGCATGCCTCGTTTGCGGGCGGCCTCGCGAAGCATATTTGAACTGCGGCGTTCTATAATCAAGGTCCGAATGTCCTCGTCAATCAGCATGATCTCGTAGATACCGACTCGCCCGCTGTAGCCGGTGCCGCGACAATAATCACACCCCGCGCCGTGGAAGAATTTCTTGCCGGTTACCATATCTGGCGTCAGCGCCAACTCGAGCAGCATTTCATCGGTGGGGGCGAACGCTTCCTTGCATCTCGGGCAAATCGTTCTGACCAGGCGCTGGCCTACGATGCCTTCCAGCGTCGCGGTGATCAGGAACGGTTCGAGGCCGAGGTCAAGCAGACGCGCGATCGACGAAGGCGCGTCGTTGGTGTGCAGCGTGGTGAAAACCAAGTGGCCGGTCAACGACGCCTGGACGGTGATCTCGGCCGTCTCAAGGTCGCGAATTTCGCCAACCAGCACGATGTCCGGGTCCTGTCGAAGGAAACTTCGCAGGCAACGCCCGAACGTCAGGCCGATATCATCGCGGATCTGACACTGCACGAGCCCGTCGATGTCGTATTCGACCGGGTCTTCGGCTGTGAGAATTTTCGTATCGACCGTGTTCAGTTCGTTCAACGCCGCGTACAGCGTGGTCGTCTTGCCCGAGCCGGTCGGTCCGGTGACTACCACCACGCCGTTGGGGCGGGAGATCAACTGGCGGAAAATGCGAACGTCGTCTTCGCGCATGCCCAGCCGATCGACGTCCAACTGCACGTTCGTGCGGTCCAGCACACGCATGACGACGCTCTCGCCGAACATCGTGGGCAAAACTGACACACGCAGGTCGACCGGTTGGTTGTTGACGAGCAGTTCGATTCGGCCGTCCTGGGGCAGGCGGCGTTCGGCGATGTCGAGGTTCGCCATAACCTTCACGCGCGACGCGATAGCTACCGCGATGGATTTCGGCGGCGGCAGCATTTCGTACAGCAATCCGTCGATGCGGTAGCGCATCTTGAACTCGTCTTCGAACGGCTCGAAGTGGATGTCCGACGCGCGGTTGCGGATCGCCTCCAGCAGAACCATGTTCACCAGTCGACGGACGGGGTTCGAGTCGGCCACCTCGCGGATCGTATCGAGGTCGATACTTTCGCCGCGGTTTTCCAGGGCTGCGAGTTGCTCGTCGCCGGCCATCTCGTTGATCAGGTCGCCGATCGATTCGGGCTCGACGTCGTAGTACTTCATCAGCGCCCCGTCGAGCGCTTCGAGTTCGGCGATCTTGGCCGTTACGCTGAAACCCATCAGCGTTCGAAGGTCGTCGGTCGCGCGGAAGTTGTCCGGCGAGGACATTGCGATGGTGATGTGGTTGGCTTCGGCGTCGTATTCGACGGGGACGATCTTGTATGCATTGGCCATCTGCGAGGGGATCTGCTTGATCACTCCATCGGCGATGTCCATATTGTTGAGATCGACGAACTCCATTCCAGCCTGGAACGCCAGGGACAGCGAACGGGTGTGGTCGTCGATGTATCCGAGGTCCACCAGGATCTGCCCGATGACCCCGCCTTTGTCTTTTTGCACTCCGAGGGCTTCGTGAACCTGGTCGCGGGTGACCTTGCCCATTTTTAGCAGTACTCGACCCAGCGGCCGGTTCTTGAGTTCGGAGATTTTGGGCTTCTTTGCTGGCATGTGGTTACGTCCTCAATTGAGCGGTGCTATCGTCGTCGCCTGCCTGTGTTGCCGTCGATGCCACGGTCGGAGCGGCAATTTGCCCGCTCTTGAAAGCTTCGATTTTGTCGAGCATGTCGCCCGGAGTATGGCTGCGGTCGGTGGCGTCTTCGGCCGATATTTTCCCTTCGGTGACAAGTTGGAAGAGGTGATCGTCCAGAAGCTGCATACCGAGCTTCTTACCAGTCTGAATTGAGGAAGTGATGCGGAATGTCTTGTTTTCGCGAATCAGGTTCGAGATAGCGTTGGTGATGACAAGGAACTCGAATGCCGCCACCATGCCCTTAATGTCGCATCGAGGCATCAGCGCTTGGCAGAGCACGGCAATGAGGCTTTCGGAAAGCTGGACGCGAATCTGCTCCTGCTGGTTGACAGGGAACTGGTCAACGATACGGGTGATCGTTCCGTGGGCGCTGGTGGTGTGCAGCGTGCCGAACACGAGGTGACCGGTTTCGGCAGCTCGCAGGGCCGACTCGATCGTCTCCAGGTCGCGAAGCTCGCCGACCAGGATCACGTCCGGGTCCATACGCAGCACGCGGCGAAGCGCCTCGGAGAAACTCGGCACGTCGACGCCGACTTCACGCTGATTGATGATCGATTTCTTGTGAGCGTGATAATATTCGATCGGGTCTTCGACCGTCACGATATGCTTGTCGAAATTCTCGTTGACGTAGTTGATCATCGTCGCCAGCGAGGTGGTTTTGCCGGAACCGGTCGGGCCGGTCACCAGGAACAGGCCACGAGGACGACGGCAAAGGGCCTTGGTGATGCGGGGCAGGCCAATTTGCTCAAACGTCAACAGCCGAGAGGGAATCAGACGAAGCACCAGCGAAATACTGCCCTTCTGCTGGAAAACGGACGTTCTGAATCGCCCGGCCTCACCGAATTCAAAGCCGAAGTCCGTGCCGCCTTGCTCCTGGAGTTCCTGCTGGCAACGCTCGGGAGTGATGGATTTCATCAGGGAAACGGTGTCTTCCGGCTCGAGGACTTTGGTTTCCAGTGGTCGCAGCCGACCGTGGAGCCGCAGGCTTGGCGGGCGCCCGACCGACAGGTGCAAGTCGCTTGCGCCTCGCTTGATGCATGTTTCCAGAAGTCTGTCAATGTGGATCGTCGCCATGGCTTCCTCTTGGTTGAATTATTCGTACCCGCTGGCCATCTGGCAAAGAGTCTGGTGGCCGAAAGGGTAAGTAATGATACTAATCACTTATAACATAAAGCATTAAATATAATTCAGGGTTATAATCAATCCTCAATGAGCTCGGCCGTCTGCGTCATCCGAACGAGTTCTTCGGGTGTGGTAATGCCGTTGCGAATCTTGTTTCTGCCGTCTTCCAGCAGGGTGTGCATTCCCGCAGATATTGCAGCTTTGCGGATCTCGGACAGTGGTGCTCGATTGAAGCCCAATTCTCTGACCTTCGCATCCATCTCAAGCAGTTCAAATATGCCCTGTCGGCCGCGATATCCAGTGTCACTACAAGCGGGGCAACCAGTTCCCTTATAAAAGGTTGTCTTCTTCATTTCATCTTCTGTGAACCCAAGCCGCCTCAGTGTCTTTTGGTCGGGGCTTGGGTCGGGCTGGCGACACTCCTGACAGATTCTTCGAACCAGCCGCTGAGCCATGATCGCCTGGATACTGCTGGCTACCAGGAATGGCTTGACGCCCATGTCGATCAGACGGGTAATTGCCGAGGGTGCGTCGTTGGTATGGAGTGTACTGAAGACCAAGTGTCCAGTCAATGCGGCCTGAATGGCGACCTCTGCGACCTCATAATCGCGGATTTCACCAACGAGGATGATATTCGGTGCCTGTCGCAGCATGGCTCGCAGGATTCTCGAAAAGGTCAGACCGATCTGTTCGTGGACCTGGCACTGGTTGACTCCGGTGAAGTTATATTCGATCGGATCCTCGGCTGTGATGATCTTGCGGTCTGGGCGGTTCAATTCGTTGACTGCACCGTACAGCGTAGTGGTTTTGCCCGAGCCGGTCGGGCCAGTAACCAGGAAGATACCGTTAGGCCGCTTGATGATTCGCTGGAAACGCTCGTAATCATCCGCCTCGAAGCCCAACGCCATAATTCCGAGCTTGGCGCTTTCCGGCCGGAGAATACGCAGCACCATACTCTCGCCGTGATAGGCAGGCAGGCAGGAAACGCGGAAATCGATGTTTCCCGAGCCGATATGCATCTTGATTCGACCGTCCTGTGGGAGCCGACGTTCGGCCAAGTCGATGCCGGACATGATTTTAAGCCTATTAATGACTGGCCCTTGCATCCGCTTTGGAATATTGTCCCGTTCAAGGCAGACGCCGTCTACGCGGTAGCGGACGCGGACGCGGTTGGCCATGGGCTCGACGTGAATGTCGCTGGCCCGCATCTTCACCGCTTCGGTGATGATCATAGTGACCAGTTTGATGATCGGAGCAGCCTGCTCGTCCAGATCATCTTCTTCGTTCTGGCCTTCAATTTGGACGTCTTCATCGCGGATCTGCTGGACGGCCTCATCGATACTTACGTCGCTACGGACGAACTGGTCGATGTAGCTTCGCATCTTGGTGCGTGAGGCCAGGCATGTTTCAAGGCTGCAGTTCAGGCGGAACTGCAGCAGATCGAGCGTTTCCAGATCGAGCGGGTCTGTGATGATGACCTTCAGCCGACCGCCTTCCTTCGACAGCGGGAGCACCAGATGCTTCTTGATCAAATCTTCGGGAATCAGGTGGGCGTCGTTGGGAATGCTGACGTTCTGGTCCAGATCGACATATTCCATGTCGTACTGGTCTGCCAGGGCCTTTGTGACGTCTTCTTCGTCGGCGAGGCCCAATGCTACCAGGGCTTCTCCGATTCGCAGTCGTTCGCTCTGGGCGTGTTCGAGTGCTTCATTCACCCCGGCGGGAGTGACCACGCCCCATTCAAGTAGAATCTCGCCAAGCCGTCGTCGCTGTTTTGTAGCCATAGGCTGCTGTCATCTCTCGTAAAACCGCCTGAATACGGCGGCCGAAGACCGTTATCGAATCTTCTTTGGTTGTCCGGGGTAGCAGGGGAGCAGACCCTTGCTAATGCTAAAAGTCACCCTGCATCGGCGGAATGACACGTCGGGGTTTTTTATCACTTACTTTGTCACTTACCACATCACACAGTCAAATCCACGGACTATTGTAGTTTCTCGCACACCCTCAGGTCAAGTGGAGATTCGCCTTAGTAGCTCGCGGTAAGCCAAACTATTTGCCTATCTTGGGGCAACGCGTTCGTGTCGGCGTTTTTTATCAATATGGCATTGTTGGTTGTTGCACGCCAATCGGGTTTGATCGCTATTCAGAGCATCTTAAGTTTGACCTGTCTCATTCCGGCTGGTTGCGGCTTCGGTGAGCTACGTCAGACTGCATCGACAATGCTCCTGGCATTGCCTGCTTCGTCTTCCTCGCTCACCTTGTCCTCACTGCGCCGGCTCTGTGACATCTCAATCTTAAAACGCTCTAGAAAAATTCAGGTCAGGGGTGTTTTGTTGAACTGTCGGCGTAGCTTTTGGGCGGCTGCAAACAAATGCCTATCTGACTTGAGCACGCGAACCAGGCTGCCCGTGCTGACCCCCAGCCAGTCGGCAGCGAGTCCCACTCGGGATTCGAAGTGTTCTAACGCATCGAGCAGGTAGGCGGCGACATGCCAGAACCGAAAATCTTTCCGTCCGATTTCCAGCCGCTTTGGAGAACCGACCGCCTTGCCTCTCGGCTGAAAAATGCATTCCTGGACGAGAGCTGGCAGATCCTGCCCCCGCTCGATCGGGCAGCGGCGCTGGCAGGCAAGGTTCATTCGCAGCCGGCGAAGCGCAATTTGTCGATTTTCGTGCTGCGAGCGAGATTCGTCTCCCTGTGCCGTTATGCCGGTAGGGCGGTGCTTGAGGCGAACCGCCGAGGAGACCTTGTTTCGATGCTGCCCGCCCGGCCCGGAAGATTTGTAAATATGAATATCGCAATCGTCGCGCAATGCGTCGTCTTCCATCGCCAGGTATTGTCTTCCTTCAGAAGCCATCACAAAACCTCATTTCGGCCTGCAAGCGGGTCTTTTTCGCCCGGCTACGTCTCAAAGTTTCGACGAATCGACATGATTCGCCGTCGCCTTCACTATACCTTGCAGGTGGTTATTCGGATAGGCTCTAAAGGCAGCGCGGCCTGATAAATCAACGTTATCTGTAGCGATTGAGCGAAATCCCCCTTGTCGAAAACCGCACCTTGCATTAGAATGGAAACTGTCGTTGGCCACCGCAAGCTAGCGGTAGGCCGGAGGAGAATTGGCTTCCATTTCACAGGAAGAGTGTTCATGGACGGCTGGATAGATGCCGAGCGTCGCGTCGAGCGAGCTCACGAGTTGTATGACGAAGGACGCCTCGTCGAGGCGGCTGCCGAACTGCGCGCCGCGATCGACATTAACCCCAACAACGCATCATGGCATTTCAACCTTGGCCTGACGATGGAAGCCCTTGAGGATTACACTCGGGCGTGCGTCGCCTACGAGCAGGCGCTCCATATCGAGCCGGCCGATCTGGAAACGCTGTCTTGCCTGGGCATCAATCTGACGCGTATGGGCAAATACGACGAAGCGCTGGAATCTTTCGGGAACATCGAGCGGCTCGAACCGACGTACGAACCTTCCTACTGCCACCGGATCGTCACGTATTGCGAAATGGGCGATCACGACAATGCAGAGTTGATGTTCTACATGGCCAGGCAGGTCAAGGACGAATGCCCAGCCTGTTATTACAACATGGGCGGCAGCCTGTATGCCCGACGCGAATTCGATCGGGCGATCGATTGCTGGAGGCAATCATTGCGGATAGATCCAGATTATCCGCAAGCTCAGGCGTCGATCGGCGAGGCCCTCTGGGCCCAGGGCGATCTGCAAGGCGCGCGAAAATGCTTCGATGCCGAACTGGAACTCGATCCGCAGGATCAGGCGACGCTGCTGGACCTGGGCGAATTGCTGCTGGAACTTGGCGAGTTGAACCGGGCTGAGCATTATTTCCGCCAGGTTCTGACGCAGGTTCCCGACCATGCCGGGGCGCATTTTGGCTTGGGCGAAGTGGCGCTCAAACGCGACCAGTTAGCCACGGCCGAGGAGCAGTTCCGGCTGGTGCGGAATATCGACCGGACCTATCCGGGCGTCCACGCTCGCCTGGGGCAGATGCTGATCAGACGCGGCGAGATGCAGCCGGCCATCGAACATCTTCGCACGGAGCTAAAGAATTCTGCGAGCGACCCTGAGATGCTCAGCGAGGTCGGCCAACTTCTCATCGAAGCCCAGCAGACTCGCCACGCCAACACGGTGCTTCGCCGGCTGGTGCGGATGAACCCGCGCAGTGCCAGTGCTCAGCACAATCTGGCGGTGAGCTTTCTGATGATGCGTCGTCTGGACGAAGGCATTTCGCATTGCCGGCGGGCCCTCAAACTCAAGCCCGATTACTCCCTGGCGTTTTACAATCTCGCGCTGGCCCACGTTCAGAAGGGCCAATATTCCCGCGCCCGCCGATATGCGGCGAGGGCACTGGCGTTGTCTCCTGCCAGCGAGCCCGTCAAGCGATTGTCCCGCCAACTCGGATCGGGCGGTTTCTGGTCGAAATTGACGGCACGATTGAATCACTATCGTCACAGCCATAGGATGCAGGATTGATCCTGATCGCGGGCCATCACAGCTCACGCAGGTTGTCGCCAGCAGCTCACGGCGCAAGATGCAAAAAGATGCAGGACTGATCCCGGCCGCCTATTGGCGCCGGCGGCAATGTCCAATGTCAAAAGATCCAGAACCAGGGAAAACAATCGAGGTCCAACTCCACCATGCAGAATAAACCGAAAGTAGTGGTTAGCGAAACGCTCTCCGATCGTGCCGTTGCGTATTTGCAGGAGCACGCGGATGTGGTCCGCACGACCGCCGAGGATGCGATTAATGTTGTCGCCGACGCCGATGGGCTGATCGTGCGAACCTACACGCAGGTAAACGACGCGCTGCTGGAGCGGGCGCCGAAGTTGAAAGTCGTCGGCCGGGCTGGCGTAGCCCTGGAGAATGTGGATGTGCAGGCCTGTCGTGCTCGCGGGGTGGAGGTCGTGCATACCCCGGCCGCCAATACCCTGGCCGTGGTTGATTACACCATTCGGATGATCATCGACATGAACAGGCGATTCTGGCCGCTGGCTGGCTGGGTTTCCCCCGAGGAATTCCACGCGATTCGCAAGCAGGCGTACGGCCGATTTCTTTCGTCGATAACTCTGGGCATTGTCGGCTGCGGACGAATCGGCAGTCGCGTCGGCCGCGCTGCGGCTGGGCTTGGCATGAAGGTGCTCTACAACGACATTCTGGATATTGACCTGGATTACCCGGCCGGGGCGGTCGACAAGCCCACACTGTACGCCAAGAGCGACATCATCACGATTCACGTACCGCTGAATGACTCGACCCGCAAGTTTATCAATGCAGAGGCCATCGAACAGTTCAAGCCCGGCGTGCAGTTCATCAACGCCGCTCGAGGCCCGTGCGTGGATTACGACGCGCTGGCTTCGGCGATCCGGGCCGGCCAGGTCGGCGGGGCGGTCGTCGACTGTCACGACCCCGAGCCCCCCACGGCGGATTATCCGATGTTCGGCCTGGGAGACAACGTGATTTTGACGCCTCACACAGCCGCTCGCGTCCCCGAGGCGATGGAGCGTATGTCCGACGTGGTCTACGATATTCTGGCGGTGCTGGAAGGCAGACAGCCGGAATATCCGGCCGCACAGGACGCCTGATCGCCTGGCCGCCCACCCCACGCTCGATAACACGGGTCATTTCCGTGCATTGTCGCCTGTGGGATTCTATTGACTTGCCCCGCCCACCATCTATAATCGCATCCGCGAACGAGTGTGTTGCCGGCGAACGGACGTTCCGGTGCGTTGCGCATGCTCCGACTTAAAGACCGCGATAATGGCAGTGAAATTGCTTGCTGGCAACGTGGGAGGCAGTATGACGACAAACAGACGAACCCCCTTGGTGGCCTTGGCGATTGTGATGCTCTTGACCGCCGTCCCTTCGATGTCCCAGGAAGCACTCGCGCCTCAAGACAGGGAGCTCGACAAACTCTGGGAAGACCTGATCCATTACATCAAAATCGCTCAGCCCCAACTCGCACAGAGTTACGGCCAGGCGATTCTGGAGTACCCCGGCCTTCAAGCCAAGCAGCTCTATCTCCTTCAGCAGAAGACGCCCAAGTCGGCCGCCGTGCTGGGCCGGGGCTCGAACATGGATGGGATGAGCGAAATCGTCATCGAGTTGCGAAAGCTCATCGAGAAAGGCTACCAGCAACTGCGATCCGACCCGAAAGAGATTGCCGCCTCCATCAAGCAATTGGGCAGTACGCTGCAGGGTTCGCGAATCGCAGGCGAGCGACTGAAAATTAGCGGCGAATACGCGCTGCCGCAGTTGCTGCAGGCTCTGGGCGACACGAAGACTCCGATCGTACTGCGCGAGCGGATCGTCGTTCTGCTCGGGCGGATGGGTAAGCGGGCTGTCCGCCCGCTGAGCGCGGCGTTGCAGTCTTCCAACCCACAACTTCAGGAAGTGATTGCAAGCGCCTTGGGACAGATTCAATATTCTCACGCGGCGCCACGCTTGAAGGAACTGATCGAGCGAGAAGGGGTGCTGCAGGGAGTCAAGGTGGCGGCCAGGCGGGCGCTGACTTCATGCCTGGGCTCAGAAGGGCTGGAAAAAACTTCCGCCTCGCTGTTCTACGACTTCGCACTGAAGTACTACTACCGGCAAGAGTCTGTCTCCCCGGACATTCGCCATGAAAAAGCCAACGTCTGGTATTGGCGGAACGATCGCCTAGCCTACACGTCCGTGCCGCGCGAAATCTTCTGCGACGTCTACGCCATGCGTATGTGCCGCCTGGCACTTCAGCATGACGCGTCTTTCTACTCGGCCGTTTCGTTGTGGGTGGCGGCCAATCTGAATCGCCAGGCCAACTTGCCCGAAGGGGCGACGGACGCGACGTACGGCGACGGGACCCCAGAGCCAAACTATTTCACGCTGGCAAGCAGCGCCAATTATTTGCAGGCGGTTCTGAAACGTGGACTGAATGACGAAAATTCGCCCGTCGCGCTGGGCGCTATTCAGGCCTTGGCTCAGACGGCCGGGGCAAAGAACCTGGTCCAGCCGGTCGAAGGCGGCGCACAGCCGCTGGTGCAGGCGTTGAGCTATTCCGATCGCCACGTGCGGTTCCTCGCGGCAGTGTCGCTGGCCAACGCACTGCCGGACAAACAATTCATAGGCGACGACATGGTAATGACGCAGTTGGTGCATGCGTTGCGTCAGACAGGGCAGAAGACGGCCTTGCTGGTCGTTGCCGACGAGGAACGCAGAAACCAACTGAAAGCTATCCTGCGTTCGGCTGACTATGAAGTGATAGACGCCGCCGTCCCGGATGACGCCATTGCCGCTGCGATTACCGCGGCGGGCGTAGACGTGGCCGTGCTGTCGAGTTCGCCGGCGCCGGTAGCGATGATATCGAGATTCCGCCAGAACCCGTCGCTGGTGACTTTGCCGGCCGTGGTGTTCGGGCGAAATGAAACGCTGCGTGCGCTTGCCAAGCAGGACGGGCGAACCGTGCTGCTGGATGCGAAGGCGGACGAAGAGCAATTCGACCAGGCCTTGGCCCAAGCGAGCTCGCTGGCAGGCGGCGAAGAAATGGACGCCGAGCAGGCTGCCGCATGGACCATTCGGGCCGCAAAAGCCGTCGAAAGACTGGCCGACACAGGCAACTTGATCTTTAACGTCGAACTCGCCGAAAGTTCGCTGATAGCCCTGTTGGCCAGCGAGCGGGAGGAAGTTCTCCTGGCAGCCGCCGACGCACTGGCAGTGATGCAGTCGGCATCGGCGCAGCGAGCGATCGCTGCGGTAGCGGTCGGCGACGAATCCCCCGAGAATATCCGAATCGCAGCCTTCAACGATCTGTCCGCTTCACTGAGGCGGTTCGGCAACCAACTGACCGAGGTTCTTTCGCAGCAGGTGGTCGACATCGTTGTCGGCGAGGGCTCGCCCGAACTGCTGAACGCAGCCGCACAGGCGTTAGGCGCCATGGACCTGCCCAGCGATCAGATCAAGTCACTGATTCTCAAAACAAGCAACTGATGAACTGATGTTCCCCATGACGCAAAATCGGCTGTCGCTTTCATAGCGGTGGCCGAATTTTATAATGTGTGTCTACGCGATTGGGCGCAAATGAGCATGAAAACCATCAGATGACGGATGGCACGGCTTGCTCGCCCTCAAAGCTTTTTGCTGTTTCTGCCTGTTCAATCCAAGTTCCAAAAATCCCCAATGACTTCTGCTGCCCATCATCCAACGATTATGCTCATTTAACTATGTGCGTGTGGTATTGATCGAGAGACGATCAAGCCAGTGTGCCTCCACCGTGATCTGCCGGCGGGGGCGTGGGTTTTTGAGGTGTTGGGGCGGCGAAGATGACCTCCGGGTACCAGCTTCCCAGGCCGCGACGGTTGAATCGGTGAAGCACACAGAGTGTCTGAGAGCAACGCCCTTCGTGCTGGTTGCACGTTACCCGGTCGAGAACGTGTTTGCCGTCGCCGGTAGTCGGGCTCTTGCCGTCCGGCCCCAGCGCATAGGCTCCGCGTACCGTGACGCGATACTGCGGGCATGCGATCATAATGGTTTTAGTACGAGCCATGGCCTGTCATGATACGATATCGGCCGGCAGGCTCGGAATAATTGAGCGCCATGATGGTGCTTTTTTGCACTCCCGGCGATTATCCAGGCGTTTTAAATCACGACGCGTCCGCTTTTGTCCGTGGTGATCTGGCTGATGCCTGGATTCTCGTCTTCCAGGTGATGGATGAAATTCGACTGCTCATGCGTGAAGGCCTGCATGACGGTAAGCTGGTGGCTGAGAATGTCGCGAGTGGAGATCATTCCAACAGGTTGGCCTTCGTCGATAATGGGCATGTGCCGAATTCCGTGCTCGGTCATTACCTCTTGCGCTCGACTGATGGGCGTGTTGGGCGTGCATGCAACGACTTTGCAGGTCATCACGTCTTGAATTATCGTTTGATCGGGAGCCATGTCGAGGCCAATCACTTTTGTGACAATATCTCGTTCGGAGAGAATGCCCACGACACGGTTCTGATCGTTCACGACCAGAACGCAGCCGATGCCACGAGCAGCCATTTCATGGGCGGCGTCTGATATTGTCGCCTCCGGCCGAACCGTTGATACTTGGGAGTCGCACGCAGCGATAGTTCCTATACGGCTGGCCATTCCATTCATCATTTTGATTTTCCCGTAGTAAAGTCACCCACGACTGTATGAAGTATCGGATTTGGAATGTTGTGGCTTCGATGAAAACCGTTGTCGAAACAAGTTTTATCTTGTAGATGTTTCATTATGGCAGGGGAATCGGTTGGCTTGGCCAGCGTAATCTATTGTAAATACAGGCTATAATGCTTGGATTAGACAGAGATATTTTTGTCTGGATGCCTGGAAAAATATGCGATGGCTCACAATTTTTTCATTCTGTGAAGACCGAGGTTCGCAGGCGTATCTTATCTTGCCTGTGCGAAGTTTATTGCGAAGTTGGAGGCTTGCGATTGAAAGATAAAACGTTACGTGCTGTTCGGAGGGCCTGTGATGTTACGCGCCCGATTCGCCTGGCGTTCGTCGCTATAGCAACGATCGTGGTGCTGACGACCTTTGGAGGCTGGCAGATCAGCGCCGCTGCGCTGGTTGGTGGCATGGTGGCGATCATGGGTCTCGCGGCATTCCAGGTTCATCGCGGAGTTTGGCATTTGCATAACCAATCGGACCGGCTCCAGCAAGCAGCCGCCGAAGCCGAGAAGCACTACATCGAAGTGCTTTGGCGTATTGTGTGGGTAAGCGAGTCGCGAGATCGCTACACCGAAGGCCACAGCGAGCGCGTTGCGGCCCTTTGCGAGGGAATGGCCCGCCACCTGGGACTGGACGAGACAATCTGCGAGCGAGTCAAAATGTCCGCCCGGCTGCATGACTTGGGGATGCTTGCCGTATCGTCAAAGATCCTCAACGAGCGAGACCGGTTGGGCGTGGACGAATACCGAACGGTCAAGCAACATCCGGAAGTGGCGCACAAGATACTCAAACCGCTGCAATCACTGCGCGATAATCTGCCGGCCATTCGCCATCATCACGAGAGAATGAACGGCACGGGTTATCCGGACGGCCTGTCCGGCGATCAGATACCGATCGAGGCCCGCATACTAGCAGTTGCAGACGCCTACGACGCGATGACCCACGATAGGCCCCAACGGATGGCCATGACGGCGGTGGCAGCCATGAGCGAGCTGGAACGATGCACTCCGGCTGGCTATGATCCGGCCTGTGTCGAGGCGCTGGCGGAACTCAAGCACCTGCCGAAACTCACCGAGGCGCTGGCTGGCGCATAGAGCAGTTCACGCTAAGCCTGCATCATTTCTGCTGGCTGCGTGTCTGCGGCTGACTGCGTCAAAAAACCTTCGGAATATCGTTATTATAACAAATATGCCTTGGTTCCCTTCCTTGTCAGCCTTGCCTCGCCAACGCAGAAGATGTTGCATCTCAATCGTGAAATGCTCCGACACGTCGCAGCCGAGCTTCACGAAAGCGCAATGAAAAGGCCGGCCCGCAATGGGTCGGCCTATTTGCCATGTTAAGGACCGTCGGCGAGGTCAGTCTTTCGTCTTCGGGGGGGGGGCATCGTTGCGGTGCTTGCGATTGGCAAGCGATTCCACCTGCCCGGCCGTCTCACCTTTGGCGATTTTTTCGCGTTTGATCGCATCGTAGACTTCCTTGCGATGGACGGGAATGTGCGCAGGTGCGTTGATACCAAGGCGCACCTTCTCGCCGCGGATGTCGACGATCGTGATTTCCACGTCGTCGCCAATCATAATTGTCTCGTCTCGTTGTCTGGAGAGCACCAGCATCGTTGGCTCCTTCCCTGGACGTCCCGACTGGCTGTCTTCGTGCCTTACCAGGGGCCGCCGCGGTACTTTTACCGCAACGGGTCAACCTAAACGTATGTATCGGCGAATTTTCCCGCCAAGGTGAGTTCTATTCTTGCGGAAGTTTTCTATGCGTCCTTAACCGCTTGTTTTCACTCGCCTGACGTATCTCAGCCGCCAACGTCCGTAGCACACCTTACCATTATACGCTTTTGGGCACGCGGCTTGCTTTCGGCGCGACATTCGAGTAGATTTCTCTTGAATGCCTGGGCGACATGATGGCCCTTAAGTGCGTTTCAATGAACGGATTATACCATGAGCGATTCGATGCAAATTCAGCCGCCGGTTAAGGTTGTCGAGTGGATTGGCGATGCGAAAAGCGGGTACCTTCGCCTGTTGGACCAGACGCTCCTGCCTGCAGAAAAAACGTTTGTGGATTGCAAGGACGCCCAGACCGTGTCCGAAGCGATCCGCCGCCTGGCCGTGCGAGGCGCGCCCGCTATCGGGGTCGCGGCTGGCTATGGCATGGTCGTCGCCGCCCAATCGGTGCCTGATGGTGACGATTTTCTCGCAGGTCTGGAAGCGAAGGGCGATTATTTGTCCGCCTCTCGACCGACGGCGGTGAATCTGTCATGGGCGGTAAAAAGAATCCTGGCCAGAGCCCAACGCACGGTGGACGCCGATTGTGACGAGATTCGCCGGGCCATCCTCGAAGAGGCCCGCGCCATCCATGCCGAAGACGAGGCGATGTGCCTGGCCATCGCCCGCAACGCCGCTCCGCTCGTGGAGCGTTGCAGCGGCGTACTGACACACTGCAACGCCGGGGCGCTGGCGACGGCTGGGATCGGGACGGCTACGGCTGGTATGTACCTGGCGCACGCCAACGGACACGCCTTCACGGTCTACTGCGATGAAACCCGCCCGCTGCTTCAGGGCAGCAGGCTCACCGCGTGGGAGCTGCAGCAGGGCGGACTGGACGCCGTAGTCATCACCGATAGCATGGCCGGGGTTGTGCTGCGAGAGCAGAAGGTGCAGATGGTCATTACCGGCGCCGACCGCATTGCCGCAAACGGAGATGCTGCGAATAAAATCGGGACCTACTCGCTGGCCGTGCTTGCCAAGAGGCATGACGTGCCGTTCTACGTGGCCGCCCCGTACAGCACGTTCGACATGTCATTGGCCAGCGGAGACGAAATCCCCATCGAGCTACGCGCCGCCGAAGAAATCACCGACGGATTCGGCCGGCGGACCGCGCCGGAAGGAATCAAAACCTACAGCCCAGCCTTCGACGTTACCCCGGCAGAACTTATCACCGCGATCATCACCGATCGTGGTGTGATCGAGCCGGTCCTGACGGAAAATGTGCGAAAGGTGATCGGCAAGGCCGGGGCGTAGTGAGGTGTTGCGAACATCTCAACTCGCGAAAGCTTGGCGCGGTGGGGCTCCTGTCCCACCGCATTGAATATGTTAAAAGCATTTCGCGTGCAACGAGTTGCATGCCCTACGAATAATCGTCCGTCAGTCGCAAGAAAGCCAGCTGATGAGTCCCGATAAATCGGGACGAATCGGCTGGAAATGTTTTTCCTCGAGCGCCCAAGCGAGCGGTTTCTGCCGTTCAATCCCAAATCCGAATTCCCAAATTTTAAATCACTCAGCCAGCACCGTTGGCGGTATGTTTTCGCAGCGTGAGCGGGAAGCATTTCATCTGCTCGAATTTTTCGGAGATGATCCGCATCGCTTGGTCGCGATCTTCTGGCGAGCGAGCGACGAACTGTGCGGTTCCGTCGCCCTGGCTTCCCACGCCCTTGCCGCCGTAGACGTGTTCGGCGATATCCGGCAGGGCCAGCAACTCGTGCAGCAGCGGGCTGGCGAGTTCGTCCGGGCTGGAGGGGGCGACTTTTTCGTCGAAAACCAGTTGGGCTTCGATCATCAACTGCCCGATCTGTTCGGCGTCGCCGGCACCCAGAGCCCGGTAGGCCTGTCGCATGATTCGCTCGTTGTCGGCCCCCATCGCTTCGGCCAGGGCCGGCGTGCGGAGGTAGGCGTCCTGGAGATCGCCGAGGATCTTCACCGTATTTTTTCGCCCGGCCAGATCGACGAAGAACATGTACACGTCCTTCTGCGGGAAGACGGGTTCGACGCGGATGTCCTGCGATTTCGCAAATGTCAGCAGCACCGGCGTCTTGCCGTAGATGCACGCCTGGTCCATGCGTCCGCACTGCGAGCCGGTCAGCCTTTCGCCTCGGTAGGCGATCTCCATCAGTTCATGCGGGAACAGTCTCAGTTTGTAGGCCGCGTCGAATGCGCGGGCGACCAGGATGCACACAGCAGCCGAGCTCGACACGCCCTTGCGTAGCGGCAGGTCCATTCCTGTGATCTGCAGGTCCAGCCCGCCGGTCAAATTCGGCTGAGAGAACAGCTCGTATGCAACGCCCGCGCAGTACCTGAAGAATTCCTGGCGGTCCTGGGCGGCTGCCAGGAGCATTTCGGCGTTCCACGGGCAGGCCATCTGCCGCGTTCGCCCGCTGGGTCGGCCGTTCATGTCGGGCACGAGGGTTTCGATGTGGAACTCGTCGTCGACGCGCGCAGTCGCCGAGAGCCCCTGGTCCGTGCCTGTAACCAGGCAAAAGCCACGGTGCAGCCCGTAGTCGGCTGCCCAGTCAGTGTGCTCGCCGAACAGGCAGAGTCGGCCGGGCACAAAGAGCGACATATTTTGAAGTTCTTCGGGCATAATGCGAAGCAGTCTCCCGCGATTGCTTTTTAATATTAAGGCTATCTTAAGGCATGAAATTCGTACCGTAGCCGCCGGCGTGAGTCAACGGCGTTTTCGGACGAGCACGTTATGCAGTTCCTTGAATCGTCAGTTAATCGCGTGCGGCAGTCATCGGACACGTATATATCCGCGTCTGGTAGTTGGGCGTGGAAATCGCCCACAACCTGGCCGATGGTCGCCGCCTCGTTGTGGCAGGGATCAGCACCGCGATTTTGTCGTTGGATAACATAGCTGGACATCTTACCTGTCTGGGGCCGCTCTGCCAAGCCCGCCCCTGTTTGCATGCTCGCTGGCGGGCGGATGAAAATGAAATATCAAAAAGCTGTTGTGCATAGCCCCGCGATTGGCGAAAGTTGTTCGCGGCGGGCTTGGTTTTGCCGGGCCGCCGGAAGACAGGAGCTTTGATGGCGTTACCGATTGGAACAACCGCACGCAACCTGGAATCGATCGGCCG
>SDBT01006664.1_pt1 | contig 19100 bp, 21 predicted proteins | sample 2277101 | NCBI WGS metagenome assembly SDBT01 (sample SAMN10404973, study PRJNA504765) | marine sediment metagenome | isolation source: marine sediment core GS10_PC15, 103 cmbsf | place: Arctic Ocean: Southern Knipovich Ridge | collected 2010 | reverse complement strand
ACCTCGAAAGATCGGGGATACGGTTTCAGAGGTTCTTGTTCTTGGCGTTCAATACCCTAAAGCTGATAGCGGCGAAGCGACATTCATTTCACCATCGGCTGACGCCAAAATTGGCGGCAAGTTGTTCTAGCTAGATTTCCTCCCATACTGCACAAATGTTACCAAAATGATAACATTTGTGCAGGAACTCACCACGCAGTTAGAGGGAAAATCAGCTTAGCTTCTCTGTGAGGAAGTATTGGTTTCCATCTTTATCGGCGAAGAGGGCGAGCTTTACCTCATCTGGGACCTCAATAATCTCACCTAGGAATTTAACGCCATTGGACTCTAGGTGGGCCTTGGCCTCTACGACATTGTCAACTGTAATGGAGACGATGGCGTTGGATCCCACCTTCATCCCGTCATCGCCCATGGGCATGCCGAAACCTAGGCGGCTCCCTTCCTCTCCTTTGAGCTCGAGCCAGTTGAACTTCTCATCATACTCTTTCACTTCTAAGCCGAGTAGATCGACGAAGAGGCGTTTTGTCTCCTCTATGCTAGAGACTGTCAGGCAGGACATTGAGATGCCTTTTGCGATTTTTGTGCGAGTCATAGTTTCTCCCTGGTTTTTAAAAAATAGCTTACACCATTAGGGCGATTTTTGTTAAAAAGAATTCTATGCGTGGATTAGGATTTTCAGTTGGACTTGTTGTTGGGGCGGCTTCGATCTTCTCTTATCAGATGATGGAGAGGTCAAATCGTCCTACCGCCCTCCCTATACTGGAGCGGGAGGGTTTTAGTTTGGCCTATGATACAAGGGGAAAGATCCCTTTTTGGACGCATGAGCATCTTACGAGCGAAAGCCTCGTAAAGGTGGCGGATAGGAAGGGGGTCGAATTTCGTGAAGATCCCGATCTCTACGGCCCCCATCGTAGCAGCTTAGGAGACTATGCGAAGTCGGGGTTCGACCGGGGCCATCTGGTCCCTGCTGCCGATCTACGCTTTTCAGAGGAGGCGCTCAAGGAGAGCTTCTATCTCTCGAACATCTCTCCTCAACATCCCGACTGCAACCGCGGCCTCTGGGCTGAGCTTGAGAGGAGTACGCGCCAGCTTGTCAAAGTGGAGGGTCCTCTAGAGGTGGTCACTGGCCCTCTATTTATCCCCCATGAGGGGAAGGATGGAAAGCGCTATGTGACATACCAGGTGATTGGAAAAAATGATGTCGCCGTCCCTACCCACTTTTTTAAGGTGATAAAAAGTGCAACTAAGTGCTGGGTCTATGTCATTCCCAACGCCTCTGTTTCGGGGGATTTAGAGAGCTATAAGTTCTCCCTCGAAAAATTGGAGCAGATCTCTGGAATTCGTTTTGACAATCCATCGGCTAGCTGATATTCTAGCGCCCCTATGAATCAGAAATTATTACAGATAAAGAGTCTCTCTAAGTCGTACTATGATAAGCGGCGTCTTGTCAAAGAGGCGTTGAAAAATGCTTCGATCGACCTTTATAAGGGTGAGGTTCTGGGGCTACTCGGGGTGAATGGCGCGGGCAAGACGACTCTCGTCTCCATTATCGCAACGCTGCACCCGCCTACCTCGGGGGATCTACTATGGAACGGCGAGTCGATCTATAAGAACTTGCTCGCCTATCGATCGATTGTTGGCTTCTGCCCCCAACACGCCAACATTGAAAAGGAGCTCTCGCTGGGTGAGAACTTGGTCTTCTCGGGGAGATGTTATAATCTAAGTAAAGCAGAGGCCCTCTCCCGAAGGGATCGGCTCGTCGACCAGTTTAATCTTGGGGAGTATGTCAACTTCAACATCGATCAGGTTTCGGGTGGATACAAGCAGCGCTTTTTGATCGCTCGCGCACTGATGCATGAGCCGAAACTCGTTATTTTGGATGAGCCGACGGTCGGTCTGGACTCCCACATCCGCCGCGAACTTTGGCAGGTGATTCACCAGCTGCGCGAGCAAGATATCACCGTGATTTTGACAACGCACTACCTCGATGAAGCTGAACGCCTCTCCGACCGAATCTGTCTCATTCACGAGGGGACGATCCGAACGGTAGATAGCCCAGATAATCTTAAGAAGAAGCATCAAAAAAATAATCTTGAAGAGGTCTTTTTAAAATTTGTCGATGACCCGGATGCAGAGATCTTTAACTCTGGAGTGAACGATGAATAGTTGGACGGTATTCAGAGAGCTACTGAGACGGGATCTTCTCTCGTTTAGAAGGGCGTTCCCAACGAAATTCTTCGATATGCTCCTCCTTTTTTTCACCAACGTCATCGTCTTTGGGTATTTCATGCAGCTCGAAGGGGCGCATGCTGGATATGCCGCCTTCTTTGTGGTGGGTGCTATCGCCAGCTTTGGATTCATAGAGATCGTAGGGAAAGTTGGCATTCTTATGGCCGATCTTCAAGGAGATAAGACGATCAACCACATGCTGGTGATGCCCATTCGTACGGAGTGGGTCTTCTACTACATGGGCGTCTCGTGGGCGCTCACTTCAGCCATCCTTTCAAGTTTACTCTTTCCGGTAGGTAAGCTTCTAGTCTTTGATGGACTGGTCTTAGCCGATATCTCTTATTGGAAGCTGATTATCATCTTCCCAACGATCAATCTCTTTTTCGGCTTTTTTGCACTGTGGCTTACAGGTGTTCTAAAAAATATGAGGAACTTAACTAGCCTCTGGCTCAGGTATATCGCTCCCATGTGGATGTTTGGTGCCTACACCTACTCTTGGCATGCTGCCTATCAGATGAGCCCCGTTCTCGGATTGGTAAGTCTGATCAACCCCATGGTCTATGTGATGGAGGGGATGCGCGCCGCTATGCTCGGGCAAGCGGGATATCTCCCTTTTTGGGGCTCTCTTCTCGCTCTCTGGGGGTTTACGGCTCTCTGCTGCTGGGATGGTGTACGCCGCCTCAAGAAGCGCCTAGACTGCGTCTAAACTCCTGAATAGAACGTCTATTAGTGAGATGGATCCATGTGAGATGGGGCGATATCTTTGCTAGCGCTCTATATGTGCGTCGACGTCTTCCAAAGCTTCTGAAAAGCCAAAGGAGAATCCAAAAGGTGCGATAGATGGTTTGATGGTTCCCATTGCAGAGGAGTTCTCCTGTGATCATTTGCGCTATTCCACGTTTTAAGAGGCGCCAGAAAAGTAGTGGAAGAGGGAGATCGAGCCAGATGACGCTATCGGCCTTAGACCAGATAAGTTCCCTGTGTTTGGAGTTGTTTCCACAGAGGATCCACTCATCGTCTTGCACTGCATCCCGGAGTAGAGCAGAAAATTCTTCTTTGGGGCGCTCTTTCCAATGGGGCAGCCAGTAGAGATCGTCCAAGTCGGTGACAGGGATGTTTAACCGTTTTGCAAGCGAGCGAGCGAGTGTTGTTTTTCCGCTTCCGCAGGTTCCGATGATAAGAATACGTTTCATGGCGGAGAGTATAGCAGTAGAAAACTATTGAGGCACTACTTTTTTTTGTGGCGGAGAAGGTCATCTGTGAGATCGATTTGGATCTTCTGAAGCTCGATGAGTGTCTCCCACTGCCTCTTCATAAATAGATCGAGCTTACTATGCAGCTGTTGAATCTCTAGCTCTGCTTTTAAGTTGATGCAGTAATCTTCATTGGCGCGGAGGCGCTCTTTTTCGGATTGGCGATTCTGGCTCATCAAGATGATGGGCGCTTGGAGGGCGGCTAAGCAGGATAAGAAGAGATTGAGCAGGATAAAGGGATAGGGGTCGAAGACTCCCTGCAGCAGAATAAAAGCGTTGAGTACCATCCAGAGGACAATAACCAGTAGAAAGGAGATGATGAACTTCCAGCTTCCTCCGAATTTCGATACTTTGTCGGAGAGCCTTTCGCCAAAGGTGAGTTTGCGGTCGAATTTTTTATTAACGTTCTCTGATAGGATATCTTGACTCTGCATGCTCTCAAGGACATCCTGATCCAATTGAGAGAGGGCACCTTTATCATCTCGAAGCAGCTTTTCAACATATTCGGTTCGTATCTCTCGGAGATCTGAGTAGCAGACGAAACCATTGCGGTCCATCTCCGGATGCTTTTTTAAGAGGGATTCCATCACCGAATTTTGGATGAGCTTGATAGGGAAGAGTTTCGAATAGAGAAATTCCTTCTTACAAATTTCACACTTGGCTTTTTTGTGATTGTTGTTGGTGGATTTCATTTTTTTCTCACTTTTATTTTTTTTATATTGAAAAAAGTTTTCAAAATCAACATCCTTACGACAAGAAAACCGAGGTGACTATGAAAAAACTTATTCTTCTCCTTCTCGTGACTCTATCTCTTCAAGCTGCAGAGAGACCCGTTCGCGTCTATGTAGATGTTGTGGGGGACCTCTTTCATGCTGGACATGTGCAGTTCTTTAAAAAAGCGAAAGCCGAAGGAGATTATCTCATTGTAGGCATCCATGGAGATGATGCGTGCGCTGACTATAAACGCAGACCTATTCTCTCTTTGGAAGAGCGCAAGGTCGTCATCGAAGCGTGCTCCTATGTGGATGAAGTGATCGTGAATAGCCCTATTGGGATCTCTGCAGAGTGGATGAAAGAGCATGAGATCGATCTAGTCATCCATGGCGATGACTATGATAAAGAGAAGGTGAAGGAGCAATACGGCGTTCCTATCAAGATGGGAAAGTTTAAGTCGGTTCCTTATACAGAAGGGATCTCAACATCGGACATTATTAAACGGATTCAACGTTTGCGCTGAGTTTTGTTCTATTCATTCTATTTTTGATTAAACTATAAGGACTTGACTAGTGTTTAGAAAAGGAATCATCTACTTAATGCTCGCAGCTTCATCCTTTCTCTATGGTGAGGAGCAACCTATTTTGTACTACCCTGATGAGTGCACAATTCAGATCACTCCTGCAGCAGGGCCCCGTATTCGCGGAGCGTGGAACGCTTTTCTCTCTGCGGATTTTATCTACTGGACCGTGCGCGAAGAGGGGTTATTCTATGCACAATCGGGGAGAGGAGTTCCTAATCCCAAAAGAGGGCGTCTGCATGAGCTTAACTGGAGCTGTGATCCAGGATTTAAGGTCGGGCTCGGTTTTAATCTTCCCCATGATGGATGGGATATCTACTCGGAGTATACGTGGTTTCATAGCGATGCGAGTGGTAGCACCCATCAGACTGGAGCCACAGAGTTAACATCGACACTTACCCCATATTGGGCAGTGGACAACCATGAGAATCAACTTACGGAGGCGCGTGCAAGCTGGCATATGACCTTTAATAATGTGACCCTTGAGCTTGCTCGCAACAGCTATCTTAGCCAATATTTCAAAGTGCGCATTCATGCAGGGCTACAAGGGGCGTGGATTGATGAAGAGTATCGCGCGCGCTATACTGAGATCGATGCGACCCGCGACCATCTCGATTTAGAGCAAGATTATTGGGGAGTGGGGCTGCGCGTTGGGGTTGACGGCGCTTGGCAGTTTATTCGGACGCTGAGTTTTTTCGGGGAGCTCTCTGGCGCAGCCCTCTGGGGTCAGTATGATCTTCATAGATTGCACCAGCAGAGAGTGCCCGGCTCACTTCTTATGACGACTCTCAATACAGAAGCTAACCCCCACACTTTGCAACCTGTGCTTGGATTAGTTGCAGGGATCCGCTATGAAGATTGGCTGAATCAAGAGCGCTTTCATTTTCTGATGGAAGCGGGATGGGAGCAGCAAGTGTGGATCAACCACAACCAGATGATCAAAAATTTTGCCGATCCCAACAACTTAGGAAGCTTTATCTTGCAGGGACTCATTATAAAGGTACGCTTTGACTTTTAAAGTTGCTGATCTTCACTGCGATCTGCTCTCTGCTCTCGCCGAAAATAACGATCCTATGAACCCATCATCGAACTGCTCCCTTCCTCAGTTACGTGAAGGAGGGGTCGCCCTTCAAACCTTGGCGATTTTTGTTAAGACCCACCCCGGCTCTACGAGAGAGATGGAGGCCCAACTCTCCTGTTATAGAACTATGCTGAAGAGCCGCAGCGCCCTCTGCGCACCCTACACTGACTTCGATCCTAATAGTGATAGGGTTCACTTCATCTTGGCTATAGAAAATGCATCGGCTCTTCTCGAAGAGGAGGAGGCGTTAGAGAGGGCCTTTGAACGTCTTGATGCAGAGAGGTGGCTCTATATTAGTCTGACATGGAACGATGAGAATCGTTTTGGTGGTGGAAATAACTCCAAGGCAGGTCTAAAGCGTGATGGAGAGCACCTTTTAGAGTACATTAGCGGCAATGAGATCGCTATCGATCTCAGCCATACCTCCGACGCTCTTGCTGATGGGATCCTCAATTACATCCACAAGAGAGGGCTTAAAATCGTCCCTATCGCTAGCCACTCCAACTTCCGCTCTATTAAGGATCACTGCCGCAACCTCTCAGACGTGATCGCAAAGGAGATCGTAGCTTTAGGGGGCGTGATCGGTTTAAATTTTGTCCGCCACTTTATCGGCGACCGCCCCCAAGACTTCATTCAGCACATAGAGCACGCCTTTGCTCTAGGCGCTAGAGATCAACTCTGCCTGGGCGCCGACTTCTTCGGCGGAATTCCTCTACCAGAGCTCGACCATCTACGCCCATTCTTCCAAAAGGAGTTCTCTAACTCCTCATGCTATCCCGCTTTTTTCGAGCTTCTTGAGCAGAGTTTTACCAGTGAACAACTCAAAAAGTTATCCCATCAGAATCTATTAGCCTATCTCTCAAGCCATAGGGGATCCAATTAAAGGCTTTGATCTCCTCTTGAACGATTCGAGTTAAGCCTTAAGGATCGTCGGGGGATAAACTGCTGCTCTAATGCCTCCATTCTAAGCTCTAGCCTGTGAATTTTAGCAGCGTTTTCCTTCCAATCAATATTAATTTTTGCCTGGAGGTTTTGAATATAAGTATTATACATCTCAGTAGACTTATTAGTATAATTAATAAGCGATTCCTGATTATACTGGAGAAGTTGCATTATTTTTATTTGGCCTACAACCGATGATTGATAGATAAAGTTAGGATTCGGGAAATATGAGCATCCGCCTCCCGTTTGATTGTAGCTTTGTTGTTGAACAGGATATGGTTGAAAGTTCTGTTGGTTGTACTGTTGATTTGGTTGTTGATTTGGTTGTTGATTTGGTTGTTGATAGAACTGTGGGTTGTAATATTGATCTGGTTGTTTAAAGTTCTGTGGGTTGTTACCATTTACTTGACCTGACATAATAGATTTTCTCCTTTTTTAGACTTTTAAGGTTCAATAAAAAAACTTGTGATCAGTTCGGCTACCGCTTCGCGGCATTCGACATGGGGCATATGGCCCACCCTAGGAAAGGTCTCTAGTGTCGCGTGAGGGAGATTGAGCTCCAACTCTTCAGCGCAGTAGAGAGGAGTAGAGAGGTCGTGCTCCCCTGCAATCAGAAGCAGGGGCGTTGTAATCTCTTTCAGTTTGTTTCGAATATTGAAAGATTCAAGGGCGTGCAGCTGTCCCAGATAACCATCGGTGGATGGGGGGTAGGGATTGTCTGCCATCTCTTCGATTTTGGATTTTAATTTTTCAGGAGCGCTAATAAAGTCACTGCTAAAGAGCCAGGGAATGATGCTCTCAATAATCAGGGGAAGGGGAGCGCCAGATTGGAGAAGTTTACCGACGGTGGTCGACTTAAGGAGTGAGGTACGGGGAAGCTCAGCAAAGGGAGAGATGAGCACCCCCTTTTTCACCCGTTTAGGATCCTTGAGTGCGAGCGTCTGAATAACTGCACCGCCCATAGATGAACCTAGCATGAAGGCGCTCTTGATATTGAGAGCATCCATGAGCCCAGCCAGATCATCTGCGAGCATTTCAATGGTATATGGGGGAGGAGGCGCGCTGCTCCGTCCTGACCCGCGGTTGTCGAAGAGGATCATCTGGTAAGATTTCGAAAGAAGATCGATAAAGGGGAGCCAAGTTTTGAGATGGTGGGAAAATCCAGAGATGCAGAGAAGGGGAGGACCCTCTCCATGCACTTCATAATAGATTTCGATCTCATTTACTTTTGCAATCGCCATTTCAACTCTGACATTGGTATTTCCAAAAGAATTTTGATGGACTGTAACAGGCATGAGAAAAATATAATAGACAAAAAGAAGAGGAGATGATAAATATATGTGTAAGTGAAGAAAAAGTGTGGTTTTTGATCTTCACAACAAACTTCCCCCTTCTTTTACCAGACCGCAAGGTCTGGTCCCCGGCCGTAGTGCGCAAGCATTGCGGCCATTTTTTATGGGATTAATTAAGGGAGAGTTCGTGCAGAGTGGCTAAAGAGCCACTTGCAAAACCCCAGATGGTTGCTTCTTGGTCTCTTTCACACAAACACTATTGCCCTGAGGGGTATGTGAATTTGTGTCAAAGAGCAAAATTGTCGAAACATCTTCAAGAATCAACTGATCTGGAGTTTTGCAAGTGGCTCTAAAAAAAAACTTTTATCTTATCGAGGAAAGATTTGCGTTGAGGAGAGTTTTGTGACTTTTCTGTCTCTTGAAATTGCTTCAAGAGGGTCTTCTGTTTTTGCGAAAGATGGACAGGCGTCTCCACTTGAACGTTGATCAACAGATCGCCCGTTCCATGGCCATGGACGTTGGTAAGTCCTTCCCCTCTCATGCGCAGAGTTTTTCCTGTCTGGGTGCCTGAAGGAATGGTCAATCGGACGGGCTTTTTTGAAAGTAGGCGAGGTAGATCTTTTTTGCAGCCTAGGGCGGCTTCAGTCAGGCTAATGGGGAGTGTTAAGTGGAGATCGTCACCATCACGGCTGAAGATATCATGAGGTTTCACTCGAATATAGACGTAGAGGTCGCCTGGAGGGCCTCCACCTTCGCCTGCATCTCCGTAGCCAGCCATTTTCAGGCGCATGCCATCATCGATACCCGCAGGGATCGGTATTTTAATATGCTGCTTAGCCTTGACCTTTCCTACGCCGTGGCAGTTGGTGCAAGGGTGCGAAATCACCTTCCCAGATCCATGGCAATGGGGGCAGCCACTCGACATGCTGAAAAAACCACGTGTCTGATGGAGTTGGCCTGAGCCATGGCAAGTTGTGCAGGTTTTGATCTCATCAGGTGAGCGTGCACCACTTCCGTTGCATGTGTTGCACTGCGCGTAGTTGGTCATTGCGATCTCTTTTTCGATCCCTTTAGCGGCCTCTTCAAATGAGATGGAAAGCTGAGCTTTTTTGCTGACGCCTTGACGAGAGTATTGGGGCTCACCGCCGAAGCCTTGACCGAAAAATGAGTCGAAGATCGTCTCGCCACCACCAGAAGCTCCTCCGAATGCACCCATAAAGGTGCGAAGCGCCTCTTCCATAGAGGAGAAGCTAGCTCCCCCTGCAGCTCCCATGCCTGCACCTTGTAGTGCCTCGGCTCCGTACTGGTCGTACATCTGTCGCTTTTTCTCATCGCTTAAGACTTCATACGCTTCAGAGACTTCTTTGAACTTGCCTTCTGCATCGGGATTATCAAGATTTTTATCGGGGTGGAATTTGATAGCAAGCTTGCGATAAGCTTTTTTGATCTCATCCTGACTTGCTTCTCTTGGAAGGCCTAAAACTTTATAATAATCTGTCATAGCTCACACATTGTTGAAAATTAGAACTTAAAGAGATGCAGGCTAACGACCTTTCTTGAGTTTGTATTTTAAGGCTGCCTTTGACTTGGCACGCTTCTTGACAGAGGGCTTGTCGTAGAATCGGTGCGCTTTTGCAGTCTTCATGATCCCCTCTTTGTCTAGTTTTTTCTTTAGAGCTCGTAGAGCTTTGTCGATGGGTTCTCCTGTACGAACCTTCACATTCGGCATAATATGGTCACATCCTGTGGGTTAAGTTTTTCTTTTTATCCATTTCCTTCCATTTTACACTACAATCCCCTTTTATTCAATCATTTGATTGAGAGGCGAGCTTAGGGCGTAAAGAGATAGGTAACCTCGATCTCACTGTGGCATCGCGTCTCGCCTGCTTCAAATTTTTTGAGTAGTAGAGGCGCTAGGGAGGTGAGATTGAGGAGATTGGGAGCTGTGTTGTGATCCTCTCTCTGGAGAAGGGGGCTCTCGAAGGAGAGGAGCTCTCCATCCCTCTCGCCCTTGAGGGTGTAGAAGCCCTGGGATTTCGCATCGGTGGTGATGGTGAAGGGGCCTTCAGCATCGGGGATGTAGCGCTTTAAGCTGCAGAAGGGGACGAGGGGGATATTACGGGCGAAGCTTAGGCTCTTGGCGGTCATCACACCCACACGGGTTCCCGTGACGGAGCCAGGACCCACTCCGATGGCTATAAAATCGATCTCCTCTCCCTTCAAGGCTCTCTCGACAGCAGGGAGCAGACTTTGGGATTGTCTCTGGGATATGAGGGGTTCAACCTCGATCTCTCCAGTAGGAAGGTGGAGGGCAACAAAGCTATCGTTGCCACTACTCTCTATGATCAGAAATGTACGTACCATGATCGCCATAGTATATCCCACTTGCCTTTTTTCTGCTCTCCTTATTATAGAAGATGTATAGAGCAATTGCACTTTTTAGACGTGAGTGGTAGCATGGATTTTTACCTTAGTATAATTTTAATGAAGGGGTCATTTCGTTGATCGATACACCTGATGACGATATCCCTCAGGATGAAGATATCCCTGAGGATGAGTTTAACCTATCTGATGCGCTTCTCGACAGTGACTTAGAAAAACTGATCGGAGGACAGAAGCAAACTATTGAAGATGAGCAGCTTCCTAATGAGCTTTTTATTCTCCCCATTACGCGACGTCCCTTCTTCCCAGGGATGGCGGCTCCGCTTGTCATCGAGCCAGGTCCCTACTATGAAGTGTTAAAAATTGTCTCGAAATCTAAGCATAAGATGCTCGCGCTCTTCCTAACCAAAGAGGAAGAGGTTGATATCTATAATCTGAAGTTTGAGGATCTATGCGACGTGGGGGTGATGGCGGATATTCTGAGGATCGTCCCTCTTGAACAAGGGGGAGCTCAGGTCGTCCTCAATATGGAGAAGCGGGTCAAGATTGAAAAGCCTATCCTAAAGTCTAAATATTTAAGAGCTAAGATCTTCTACCATAATGACGAGATCACTCAGAAGCAATCGAAGATCATCAAAGCCTACTCGATCAGTATCATTACAACGATTAAAGAGCTGCTCAAACTCAATCCTCTCTTTAAGGAGGAGCTGCAGATCTTCTTGGGACACTCCGATTTTACTGAGCCGGGCAAGCTGGCCGATTTTGCTGTGGCACTCACGACAGCTGGACGAGACGAGCTCCAAGATATTTTGGGAACATTTAGTGTACAAGATCGGATCGACAAGACACTGGTGCTCCTAAAAAAAGAGCTCGACCTTTCGAAACTTCAGAGTAGCATCAACCAGAAGATCGAAGCGACCATCTCGAAGACGCAGCGGGAGTTCTTCCTGCGTGAACAGCTCAAAACGATAAAAAAAGAGCTGGGACTTGAGAAAGATGATAAGACCCTCGACATAGAGAAGTTTCGTGGAAGGCTCAAGGAGAAGAAGGTGCCAGAAGAGGCGCAGAAGATGATCGATGAGGAGGTTGATAAGCTTAGCGTTCTGGAAGTGCAGTCGGCGGAGTACTCCGTCTCACGCAACTATTTAGATTGGCTTACGATCGTCCCATGGGGGACTTTTAGCAAAGAGAATCACGATCTGACTCACGCTGAGAAGATCCTTGAGGAGGACCACTATGGGCTCAAAGATATCAAGGAGCGTATCCTCGAGTTTATCGGAGTTGGGAAGCTGACCGGCGGCGTCAAGGGGAGCATCATCTGCTTGGTAGGGCCACCTGGAGTGGGGAAGACGAGTATTGGTAAGAGTGTTGCGCGCACCCTCAACCGCAAATTTTTCCGCTTCTCCGTCGGGGGCATGCGCGATGAAGCCGAAATTAAAGGACACCGCCGCACCTATGTTGGAGCGATGCCTGGCAAGATGATTCAGGCGCTGAAAAATACGCAGACAATGAACCCCGTTATCATGCTCGATGAAGTGGATAAGATGGGTGTTAGCTACCAAGGCGATCCCGCTTCGGCCCTTCTGGAGGTCTTAGATCCCGAGCAGAACAAAGATTTTCTCGACCACTATCTCGATGTGCGCTGCGACCTCTCTAACGTTCTCTTTATTGTCACGGCGAACGTCTTGGATACGATTCCTGCGCCGCTCCTCGATCGGATGGATATCTTGAGGCTCTCAGGATATATCAAGGAGGAGAAGGTCCAGATTGCTAAAAAATATCTCCTGCCTCGGAGCCGAAAAAATTCAGGGCTCAAGGCGACTCAGGTGAAGTTTGCAGCGAGTGCACTGCAGCAGATCATCGAAGGGTATGCGCGAGAGGCTGGGGTGCGCGGCTTAGAGAACTATATTAAGAAGGTCTTGCGCAAAGTCGCTGTTGAAGTGGTTAAGAGCGGCAAGCGAAAGAAAAAGTGTGCGATTATCTCTGATAAGACTCTAGAGAAGTATCTCGGTAAGCCGATCTTCACCTCCGACCGCTACTATGAGAAGACGCCGATCGGTGTCTGCACGGGACTCGCCTGGACGGCAATGGGGGGAGTTACCCTCTACGTCGAAGCGATTGAGACAACTTCAGAAAAGACGCAGATGAAGTTGACCGGTCAAGCTGGCGACGTGATGAAAGAGTCGGCTCAGATCGCTTGGAGCTTTGTCAACAGCGAAGTGGGGCGTTACGCCTCGAAGCTCAAATTTTTTGAGAAGAGTGAAGTGCATATTCATATTCCTGAGGGAGCGACACCGAAAGATGGCCCCTCAGCGGGCGTGACCATGGCCACAGCGCTCCTCTCGCTCTTAATGAAGAGAGCTGTCGCCAAAGATCTAGGCATGACAGGGGAGTTGACGCTGACAGGAAAGGTCCTTCCGATCGGGGGTCTGAAAGAGAAACTCATCGCAGCAAAGCGCTCCAAGTTGAAAACCCTCATCTTTCCCAATGATAACAAGCGCGACTATGATGAGCTCCCCGCTTATTTGAAAAAGGGGTTGAAGGTCCATTTTGCCAATAGCTATGATGACGTCTTCAAAGTGGCATTTCCGGGGAGGAAACGGTGAGTGCTCCTTGGAAAGCAGCCAAGCTTATCCTGCCTGAAGAGCTAGAAAAAAAGGCTGAGCAGCTCCGCGGTGAGGGCAGAACGATCGTGACACTCAATGGGTCGTTTGATCTGATGCACGCCGGCCATCTGCAGATGATCTATGAAGCATCGCAGCAGGCGGACTCTCTGATTTTGGCGTTGAACAGCGATGCGTCGATCAAGAGATATAAGAGCGTTGATCGCCCCCTTATCAGCTTAGAGCACCGTCTGCAGATGGCAGCTGCCCTGCAATTTGTCGACTTTGTCACCTACTTTGATGAGTTAGATCCCCGAGAGTTTTTGAAGAGAGTGAGACCCGACGTCCATGTCAATGGATCGGAGTATGGGGAAGAGTGCATCGAAGCAGAGGTCGTCAAGGAGTTTGGGGGGAGGATTCATATCGTGCCACTTGTGGCAGGCCTTTCAACGACTCAGCTCATTGAGAAAATCAAGTCATGCGAATAATCGGTACCCTTAAGGGAGAGAGAGAATCTTTCAAGTTTTACTCATTCCTTAAAGAAGAGGGAATCGACGCTAGCTACGACCCGCTCCCCTCTGGCGATGAGCTCTACCAGTTCTGGATCGCGCATGAAGATCAAATTGAGATCGCGAAACACTGGATGGAGGAGTTTAAGAAAGATAGCGCAGATCCCCGCTTCGATACCAGAGCCCACCCTATCGATACCGAGGGTATTGCTGCAGGCGCAGAGGAGCGAGAGGAGCGCAGCTTGAGCGCCCTTCAATCGAAGCATAAAAGACGGCCTCATATGCCTCTCACCCGCCTCATTGTGCTGATTTGTGCCCTTCTCTTTATCTGGAATGGCTACCAGATGTCAGACCTCGCCAAAGAGAAATCGGGAGCCCGTTTTTTTGGATTGACCCCCCTCTTTATGAATCTCGCCTATGATGCACCCAACTCCTACTCCCTCCTTGTCGATTTTTTTTCAACGCATCCTGTGGAAACTCCCGAAGAGCTCGATAGTCTCCCGCCAGAAGCGAGAGCTGCCTTCCAGAAGATCGATAGCCTCCCTGTATGGATCGGCATGTATGGGATCATGTTAGAGTGGCCGAAGAGCAGGGGAGATCTCGATGCTCCGATGTTTGTGAAGCTGCGTGAAGGGCAGGTCTGGCGTCTCATTACTCCCTGCTTTATGCATGGGGGATTCCTCCATATTCTATTCAATATGATGTGGCTCTGGATGCTCGGTCGACAGGTTGAAGAGCGGATAAAAAAGTGGCAATACCTATCTATCATGTTAATTGTCGGCATCGTCTCAAATACTCTGCAATATCTGATGAGTGGCCCCCTCTTCGTCGGCTACTCAGGGATCATCTGCGGTTTAGCTGGCTTTATCTGGATCAGGCAGAGAGTTGCCCCTTGGGAGGGCTATCCACTTCAGCGAGGGACAATCATCTTCTTAGCCATCTTTATCTTTGGTATGATGGCGCTGCAGATCGTCTCCTTCGTTCTCATGCGATATAACATTGCGAACTTCCCCATGAATATCGCCAATATGGCGCACATCTCAGGCGCTCTGACAGGTGTCCTCTTAGGTAGAATACCCTTCTTTAGCAAGGGGCTATTATGAGCGTGCGTGATTTAATTATTTTGGGGTGTTCATCGCAGCAGCCTACTCGTCTACGCAACCATGGCGCCTATCTCCTCCGCTGGAATCAAGAGGGCTTTCTCTTTGACCCTGGTGAGGGAACGCAGCGGCAGTTCATCTTCGCCGACACAACCCCAACATGCATCACTCGCATCTTTGTCAGCCACTTCCATGGCGACCACTGTTTAGGGCTCGGATCGATGCTGATGCGCCTCAATTTAGATAGAATCACCCACCCCGTTCACTGCTACTATCCCGCAAGCGGCAAAGTCTACTTCGACCGCCTCCGCTACGGTACTATCCATCACGATCACATCGAGGTGATCGAACATCCGATCTCTGAGCCAGGTGTGGTGCATGAAGATGACTCTTTTACCATCGAAGCGCACTACCTCGACCACAACGTTGACAATCTCGGCTGGCGCATCAAAGAAGCTGATACCATCAAATTCGATCGAGAGAAGCTCAAGGCCGCAGGCGTAAAGGGGGTGATGGTGAAGGAGCTCGAAGAGAAGGGCGTAGTTACCATCGATGGAAAATCTATCAAGCTCGAGGAGGTAAGCTGGGTTCGAGAGGGCGATGTCTTTTCCATTGTCATCGACACCAAGTACTGCCAAAACGCCGTCGATCTAGCTAGAGGAGCCAAGCTCTTCCTCTGCGAAAGCACCTACTTAGAAGAGCATAAACAGTTAGCTTTTGACCATGACCATATGACAGCAAAGCAAGCGGCGCAGATCGCTAAAGAGGCGGGAGCCGAAAAACTCATCCTCACCCACTTCTCCGCTCGCTACCGCGACCTCCTCCCCTTTGTCGAAGAGGCAAAAACCCTCTTCCCAAATGTCGACGCGGCAGATGACTTCAAGCGCTTCCCCTTCCCTCGTTAGTCTGCATTTCTTATCATAAAAAGCTTTCGCCTCCCTTCCTAAATTCTAAATACGGCCATATTTTTAGGAAATACGGCCATTTCTAGCCTCGGTAGAGGATGGGGTGGGTTGTGTCTTTTAGGCGGTCGCCGAAGCCATAGCCGAGACTCTTTAGCGCATGGATGTGGGGGTCGTTCTCTTGCATTGTATAGAGGCTCTTCTCTTTCGCGTAGACGATTAAGAGCTGCTCATGAGGGGGTGTGGTGGCAAGATAGTCGAAAGAGAGGGGGATCTCAGCGCTAAAAAAGAGTGCGCTTCCGCTCTTTTTAGGAAGGGGGATGAGGGTGGTCATCTCCTCTTCGATCACGAGGCTCTCTTGCGACGCTTGGAGGGGTGGGGAGGAGAGTTGCAAGATGCATCCACAGACGACGCCCTGGATGGAGCTCAACTCTTCGAGGGGGAGCGGTTTTTCGAAGGGAGAAGATGTGAGGAGCAGATCGAAGGCGATACGCAGGGGGCGGACCTTTGTTAAGTTAGAGGCGATCTCAGCAAATTGAGGGCGGAGGACAAATTTTTGAACTACGCGATTTTCACGCCAGCAGTCGTAGCCCGTTCCCACTCTTTCAGTGAGGGCTTGGCTTAGGGTCTGCACTTCAGCTTCTGTCAAGAGATCTTCAAACTCGATGTAGTGGTGCCTCTTGAAAAAGTTGAGGTGTTCAGGAGCGACCGCAAAGTGCATGATTTACCTTTTTCCAGAAGTTTGTTAGGGTTAGTGTAACAAGTTCAGGCAAAAACCACCACGCTTATGAATAGTTATGACCAGGTCCAAAAAGCTCTTCCTATCGTAGAAGCTCAAATTGGTTATGCTTTTAAAGAGAAGTCTTTACTCAGCTTAGCACTTATCCATCGCTCTTTCGCCAATGAGAACCGAGAGATCGTCAAGTCGAATAATGAGCGCCTTGAATTCTTAGGCGACGCTATCTTAGGGCTTGTTGTCAGCGATTTTCTCTACTCTCATCTCCCCGATCAACCTGAAGGAGAGCTCTCCTACCTTCGGTCGCGTCTGGTGGAGGCTCCCGCTTGTGCTCTCTATCTGAGAAAAATTGATCTGGAGCGCTTTCTTATGGTGGGAAAGGGGGAGTCGATGAATGAGGGTAAGGGAAGAGAGACCCTTATCGCCGATCTCTTTGAAGCGATCATCGGAGCGATCTACTTAGATGGGGGAGTTGAAGCGGTCCGATCCTTTTTCTTCGGCCACTTTGAGCAGGAAGTGTTGGAGATCATTGAAAAGCCCCATAGAAATTGGAAGGCAGAGCTGCAAGATTACTGCCAAAAAAAATATCAGAAACCTCCCGACTATGCTGTTTTGGGAGAGGAGGGGCCCGACCATTTAAAGACCTTTTTTATCGAGGCTAGGCTCGACGAGAAGGTGTTGGGAAAGGGGCAAGGCACATCAAAAAAAGAGGCAGAACAGCAGGCAGCGGAAGATGCCATCAACAATTTAGGACTTTAGAAGATGGTTAAGCAGAAGAGCCTTTGGGTATGTAATGAGTGCGGCAATCAGCAGCTGAAGTGGACAGGTAGCTGCACACTCTGCAAGGGGTGGAACACCTTTGTCGAAGAGGTAGAAGTGAATGAAAAAGAGGGGCGTTTCACCTCGAGGGCTCCGCGCACTGCAAAACCTGTACTGATTCAGGAAGTAGATACCACAAAATTCAAGCGCATAGAGACCGGATACCAAGAGCTCGATCGCCTCATAGGAGGCGGCTTCGTTGAAGGGTCGCTCAACCTTATCGGTGGAGAGCCCGGCATCGGAAAGTCGACACTTATCCTGCAACTCGCAAAACGTTTTGCAGATCAAGGTCTCACCGTTCTCTATGTCTGCGGGGAAGAGTCAGCCGAACAGACCTCTCTTCGAGCCAAACGTCTGGGTATTCAGAGCGACCGCATCTACCTCTATAGTGAGACCCTCTTCTCCCAGATCCAAACGCAGATCGAGAAGATTCACCCCGATGTTCTCATCATCGACTCGATCCAGATCGTCTACAAAGGCGAGCTCTCCTCCGCACCCGGTTCCGTCACGCAAGTGCGTGAGATCGCCATGGAGTGCATGCATCTTGCCAAAGGCGCGGGGATCACTACCTTCCTAATCGGCCATGTGACAAAGAGCGGCGACCTTGCTGGGCCCCGCGTTTTGGAGCATATCGTCGATACCGTCTTCGACTTCGAAGGGGACCGTCAGCACGGCTACCGCCTGATGCGCTCAGTTAAAAATCGCTTCGGTCCTACAGATGATGTCGCCCTCTTTCAGATGGGTGAAAAGGGACTCCAAGAGATCCTCAACCCCTCCCTCACCTTCCTAGAAGAGCGGCAAATTGGACTCGCCGGTTCGGTAATCATCCCCACTATAGAGGGGACGCGCGCCATGCTCGTTGAGGTGCAAGCGCTCGTGGCTCCCTCCTCATTTGCAACCTCTTCCCGTCGCTCAACCGGCATCGACCCCAAACGCCTCACCCTCCTACTCGCCGTTCTAGAGAAGCGGATGGGCTACCAGCTCCACAAGCTCGACGTCTTCGTCTCTGTTGCCGGAGGGATGACGATCACCGAGCCAGCGATCGACCTAGGGACGATTGTCGCCATCGCCTCCTCCTACTGCAATAAGCCGATCCCCCCGGATACTGTACTAATGGGTGAGGTCGGCCTTGGTGGCGAAGTGCGCTCAATTCCCCGCCTGGAGAACCGCCTGAAGGAGGCGTATAATCTCGGCTTCAAGCGCTGCATCCTCTCTGCCAAAAATCTCAAGGGCATCAATAAAAAACTGACTGAAAAGATCTCTCTCCATGGCATCTCCCGCGTAGAAGAGGCGATCCAGATTCTCCTGCAAAAATAATCTTCTGACAGGAGAATGATGAGACACTTTTAACAGAGCACCAGGAATGGTGCTCTATAGATGCAAAGCGTGGTATAGAGCCTCTTAACGGTTAAGAAGCTTTAGCATAGTTAAGCATCTTCCATTCACGCGCCACAGGAAAAATGACTGCTTGCCTATCCTTGAATAGGGGGCCCGTTAGGTACAAATGAGAGAGTAGTGTTGTAAGATAGGGTCTACACTTTTTATGGACTTCATTTAAAAAGAGAGCACCTGCGGGATTATATCCAGCATCGGCAACAAGGGCAGAACCTAATCGATCAGCTTCGTAGGTACACGTTCTCCCGAAATAGAGTGTGATTATGGCAGTAGCTAGTCCACTTATGGCACCAACTACAGGGATGAACCTTCCAAAAGTTGCGGTAGCAATACTCATTGTTGCAGTAATCTCAAACCAGCGAAATTTGTGACTTAATTCTGATTTGGCCATTTGATTAGCAATCATTGCTGCCATCACATCATCTACAGTGACGTTCTCATAGCTAATAAACTCTCCTGATTCCGGATCGGTATACCCTTCTACCTCAAGAGCGTCCTTATTGTTTACATAGAAACCAATTTTTTCAAGCATTCCTGAATTGAGATCGACCCACCCTCCTGGC
>SDBT01006663.1_pt1 | contig 19101 bp, 30 predicted proteins | sample 2277101 | NCBI WGS metagenome assembly SDBT01 (sample SAMN10404973, study PRJNA504765) | marine sediment metagenome | isolation source: marine sediment core GS10_PC15, 103 cmbsf | place: Arctic Ocean: Southern Knipovich Ridge | collected 2010 | reverse complement strand
CTCTTTTTTGAGTTGCTTCCATTCATTAAACTTCTTCACTACTTCCTCGTCTGTCACTGTTTATCACCTCACTTTCTCTAAAACCGTTTTTTGGTCCCGTTTTCACTCTCTATATAACTTTACTATAATGTAACTTATTCTTTATGATTGCTTGACTGACAGATTACTCCGTCAGTCAGTACTTCTTATAATGCAGTCACTTCTTCTCTTCGATTCTACAAAAAGCTACATCTCTGCCAGTCTGACGAAGAGTCCAACGGACAGTTCGTCTGTTCTTCGCTTCAATCTCTATCTTCTCTTCAGTTTTTCTGTCTGTCACTTCAAACATCACCTTTCATCACCTCCTCTCCCAGTTAGTTATTGTTGTTCAGTACTACTGTTAGAAACCACACATTTCTTCACCTATGAACATATAGCCTGTTTCCTTGACACTCCCTTTTTCTCCTTGGTCCCATCCATAGTACCTCCACACTAAACAGTTCCCTATTCCTTCCTTATACTCTTTCTTTCCTATCCACAGAGGTCCCTCTTTATACTCCTTGTATATCTCAGTTACTGTATTCTTCATTGCCCATTCAACTTCTACTTCTATGTTCTCTTCGTCAGTTTTCTTAGTGTCCCACAGCCTGTCTTTTCTACCACCACCATTGTCCACATCACACTTGACACAAAACCAAATGTACTCTTTCATACATTCTTCTTTTGGCTGTCCTCTATTAAACACTATAACTCTAACTACTCTTTCTTCTTTCCACTCTTCTCTTTTTTCTTTCCACAGTAGTACACATCGGTTGATTGTGTATCCTTCATGTTTTTCTTTTGTGTTCACTCTGTATCACCTCCTCTCTCTATTTTTATTTCTTTCACTGTCACTCGCTCTGTCAAGTCAATCTCTCTGTTCCCCTCTACGTAAAACAGTTTTTGTATTATCTCTGAATCAGTCTCTTTTCTGTCTTGAAATCTGTCGTCGTCACCCACAGCTAGACTCAACAGTTCAAAGTTCTCATCACTCATTATCACTTCGAACTTCTTCATTTTTGTCTCACCTCCTCTCTAAAACCGTTTTTTGGTCCCGTTTTCACTCTCTATATAACTTTACTATAATGTAACTTTGTATTATTGCTTGACTGACAGTTTGATTCTACTGTCAGTCAGTACTTCTTATAATGCACTATCTGTAATATCGACGCACTCTTTTCCAGTTGACACTCAACAACTCTATGTGTCCATCATCTATTACTGTTCGAATGATTTTGTCTTCTGTCTGTTTCTTGTCCTCGTTCAACATTTGAATCTTTGACTGTATGTCCTCTCTAAGCTCTAACTCTTTTCTTATCTCACTCATTGTTTCTTCACCTCACTTTCACTGTTTGTCACTCTTTCTCTATTTAGTATCTATTCCCCACTTATCTTCTTTTGTCATCAAACTTTTGCAGCTTTTAAAGTCCCACTGTTTGATAACATTCATTACAGTAGCACCTTCGTACTCTACTTCGTCATCTGCAAAGTCCCACAACAATCCTCCACTCTTTACAACTATGCATGTCTGTCTTCCTGTACTCACATCAACAACTACTCCACCGTACTGACCCACTCTATTACTCCATCGAATGTCCCACAAGCTCTTTTTATACTTTATTCCAATTTCAAACTCAAAGTAGTACTCATCGACGTTCGTACAGATTGTAACTCTCTTTCCTATCAACTCACTCAACTTTGTGATCTTCTGTACTTCAGTAACAACTATTACTTGACTCTTCTCTAACTTACACTGTAAGCATTCTCCACACTTCTTCTCACTCATTTTTGATTCACCTCCTCACTTTTGGTCCCGTTTTTTGTCTCTATATAACTTCCTTTTTATTACTTGACTGACTGATAGCTCTCACTACCAGTCAGTCAGTACTTCTTATAATATCTTATTCCTCACCGTACCACTCATCTTTGAATCTGTTTAAGCTCCTCAGAACCTCTTTTACTATCTCTGTCTCTTTGTTGTTCTGACAGACGTTCACCATCCACTCTACGTTCTCGATGAAGTCTTGACTTACTGTACTGAATGATTGTATCCAACCACTCTTCTTCGGAAATTTGTCTGACAGATACAACCCCAGTCTCTGTCTCTTCATCATACTCTCTTTATCATCGTTCTGAAGTTCACTAACATCTATCTCTTCTGTCTCATACACAATCAGTACTTTACACATCTTTCTTTTTTTACTCACAGTTTGTTCACCTCACTTTCACTCTTTGTTTGCTTTCTACAACCAATTACTGCTCCACCTTTTGTTTTCATGTCTCGCTGGTCCAATGTATATCTCAAACTCACCTTCTCTTCTCCATATTATTATATCATTGACCTTCCCGTACTCCTCGTCTGTGTCATGTTCTACTTCTTTCATCACTTCATCTACTTCTTTTTTTGTTACTTCTTTTAACGGTACACCTGCATTGACTGACAGATATATCCGTAGCACTTCTTTACTTGATGAAGCTCTCACTGTTGTAATCAACGATACAATTCTTTCTCTCACTTTATACTTGACTGAGTCCTCTTTTGAATTCTGTTCTACTGTCATTAACATATACTCTTTCTTTTCACTCATTGTTTGATTCACCTCCTCTCTCTATGACTTGGTAACTCTGTGTCACTCTGTAACTTATTAGAATTGCTTGACTGACAGATTTCTCTATCAGTCAGTGTTTCTTATAATGCAGTTACTTCATTTCTAAGTACCACACAGTACGACCTGACGTCGTACTGGTCGACCTGTCTCTACAAGCAACCTTCGCTAAGAACCACCCTTTCTGATAGTAATACTCAATCGCAAACAACATCTGAGTGTGCTCATACATCGTCATTTCAAAGATCTTGTCAGTATCAGTCTCTTCGTATATGTCGAGAGCTTTAATGAGTGCCTTTTGTGTGACTCCCGGTACGACTATCTGACAGTCTATACCTAGTTCTTTCATTCCACTCATCTTTTCTTTGACACTATAGTACGTTTCACAGAATTGTTTATCGTCCCACGCACTCTTACATGCTTCTTTGTACGCTTGTCTCATTGCATCTTCTTTTCTTCTGTTCTCTATTTGTTTCTCTGTTAGTCTCATTATTTGTTCACCTCACTTTCATTCTTTCTTATTTTGTTTCTTTGTTACTTCTTCTCGACTATGAATATGTCACTGCTATCGTCTTGCAAGTACCACCCATTGTCTGTCTTCTCTAACTCATGCAACCAGTCTTCTAACAAGTTCTTGTCTATCTTTCTCTTGTGTATCTGTAAGCACCTCTCTTCGATTGCTTCTTTCAGTACATCTTCTGCATCAGTGCCTGTCTTCTCAACTAAGTGACAGTTTGGTGGATTGTCCTCTCGTACTTTTGCATCACTGTAGTCTATTCGTCCAGTACAGAATACTACTGTGTATTTCTTCTTTTCATTCATTGTCTATCACCTCCTCTCACTCTCTTATTAAGTTAATCAGTTACTATCTAGTGCTGACTATACCATCGCATTGACCTTCTCTAACAGCTTCTTTCGAGTCATAGTTGCACACTTGAACCCTACACTATTCTCATCTATGACTGAGTACTTGTCCTCTTCAACTCTAACAAACTTCACTACTCTATTACCTTTCGTCACTATTATCTCATTCATTCTCTTCACCTCCTCACTGTTTCTGTTTATATTTTACTCTAATACACACGTTTTGACCACTCACACTCACTTATTAACATTATATTTTTATAACTCACTTAATTCACTTAATTCTATTATTCTATTATTTTTCTATCCTTCACAATTAAAATTCTCTCTATTTAATTATAATTTATTAAAATAAAAAATCAAGATAATTGTATATATAAAGTATATGAAACTGAGGTTAATAGGGGTCCAGAGAAGGAGCGACGTCGCGATGAGTTCTCTCCTCATTGTAAGTGTTTGATTATTTGGCAGTGGATTGGCAGTTAACTGAGAGGTGTTATTTCGTTACAATGAGAGAAAGGTTTTACACTTTGATTTATTCTCACCCCCGAGAACAAAACTGAGAATTTTTATTTCTGCTATTCATCAATGAGAGAGCGGGTCACTTGTCCCTCTGTAACTACTTCTCTATACAGAGAAATATTACTTAGCTCTCTGAGACTAAGACCCGAGTTATGGTCCGGTTCTCTGTCCCTAGTATGTACTCGTCGACTGACACACTGTTTCTCAAAACCGAGTTATGGTCCGGATTTTCACCCCTATATAAGTCTCTATGTTTTTATTTTTAATGTAAAACTTTAAGTTTTTCAATATTAATGTATTCCTTTAATATTTATAAACATTGATATTAGAGTATTACTTTAAATATTACACTTCAATAGATATACCATAAAGGCACAGTTTAAAGTTAAGGATAGATTATATCATCTAAAATTTTAATCCTTCTTATTTCTATATCTATTACTTTCTTTTATTCTATTTTAGAATTATCCTATTTCTAAGCTTAGAGTATTATTATATTATTGCTTTTTCTAATTAAGGGAGTATTAAATTAAGGGAAGTAAATTTTTATGCTTATGATTATACAGATATTAAAAAGGATTGCCTTAAAATAGCCTTAAATGAAGTCAAATTTTTAAGATACTGATTAATTTTAATATTTATTAATATTTATTAATTTTTAAAGAATATTCAACCAGATCTGGGAAGTGGAAGGAAGGAATAAAAGAATAAATTAAAAGAAAAAGGGAAGGATAAAATATTCTTATCCTTCCCTCTCCCTTTAGTTATAATTCCCTATTACTTCTACTTTAAAGGTTTATTAGATATATAATAAACCATCTCGGAAGAAGTAAAATTACAGTAGATACTTTTATCCTTTCCTTTTTCCCTTTTGATTAAATCAGTCAAATCTTTTGTTATCTGAAAGGATAAACCATATTTACTTGATATATGTTTTCTTCCTTTACTTCCCAGTATTCTATATAATTCTTCTTCTTTTAATTCCAGAATCCATATATCTTTTCCCTTGCTTGCTTCTTTGACTTCCTTCCATAAATTCTTGTAATCATTCTTTCCCTTTAATCTTAACTGAACATCTTCTTTTTCTATTACTTTCACTTTTTCCCTCTCTATTCTTATTTTATTTTTCTTAATAATTCCTTTCCTGCTTAACCAGAAAGAAGTAAATTTCTTTCTGCCTTTCTTTCCTTTCTTAATAAGGATAACAGGAAATATATCCTTATTTATTTTCTTACTTTTTAATCTTGTACCACTAACTATTTTCATTTTTCTAATTCCACAGTATAGGGAAGTATTTCTCTAGCACCAAAAGCATATCTTCCCTTGAATGAAAATTGTAAATTAATATTTCCTTTTCAATTATTCTTAACTGTCTAATATTTTCTTCTCTATATAATTCTATAAGTGTAATTCTTAATTCTTTCATTCTTCTAGCCTTTCAGATATTAATTTGGCAATATCCTTTATACTTGTAATATCTAATTCTATTAATGAATTAGTGATATTACTTTCTAATATATTCCTTTCCTTCTCTTCCCTTTTACAATAGACACATACTATATTCTTTTCAAGTTCATTGTCGTCTATTATAAAAATCTCTCTTCCACATTCTATACAGCTAGTTATATCCATTTTTCTTTTTCCTTTCTTCTATGTGTTTTTTAATTTTTCCTTTTTCCATTCTGTAATTATATACTAATAAAATAAAATGTCAATAGTTTAATATTCAAAGTAAGTATTCATAATAGTTAAAGAGTACAATTATATTTCCTTTTCTTATTTTTATGAAGTGATCTGGGAGAGAAGGAAATCTTAAATAATTATATAAGAATTTCTAATGTAAATAAAAATGTATGAAAAAGCTTAAAATAATAATTAAAGTGTTACTTTAAGATTGAAAAACCAATGGGAATTTTTATTCACCTCACCCATCCCCTATATATATTTATAAAATATATTTTTATATAATTATAGTTATAGTGTTATATAGAGGGTGGATAGCTCACTCCTAGTTGGCAATCTATCTCCCCAGCCGTAGAATAAAGTCGATATGGCCCGTAGCAAAAAATTTTAGTACTGTTGTCTTTTCTTTCTAACGGGGTAGAGTACTTGTATGCAAGCGACTCAGGATATTGAAGAAAGACTTATTAAGGAACGGAATAGGCGTGGCGCGCGTAAAGATGTCAACAAGTTTATTGAGTATTGTATGGTTGACTCAGAAACTGGGCATCTATTACAACAGGGTAGTATCCATAGGACGATGCACAAGTTTATTGACGAGAATCAGTATAGCTTGATTGTGTTCCCTAGATACTTTGGCAAAACAACTCAGGTGCTGGGTAGGATATTAGATGATCTTGGTAAGAACGCGAATGAGAAGATCAAGGTGATATCGTCGTCTGATGACATAGCTAGGAAGAGAGTGAAGGCTGAGAGGGATCAGATAGCAACAAACACAGAGTTGCATGCTGTGTACCCGAACTTGTATCCAGATGAGAAGTCTGATACGTGGTCGAAGTCACAGCTTACTGTGAAGAGGCAGATTAAAGACCCTGAACCGTCGCTTGAAGGTTGTGGGATACTGTCAACTGGTCAAGGTGGTAGAGCAACGAAGCTGTACTTCGATGATGTTTGCTTTCTTCTCGGGCACGAGGTTCTAACGGAGAAGGGGTTTAAAAGATTCGAGGACCTAAGAGGTGATGAGAAAGTTGCTGTCATGTCGAAAGAGTCTTTCGAAGTAACGTTTGAGAAGCCAGAGAGGTTTGTAAGGAAAGAGTACACAGGGAGAGTGTTTTCGTATAAGGGGAAGAAGCTTGAGTTTAATGTTACAGAGGGTCACGATATGCTTGTAAAGCTGCATGATGGCTTTAGCGTTATGAGGATTGAAGAACTAGCGCAGCTCCCAACTCAGAATGTTTGGTTTAAGAAGGACTTTGAAATAACTGGTGAGAAGCCAACAACTCTTATTATCCCACCGTATGAGCGAGCTTGGAAGAGTGGTAGAAACTATAAAAAAGAGAAAACATATACAAACCCTGGGTACACAATCTCCTCAGAGCTGCTAATGAAGATAATCGGCTTCTTCCTAGCTGAAGGTTGCGTTATTTATAATAGGTTCAAAAGCGGAGAGCGAAGGCCTTGCGGGATTAGTTTCTACCAGAATGAGGGGGAGATACTCTCGCAATTTGAGGAAGTTCTAAAGAGGGCTGATTTGAAGTTTAGCGTTCACTCGGGTCATAGATCGAAAAAACTACGTTCGGTTAGTATCTACGATATTGCGATTGGCGAGTTCTTTCGTCAGTTTGGCTCTGGCGCAAAGAACAAGTTTATTCCTCTGTGGATTAAGCAGCTTGATGGCTCGCTGCTCGAGCATCTGCTGACCTGGTTTGTCAATGGCGATGGCGGTCATAGCGGTGGAACTCGTTGCTACACTGCTTCAAAGCAGCTAGCTGAGGATTTGTACGAGCTTGCTCTGAGAAGTGGCTATGCACCAAGAATGCGCGCGACGGAAAGCACTGCTTTTAAGACTTACGCGAGGAGCGGATCTTTGCTGTACTACATCTCGCTTTCTAAAAGGCCTCTTGCGTATTTTTATAAGAAGAACCTAGTCGAGCATCAGTACAGCGGAGAGGTCTTCTGCGTGACGACTAGTGGCGGGTTGATCTACGTTAGGAAGAACGGTAAGGGCGCTTGGTTTGGCAACTGCTCTCATAGGAATACGATTAAGGTACCGAAGTTAAGGGGTGCTGTGAAAGAAGCGTTCAACGATGTATGGATGAACCTTCTAGGGCCAGACGGTCGAGCTGTTTACATTGCAACACTGTTACATAAGGATGACTTGACACATGAGCTGATGAGGAACGACAAGTGGAAGAAGCTCATGTTTGCTGTAGGTGACAATTATGAATCGCCGTGGCCTGAGAAGTGGCCGCCAGACAAGTTAAGAGAGCGAGAAAAGTTAATAAAGAAGAAGGCGTTTGACAGGAACTTTAGGAACAAAGCACTTTCGGATGAGGATATCCTTTTCAAGGCAGATATGCTTGAATCGTCAAAGGTGTATGGTATATCCAACAAGCACGAAATGTTCAAAAAGATGCAGAAGTTCGTCGGTGTTGATTTAGCAATTTCAGATACAGGGCATTATACGGTTCTATTCGAGATCGGCGTTGAAAACAACATAAGATACCCTCTGAGGATTATAAGAGGGCATTATTCCTCACCAGAGACAGCAAAACTAATAAAGACATTAAATGAGATTGATAAGCCGATAGCGTTCTGTGTTGAGAACAACGGTTATCAAAAGTCGTTGATTCAGTGGCTCAAAGCAGTTGGTGTTAACGCTCCAGTGATTTCTTATACTACAGGCCTGAACAAAGTGGACTTAAACCTAGGTCTACCCTCGGTGGCCCTTGAATTTGAATCCGACCTTTGGAAGATTCCAATGGGGGAAGAGCCGCATGAAGAGGGTTGCGATTGTCTCCTCTGTGTTTGGCTTAGTGAGATGGAAGACTATCCAATTGGCAAATACGATGACACGGTAATGGCTACTTTGTTTGCTAGAGAAGCATTTAGACAGTCAACTGGCGACACAGCGTCTTCCGGATATGAGCTCTGGTGATTCTCTTGTTGTCTTTTATTTCTTAAGGCGTATAGTGGAAAATATAAACTCGGAAAAATAGACATCTTATAGATAAATGAGTTCGGCGGGGGAATAGGAAAATGGCTTCCGAGAAGAACGGCAAAGCAACGTGGGCACTCGTTGGGGTTTTGGCTATTGGTTTAGTCGCAATTACTACTGCCTTGTTCAGCTACGCGACGTCGGCCCACCAAGGGATGATTGAAAACAGAGAAAGGATTTCGGTTGGCGAGGTGCGTCAGGATATGATGATGGACAAGCTAGACGAGATCGCGGCTGACGTAAAGACGCTTATCCGCAAGTGACGAGGAGAAAAGATGAAACTTTCTCTTCCTGACATTTTTAACGCAAAAAAGGTTAAAGTCCTGGCAGCTCAAGTAGAAGAGCTTACCAAAGCTGTTGCTGCTTCCCAAAAGGGCTCCATGAAGGGCTATGCCAGTGAGTGGGCGCAGTTTCCAGGTCTATCTACTCTGAGACCAGATGCTCGACTATCGTATTCCATTCTAAACAAATGCTATAAGCGGTCATCTGCTGTGAGGCCTGCAGTTGATGGTATCGTTAGAGAGATAACCACCCTACCATTTACAATAGACGGATACCCAGGGAAGAAATTTGATGAGGGACACAAAACCGCAGTAGAAGCTCTCCTGAATGACCCAAACCGTAACAAAGAAACCTTCCGTGAAATTCTTGCCAAAGCTCTAACCGATGTGCTTGTTTATGATGCTGGTGCTATCGAGAAAGTTAAGTCTCCATCTGGAAAGCTTGTTGAATTGATGGCTAGAGCAGGAGACACGATAACGCCTATCGGTGACGAGCATGGCGTCCTTGAACAGTATGTTCAGAATGTAGCTGGCAAGAAACAAGAATTCGAAAAGAACGAGATGATCTATATGATGCTGTATCCAAGAGCTGGTTCGCTTTGGGGTATGCCAATTATCGAGTCGATTGTTGATGAAGTGGGAACGCTGCTTTATTCGAACGAGCACATTGCGAAGTCATTTACTGACGACGAGATCCCACCAGGTATTTTGAGTTTAGGAGAGATAGGAAAAGAAGCCTACAAGGATGCAAAGGAAGACTTCAAAGTTCATAAGGGCCAAAAGAAAGACTTCAAACTCAGAGTTGTCCATGGCTCAAAGGATGTTGCATGGATCGACCTTAAACGCCCGAACAGAGAGATGCAGTTAGATGAGCTGAGGACATCGATAGAGCGAATCATTTTTAGAAACTTTGGTGTCGTACCAATCCAGCTTGGTGAAGTTAGCGATGTCAACAGGTCAACCGCACTTATACAGATGCAGATTGCGCAGTCTCGGCTGATTATGCCGATTGTGCATCTACTTTCGTACTATGTTGATAAGGAAATTATTCAGGATGAGTTTGGCTTCTTCGATGTCCGGTTTGTAATGCACCTAAGAGTCTTTGAAGATGAAGACCCAGAGTCAAGAGCAATGGATAGGCTCGTAAGGATTGGAGTCAAGTCAATCAATATGGTTTGTGCTGAGAAAGGCTGGACTCCTGCAGGACCAGGTGGAGATCGAAGGTTTGTAATAGTTGGTAAGAGAGTTCTGTTTGTGGACGAACTTGAAAAAATGAAGAGCGATGAGACTTCAAAGGAGCCATCAAAGACTCCAAAGACTCCAGAGGAAGTCCCAGCGTCTCCAAAGGATAATGGCGATGGACATGACGGCGGAGGTGAGCCCTCGAGGCGGGGGAAACTGGAGAGAGCAGCTTAATGAGGCTTTCGTAAAGTCGAGACCAATTCGGGCTCAAATTGGAAACGACGTTTTTGAAATGAAAGTAGCAGGTCGAGATTGCCTTCTTACGAAGAATTCACAGCTTGCGTTTTCTTCAACTGGGACCAATAGCGCTTATGTTCTTGCTAAGTTTTTCATTCTAGCTAAAGACAGTATGTCGGAGATGTTTAACGAGATTGGTAGAAGTGCTATTGACCGTTGCGTTCTTGAGACTCTCTTGCGAGATGCTCTCGAAAAAGGTATAGTCACAGGGCAAGATGCAGATAAAGTCAAAGATGTTCTCTCTACCGTGTTTTGGTCAGCATCAGGAGAAGAAGATGTCAAAATGCCCCTTCTGTCTGATGCAGAAAAAAAGTGAGGTATTAGTTACTTGGCAGAGGAAAAGAGGACACTAAGCGATTACGAATATTTGCTTCACCATGTTGCAGTCGACGGTGCCGGAGAGGAGCAGGTTCATCATTGCTTCGTGCTCGATCACTTAGGTAATCTGTTTACGCAAGGCCATCTGCTAGTTAAGGATGGTAAAGTGTACGTTGATGGGAAGGAAGTTAAGGACGGGATCTTTCACATTGTAGCTGGCTTAGAAGCTAAGCAGCAAGTCGCTTGGTCAAATGAGGAAGCAGAAGAGAATAAGATCAGACCAAAGAAGATGAAAGCAGGTATGACTCTTAAAGAGAAGGCGAAGGAGTGGTAGATGATTGTCAGCCCATTGGAGTGGAATGAGATTGGACAGCCTGTGCGGGTTAGGGATATAGAGATTGCAATCTCGAAGGTACTATCTGAAATTTCGTGTGATTGCTTGGCCTTCTCAGGTGGCTTAGACTCAAGTTTAATGCTCTACTTTATGCTTCAAAGACATAAGCGTGTTCGGACTTTCACAATAGGCTTTCCTGAAGATCATCCTGATCTCCTGCATGCGCAGATAGTCGCAGATAGCCTCGGTAATGTTGTGTTGGATAACTACTATGTTCCTACTCGAGAGGAGATAGAGGCTGAGAAGCAACCTGGAGACTTTGAGGGTGACGCGGCAGTTAGGCTGTTTTATAGGTTTGTGGCGGGAGAGACTCCTGAAATAATAGCTTGCGATGGGATAGATGAGTACATGGCAGGCTACTACATGCATCAGGATTGTATTACTGAAGGAACCTATTATGGTATTATTAGAGATCTGCGAAGAAACCATCTGCTTCCTCTTAACGCGAACTCTGGGAAGGTCGACGTTTATCTTCCCTATCTTGATAGTAGGCTGATTTCATTGTACTCTCAAATACCGCTCTCAGAAAAGATCGATGAGGAGACTAGGAAGAAGTTTATGGTTTCAATGGCTAGAGGAAAGATTCCTGACGAGATTATAACGCGTAGGAAGTACGGCTTCTGCGACGCACTGAAAGTAAAAGAGGAGCGTCATGCAAGTGTTGCATAGATACGAAAATGGGAAGCTAGTTCACGACGTTCTTGTTAGTGTTAAAGTTATAGAAGACAAGCATGAGGAGGTGCAAAAGGGGCCTCGTGAGGAAGAGATCCAGCTTGCTGGTGTTGAGTTTATAGAAAAAGCTGCTACACTGCTTGTTAAGGATGCGATTGAGTGCATTGAAATTTCAAAAGAGGATGCAAAGGTGCTCTCGAAAGTCGAGAACGGCAATTTTAAGGTTATTACTGACGGCTCTCGTTTTATACTCAAGTGGGATCCCTATCTTCATTCGTCCCCTGAGGGGTAATGCATATACAAGATTTGATTAAGCGCGCGCTGTCGTGTGGCTTCTCTGCGGAGAAGAAAGCGTTTAGAGTACAACTGGCCGACGGCGATATTAACGTCAAGGTGTCTTTAAGTGGTATCTTGGAGGGCGAGTTTAGGTCAACGAATGTGCTTGTTGGCAAAACTCCAGTGCCTCTGCCAGAGGAGCCACTAGAAAAGAGACAAGTACTGCTCATTTACAACAACTCTGGTCGAACGGTCTACATTGGTGGCGCATCGGTTTCGGTCGAAAGCGGGACACCTTTAAAAAGAGACAAGTTTTTTCCTCAGCTCAATGTGAGCGAAGACGTTCACGTTTACGTAGTTGCTGATAAAGGCGAAAACGATGTTAGAGCAATCGAAGGTTCTTAAAAAGGAGGTTTAGCTATGCCATACAGTACATTAAGCGGAGCTCCTCAAGCACTGAGGACTGCTGGACTTAATCTTTCACAAGCGAACTATTGGGCTAAAGTATACGATGGAGCAAAGGCCTCTGGGAGTAAATTCGCTGGAGCAATTGCTTGGACTCAGTTTAAGAAGAAATATAAGAAGGCTGGAAATAAGTGGGTTCTTAGAAAGATCGAGAAAGACCTATCGCTCCTTGACCGGTTTATAGAGAAGATTGAAAAGGTTTTTCAAGACTTTGACGTTGAGGAACAAGCTGATGTAGAGTCACCATCAGCTACTACAGATAAGCTCTCCAAAGCTTTAATGGAGCAGCTGGAAGCTCTCGAGGCTGAAGCTACTCCTTTAGAGGAGGGCGAAGAGCTTGAAGAGAGATACGTTCCAATATTAAAAGTTGACAAAAAGAAACATATAGTCTATGGTGTGGTATTGGAACCTGAGGTGTGGGATGCCCAGAAGGATATTGTCTCTAAAGAAGAAATCGAAGATGCGGCGCATGAGTTTTTGGCTTTCCATAGAAAGATTGATCTTCGGCATCATCACGTTTCGCGTAAATGCTATCCAGTTGAGAGCTACATCGCGCCTCAAGATCTCACGCTCGGTTCAGAGAAGGTAAAGAAAGGCTCTTGGATTCTTGGCTCGAAAGTGACTGATGCTAAGATATGGAAAGATATAGAAGACGGACTCTTAACAGGGTACTCAATAGTCGGGCTGGCACTGAGAGTACCTGAGGGAGCGACAAATGACAGTTAACCCAGAGTTTGAAAAGAAGACGAGGCTTAAACAGCTGAGAGTTTACGCAGTAGGCTTAGTCGATAGCCCAGCCATCAAGAGGAGGTTTTTGATTCTGAAGAGGAATACACCAACTGAGAAAGTTCTTGCGGAGGGTAATTATCCTTTGACTCAGGGACCTAACGCTGGTGGGCTGGCGTACTGCGTGTGTTCTGACTGTGGATACAGTAAGAAGCGCGAAGGAGGAGAGCAATGTTCTGAAGGGAAGTGCCCCAAGTGTGGGGGCATTTTAGTTGGAAGTGATACAAAGCAATTAAACTTGCAAAAGGAAGGAGGTGAACTAAACATGAGTACTGCTAAGGATAAGATAAAGGGCGCTATTGAGCAAGCGGCAAGCGAACTGTTGGCGGAAGCGGGAGCAGGGCCGGTTACGAAGACAACTGAGAAGGTAGAGGAAACGGACACAGAGGACGAAGGAAAGGTTCTGGACGCTGCTATCGAGAAGAGTGCAGAAGGCCTTGAGGCTCAGGAGAAGTCGACGTATACGGCTTGTATGCATACGCAGCTACAGGCAGGGAAGGACTTTAAGAAGTCTGCTACGTTCTGCAGGGCGGAGGTTACTAAGGCGGAGACTACTGAGAAGACTGTTGAGAAAGAGAAGGAGCCCGAGAAGATTGGAGAGGTAGTGGAGAAGACCAAGGTTAAAGTCTCTGTGGATACTGGTGATGCTGATAAGGAGAAGGAAGAGGATGCTGGCGAGGTTGAGAAGACCAAGGTTCCAGCTGGAGCTTTTGATAAAGTCTTTAGTGCTTTCGATCTACATATTGGCGAGTCAAAGCTGGCCGAGACTAAAAGACAGTGGAGGGCTATGAAGGCTTTGGTGTCTAAGACCGTGGGTTCGCTAGGAGTTCAGAAGTCTGAGCCTTCTTTCGAGGACTTCAGTACTAGCCTGGACGCGATTGGAACCGAGATCGAGACAGTAATGAAGGCGTCTCCTGAGGTTGAAAAGAACAGCTTCACGAAGCTTTTTAGTCTCCTTGAGAAGCTGGTCGCTGGAGCCGAGGGTGATGTGAAAGCATCTTACGAGAAGGTCAAAACCGCCCTTAGCAAGATCGTTGACGGAAGATTCCCCGCTACTGCTAAGAAGAGCGAGGATGGTGGTGATGTGTCTACTGTAGAGGAAATGGCTTTACTTTCCGTTCAGCTTGATGAGCTCGTTAAGTCTGTTGCCGGACTCAAGGAAGGCCAGGTAACCCTTCAAGCCCAGCTTGACAAGGTACCTGTTCCCAAAGGCTTGGTAAAGAAAGAAGAGCCCAGAAAGCAGGAGACGGTGAAGGAAGGTCAGGATTCCCTCTTGGAGAAGCATAAGGACGAGGATGCTCCTGTGAAGTTGAGGAGCGTGATTAGCGAATTAGAAGAAGCAGGAAAGCTTTAGTCTCCAGTTTCTAGTCTCTAATCGCTGAGTGAACTCAAATAGATAGAAAGGTGGTGAACAAAAGTGGTTGATATAGAAAAAGCTTTAGATATTTCGGGTGCTGGTAGTATTCTTATGCAGCCTGTGATAGACAAGGTGGTTGCGCAGCTGGTTGACTATAGGAACCCTTTGAGACAGAATCTCCCTAGGAAGCCTGGATCTGGTAACGCTTGGATACTGAATAGACGAACTGCGGCTGGAACGACTCCAGCTAAGTGGGTAAATGACACTGAAACTCTTAGAGAGGACGAGGGTACGTACGCGCAGACTAGTTTCTACTACAAGACTCTTGCCGCTCGAGGAAAGGTTACTCGAAAGCTGCAGGCTGTTGGTCGTTCTTATGCGGACGTTTTGGCAGACGAGCTGGAAGCTCGAGTACTGGAGTTCAAGGACGTAGAAGACAAGGGGCTGCTAATCGGGGCTACCACGGCGGGCGTTACATCTCTAGAGATGCAGGGTTTGAAGTGGCTGATACCGGATAGCCAAACCGTTGTTTGTGCTGCCGCAGCTGCTGGTGGGACTATGACTCTATCCAAACTGGATGAAGCAATCGACAAGAGCACGGGTGAGCCCGACATGTTAATCATGTCGAAGAAGACACGTCGAATCCTGAACGCGCTGCTCCAGTCTAGCCAGAGGTTCGTCGATAAGACCGAGGTCAAGGGTGGCTTTAAGGTAATGACTTACAATAACCTGCCTATCTTCACCTCAAATAACATCGTGAACGTTCAGTCTGTAGGTGCAGGTGGAACGGTTTCGAGTGAGACGGGTGGATCAACTTCTTCGATCTACATTATCGATACGGAGCATACCTGGGTTGGAGTGCTAACCCCAGTGAGAGTTATGCCGCTGGCAAAGACTTCTTCGCAGTTTGACCTGTTCGATATTTTCACCGACGAGATCATAGTGGTAAGGAATTACCAAACAAATGCGAAGCTTGTAGGTATTAAAGGATAAGCAGTGATTCAGAGGCCCTAAGAGGCCTTCCAAGAATCCTAAGGAGGAACAAGAAGTGGGAAAGTTTGTATTAGCTGCTCCGGATGCGGAGAACAGGTTTCTTCCGGACTACCGACATAGCTATCAGGAGAATTCATATACAGAGGTAATCAGCGTAGTTGATGGCATATGTGAGTGCAACGACGTCACCACAAGAGACAAGTTGCTCAGAAAAGGTTATAGACTGATTGATCTTGATTGGGTGTGTGCAGTTTGTAGCTTCATGGCAGTTAGCGCTCAGGAGTTTAAGGAGCACAAGAAAGTACACGAGAAAGTACTAATCAAGAAAGCACACGAGAAAGTACAAGTCAAGAAAGAGAAGCCGCACGTAGTTTTTGAGGTTCTGGAGAAAAGCCGCGCAATTTTAGCTACCATTCGTGAGGCGGAGTAATGAGCTTAGTCGGGATTTCGGATGTCTTGACGTATCTGGAGCTATCTACTGGTGTAGCAAACACCTTGATACAGCTTCTTATAACAGGTTATTCAAAGCAAGTAAATGAGTTTTGTGGTAGAAACTTCGAGCAAAGCAATTATAACGAGAAGTTCGACATAGAAGGACCGACTGAGGAGACCATCAGGCTTAACCATCCCCCAGTTATGTCCGTTGTAGCACTAACTGATAATGGCTCTTTGATAGCTGCTAGTGCATACTACGTGTATGCACAAGGCAAGATCACTCTCGATAGCAATTGCTTTACTGAAGGTCCTCAGAAGGTTTCAGTTTCGTATGTCGCTGGTTACACGCCAATTCCAGCTGACATTCAGTTGGCTGTGAGTAGGCTTATCGAGGAAGACTACTACGGTAGAAAGGCGAGACATAAAGGCTTCCAAGCTGAGAAGATCGTTGAGTACTCGTATCGCCTCCCAGACATGCAAAGGTTCAAGGATACTAAGGGGTATCCTCCTGACGTCTATTCGACCCTCATACAGTACAAGTCAATCACGGGAGGAATGTTTGGTCAGTAGAAGGGAAGGGGAAAGTGTCTTTCGAAGACTTATTGAATACGACCGCCGACATTTACAGAAGAACGAATAGAATGTTCTCTGGCGCTATTGCAGCGACGATGTCTCCGGATTATCAACCTCCTTCTGGCTCGTACTTTTTACTCACAGTTGCATCTCTAGTTGGCTCGGGTACGATCACAGTTAGTGGCCTAGTTAGTGGCGTAGCTGATACTGAGGCTTTTGCTTTTTCGGCAAACGGCTTCTTGCAAGGGTCGAAGAAGTTTACATCCATAACTGGTATCACGAGTTCTGGTTTAACTGGTACGTTAACTGTCGACGCTGTTACGTCGACTGGCGGACCAAAGGACGCTGAGTATCTGGTTTCATCAGGAGTTAAAGCTAGAATTGTCGAGAGGAGGTCTTCAGTAGCCATTTCGATTCCAGGAGGCACTATTAGCGCAGAGCTAGTAATGCTTTGTCTGCCAGGTGCGGATGTCCTGGAGAAGGATATCGTTCTCTCGAGCTCTGTGAGGTACCGAGTTACCTCCGTTATTGACCAGCTCGAGTATGATACGGTACATCATAAGACTGCGAAGCTACAACTAGAGCCTCTTTCTGCATAATAAAGGACTTTGAGTCCGCGAGGAAAAAGATGAACGTAGCTTTTATAACTCCAGAGTTTCTCACGGAGGACTATTTTAGTGGCGGGATAGCTAGCGCTACTTATCGGATTGCGAAAGGTTTAGTTAACCTAGGGTACACTGTTCATGTGGTGGTTCTTTCTAAGAAAAAGGAGAAGCACCTTGAAGTAGACGGGATACATGTACATCGAGCAGAGATTAGCTATTGGGTAGAAAAAAAGATTCTCGCTCTTAGTTGTAACCAGCTAGGCCTCGCATCCCAATGGCTAGGCTTTGGTTGGGGTGCTTACGAGTGTCTCGAGCAAATTCATAAAAAGACACCTCTTCATATTATCCAATACCCGAACTCTCAAGGGATCGGCCTTCCTACACGCTTGCTCTTAGATAAAGTTCCTCAGGTTGTTCGCGTCTCTTGCTATCGTCCAGCTTGGAACGAAGTGTCTGGAGCAGACACAGATTTTAACGCCCAAGCGCTTGAGTGGATAGAGGCCTTTCAGCTTAAACTTAGTCGTCATATCTACGTTCCGAGCTTTGCTCTTCAAAAGATCTTAAAGGAGCGAGCTGACCTTGATAATGTTCGAGTTCTTCGAACACCAGCCTCTTTAGGTACTAACCACTGGGACCCTTCCATTTTCGATAAGAACATTAAAGGCAAAGAATACTTCATGTTCTTTGGTCGCTTGCAGCTTCACAAAGGGTTCCATGTGCTGGCACAAGCTATTCCTCGGTTCTTGCGTGCATATCCAAACGCTTACGCTGTCTGCGTTGGTCTTGACTCGAAGACTAGAATTGCTGGGTCAATGAGAGAGCACGCGTTTGCTCTTGCTGGCAAGGATGTAGGACGACTCATTTTTATAAACCAGATGCCTCACAATCAACTTTATCCAGTGCTTGAGAGTGCTAAGCTCGTTGTTTTGCCCTCCTTAATTGACAATTTGCCTAATACATGCTTAGAATCGATGCTAATGAGCAAACCTGTGATTGGTACAATAGGTACAAGCTTCGATGAGATAATTGATGATGGGAAGACAGGCTTCCTGGTTCCTGCTGGAAACGTGGATGCACTAGCCGAGAAGATGATCGATGCATGGAAGAGGCCTGATTTAGCTAAGATCGGTGCGGCTGCAGGAGAGAAGATAAAGGAGCTTGCGCCGGATAAAACTATCCCGAAGATTCTGGGGTACTATGAGGAGATAATAAATGGTTCTAAAAATTAAAGACAGAACTCTATTGATAGCCGAGGTAGGTCAATGTTCCACTAAGGTAACTAGTGAGAAGAGGAAAGTTGTTACGAGAATAAAGAGTGGAGTTGACATCAACGTGGAGCTTTTCAACCGAGTCCTTTTTGGAATCTCTTGGGACGGTCCTTTTTTCCTACCTAGCTTCACATACCTGTTCTACAACAACTTGCAGGACAAGCTAAGAAAAGCCTTCTTGATCTTTACCATGTGTCGATTCCATTGGATGCGGAAACATAAGTACACCTTTGAGTTCCTTAGCTTTGTGAGAAGAGACGAAGAGAGAAAGCTCAGGATTGACAAGACCCTCAAGATCCCAACCTCCAAGAGATGTCTAGCATTCGCGAAAGTACGTGATAAGCAGATCGATGAGGCTCTAGCATGAAAGTAGCTTTGCTTACTTCAGCAGCGCCTGAGTTTTATCAAGGACTAAGTTTTTCAGAAAAGCGGTCTTTTTTATATAAAAGGTCGCTTTTTCTAATTTCTTTTGGAGAATATTTTTTTGGTTCAGGAATAAGAAAACAGTAAG
>SDBT01006662.1_pt1 | contig 19101 bp, 13 predicted proteins | sample 2277101 | NCBI WGS metagenome assembly SDBT01 (sample SAMN10404973, study PRJNA504765) | marine sediment metagenome | isolation source: marine sediment core GS10_PC15, 103 cmbsf | place: Arctic Ocean: Southern Knipovich Ridge | collected 2010 | reverse complement strand
AATAAGAAAGGATATCCAAAAATAGTAATAAAACAAATAAATGATAGAGTTATAATTTGAAGCCGATATAAAAAGAGAACATAATTTCCTTTCAGTTTAAAATCTAAAGTAAAATACGAGAAAGTTACTGAACAGATAAAAAAAATTAAAAAAGAAAGATCCAAAATAGTTAGAACGACAATATTAAAATCAAAATAAATTCCCGAACTTATTAAATCTAAACCAACTAAGACGGGAATTGAAGTTAAAAGTCCTGTTAATATGAGACCATTAATTAATATATATCTTTTAATTTTATTTACATCGAATATAGCATTCTTATATGACAGGTAAAGAGGGACAAATAAAAAGCAAGAAACAAAGGTTACTGGAAATGTGATACAATAAATAGTATCTATCAATAAGAAAAATGGATAATAAAAAAGTATTGTAAAGCTAAGACATATAATAATTAAAATTCTTGCTTTTTGAATAAGTTTTACTCTCCTCTCCCTAATTTTTGCATTTGTTGAGAGAAGATTGATAACTGTAAGAATTAAAAATAATAAACATAGTGTAAAATTAACCACAGTAAGTATTAGAAAATGTAAATCAAAAATTAATCCTAAATAGAAAATTTCCAAACCTACTACAGTTGGAATCAGCGTTATTATGACAGATAACAATATGCTATTTATTACTAATGCTTTTGCTGTTATTCTGGAAAACAATTTCTTTCTCTTCAAATAAAAGATTGGAATGAAGAGGATTATGCTTGAAACCATCAAAGGAATCACAAAAACATAAAAAGTATTAATGGTAACAAACAAGAAATAATAGAAGGCTATTAGTGAGCTGTAGACTAATATTAAAACATTTATTTTGATATAGAGTGTTTCAGCAAATATATCTTTATGAGCAAATATATTGAATATTACGCATATAATAACTATAGATAAATAAACAGAGTAAATTATTTTATCAAACAACAACCAAGCCTGAAATGCATAAAAGAATAACGAGTAAAACAGAAAGAAAAGTTCAAATAAAATAAAATAAGAATTGATTGTATTGAATTTCTTAAATAAAGTGTATTTTATCTTCTCTATTTTTAGTCCAAATTTTAAATTATAGTAAAGGGAAACAGACAATAGCAGAAAATCGAAAGCTAAAATAGGGAAATTATTAAAATTTGTTGAAAAAATAGAAAGAAAAACTGTTGAAATTAGAACCCAAAAAGAATAATAATAGGATATTAGGAGATTTCTTATAGTAAATATTCCTAATATCAGATTTGCTGTTATGAATACAATAAATATTAACGGAAATATTATCGATGAAATAATTAATATTTGTAAAAAGTTTAGAGTTTCAACCAAAAAATAGATTCTTAAATTAATTAGAATATAGAATAATAATTCTATTAAGAAGATGTCAATTAAAACAAATCTTCTAAAAGATTTAGAATGTTTTGCGTAAAAAAACCGAGCATATGAGATATAAAGTGTAATCAATAATACAATAGAAGGTAATAAAAGCCATCCAATTAGAATTATTGAAATATTTATGATAGCTAAATTATCTGTAAAAACGATGATGTATTCTTTAATAATTGCCGGGTAGAAAGAATAAGCTATAGTAAAAAAGGTTATAACTGCGAGTAAATTCTGAAATAAAATTGCACTTTCTTTACTAAAATACTCAAATTTAACAAAAACTTGAATTAAAAAATAAAATGAGAGTAAGAATATTATCAATTGTACATTTAATGGGAAAAAATTGAAAATTCCAAAGGAAAATGAAATTAAAATGACGACTGAGTTTAATAGAAAAATATATTTACTGTATTTCTTGGGACTAAAATTAGCTTTTTGTTCATAACGAAAAAACAAGTGAAGGAAGGGAGAAATTATTAGGATTAGATAGGGTATATTAATTAAAAATGCTAGAGTAATCATCAAACTGATTAAGATGAATGATAATACGGCATTTTGTTTTTGATATTTAATATTCGAACTCTGGTTCAATTTCTTATCGTCAATTTTACTCGGTTTTGCAATACCGCTATTAAATATTATCGGAATAGAGTTGTAATGAAAAAAAATGTAGATTCTTATTTTCAGGTAAAGAATAACAAATAATATCGCTAAGAAAGAGCCGCTAATGTATTCTATAGCTGAATATTGAACACCAAGAAGACTATAGGTGATAATTATAATAATTGGCATTTGAATCAACAATATAAAAATCAAACTCACCATAGAAACCACATATTTTTGTTTAAAAAGTGTTATTTCTTTTAGGATTGGTTTCTTTTCCTTCATATTATCCCTAATTTTACGTGAATGGCTTTTTGTGCTTGTTAGTGTAACGATATAAAAAATAGTATTTGATATTATTCCAAATAACCATGCTAAATTTGTGGCATATGTAAAGCTTAAGAAAATTAGGTGCCCAATATAATTGATTACAATAATAAAATTATATGGTTGTTTAATTAACTCTCGAAATTTAACAGAATGTTTGAACTCTTGTTCCTCTATATCAAAAAAATCAATAGGTTGGAAATTAAAATAATAGTAAACAATGTTATAAAGAACTGCGTAACTAATTAGTGGAAGTAGAGTAAATGAAATACCGCTTGGCGATATTATAATAAATATTGGAGGAACTATGAAAGATAATATAGATATTAAATATATTATATGAATTCTTGCTGTAAAATTATTATATTTATTAAGAAAGAAAGGCTTTTTCCTATATTTGTCATAGGCTTTATAGAAAAAAAGTAAGGCGAACATGGAAATAATAACTGAGAAGGATAAAGAAATGTATAGACCTACTCTCAAAAAGTTAAAAATAAAAAAAATAGCTAACCCTGTTATTAATGGTGCTATAACTAGAAACCAAGTAAACCACCAACTTTTTTGAAGTAATTCTGTGGCTTTTTTAAACTTTTCCTCTTGATCATTGATATTATTAGATTTCATTCTTGAATTATATTAAGGATTTATTAGGAATAAAAGAATAAACACATGTTAATAAATATATCAAAATTAAATCAAAGTTTTTGCCACCAAATTGGAGTTTTTGCCACCAAACTGGGTTCACGAAGATGTTAAAATAAAATAAAATAAAATAAAGAAATAGAGATTTAAGTGAATTTAGGTAAGTACTCCTTTTGCTTCTCCATCATTTCATTGAAGATATTATCAGCTATTTCAAAACTTCCTACGTTAGGGTCAATAGCTAAACAAGCAATGGCACTTTCTTTAGATTTTTTTAGGACCGCGTCAACACATAAATCTTGGATTGAGGCTTCGATACGAAGCATAGTCGCGATATTTTTTGGTAAATCTCCTATTTTAAGACCTTTTACCCCCTCCTTATCAACGGTAGCTGAACATTCCAGAATTAAATCCTGCGGCAAGTTCTTTACTATCCCCGCATTGGGAATATTCACAGCAAATTCATAGGAATTTTTATTATTTAATATAGCTTCTATTATTGGTATAGCTCTTTCACCCGAAGGATTTTTAGCCAAGATCCCTCTTTTGGGGTATTTTCCCTTTTTATACCTCTCATAATATCTGAGAAAGCTATAATATATGAAAGCTCCCCCTTTATCTATAAAATCTATCCAATCTATCATATCTTGCGTTTTTGTGAATTCATACCCGATTTGTAAATATTCACCTAGATGGTTATCTCCAACATAAGGAAAATAACCAAATCTCTTAAATACTTCAAAGGTCAATGTCGAAAATTCAAATCGATTTTCATTCTCCTTAAAATAATTCATCGCATTTTTATTAAAATCACCCATTAAATTTTTGCCAGTTATTGAATCTTCTAAATCCAGTAAGAAAGCAAAATGATTAAGTCCTGCCACTTTCATCTTAAGATCTTTTATTGGTCTATTAAATATTAGAGGTAAATGCCTTTTCATGAATTCAATTTGATGGCACAGGCCTATAAATTTTAATTTCTTTACGCTTCTTTTAATGGCTAAACATACTCGTGACATTGGGTTTGAAAAATTGATAAAGAAAGCATTTGGGCAGATTTTTTCAGCATCTTTAACTATCTCAATGATAGGAGGGATAATTCTCCATGCATGAAACGAGCCTCCAGGACCCCCACATTCTCCTAAAATTTGTGTTGATCCATATTTTCTTGGTATTTCATAATCTTGACGCCATAGTTTCATTCGATCCCCAACTTCTATCGAATTAATTATAAAATCCGCATTTTGGAATGCATTTGCCCTATTTGTAGTTTGTTCAATATCAAATCTGTTCTCTAACCTCTCATTCTCAATGTTAAGAAGTTCGTAAATAATTTCTTACTTCTTCTTATTAATATCATGAAGAATAATCGTAGATCCTACCAAATCTTTACTTAAGAAGATGTCACTAAATATTTTTGGTCCAAAACTTGTGCTTCCTGCCCCGACTAAAACTATTTTCTTTTTCATTTTAATCTGATTCCTAAAATAAGTAAAGATTAATTATTTTATTGTAAATTATAATCGATTTAATAGGTTATCAATGATGAATCGTTTCATTCCTCATGTACTAACTTGTCAACTTATTTCAACAAAACCAAAAACGTGGGAAATCAATGGGTAAAGTTTAAATAGAACTTATCCCCTCTTATTATTAATGTTTTCACAGAATACTATGGATTATTGGTGTAAAATACATACTACTGTATTACCCTTAATTCGTAGTATTAAGAGAGAATAAATCAAAATTTCTGACTCTTTTCTTTTAACTTTTCTTGATTTGTTCTCTTTTGCTATTACATCTCACAAAAATTTATTTGAATTGGGTCAAGTTTAGATTTTCTTTTTCCCTGTGAAAACAACAAAAATAAAATGAGGTGAAAAATTCTGGGAAAAGAATCAAGTAAGAGTGATCTAGTAATAGATTATTATAAAGATTGGGATTCTTCCAGTGCTCCAATTATGTTGATGGACGCCCCAAATGAGTTTTCAGAAAGTCTTGAGGCTGAAGAAAGTAAAAAATTGGATAATCTGAGAAGAAAATATACAAAATCTTTCAAATAATAACAATCTTTATTTGGCTAAATATATAAATTATATTTTTTTTTAAAATTTTTTATTTTTAATTATAAAATCTTCCTAATTCTTTCAATAGCCTCTCTAATCCGTGTTTCGGGTTGAGTCAAAGCGAACCTTACAAAACCTTCTCCGTATTGACCAAAACCTATTCCAGGTGTGATAATTACGCCAATATCTATCAGTTTTTTTACAAACTCCATACAATTTAGGTTACAATATTGCTCGGGGATTTGAGTCCACACATAAAATGTCGCTTGAGGTTTATCCGTATTCCATCCAATTTCATTCAACCCCTTAACAAGAATATCTCTTCGTTTTTCGTATGTTTTTACTATTTTTTCGACAATTTCTGGTCTTTTTTCTGACTTATATTCATCTAAACCTTTGATAACTGCTTTTTGTATAAATTTAGGACACCCCGAATCGATTTGTGATTTAACCTTTCTTAAACCTTTTATAACATCTCTATTACCAGCAACCCATCCACATCTAAATCCTGTCATATTGAACATTTTTGAAACACTATTAACTTCTACATGGTTTGGACTTACTTGTAGTATAGTAGGGGCAATATAATCATCATATGTAAATTCTGAATAGGGATTATCATGAATAATTAAAAAATTATAATCTTCAGCGTAATCTGAGACTTTTTTTAAAAAATCTTTTGTAACAATTGCTCCAGTGGGGTTGTTAGGATAATTTATATACATTAACTTGGCTTTTTTAAGGATATTAGCCTCAATTGCATCCAAATCAGGGAGAAAATTGTTTTCTCTTAAAAGAGGCATTGAATACGCTTCAGCATCACATAATTTCGCTGCTCCATTTTCATAAACAGGATATCCTGGATTTGGACAAAGAATCAAATCTCCAGGATTTATAAAAACTCTACATATATTCGCAACTCCTTCTTTTCCTCCAATAACATTTGTAATCTCAGAATTAGCATCAAGATTCAGGTTATGTCTAGTTTTATACCATCTTGCTATTGCTTCTCTAAAACTATCTTCTCCCATGCTTGAAGGGTAATTTTGGTTCTCAGGAATTTTAACAAGTTTAACCAACTCATTAATAATCACATCAGGAGTAGGTAGATCAGGATCACCAATACCCAGAGGAATAAAATCAATATTTTCCTTTCTCTTCTCTGAAATTAACTGCTCTATTTCTACAAAAATATATGTAGGGAGCCGTTTTACCCTATCAGAATATTCGAATTTAATTTAAGACACATCTTTTTAAAATTTGGTTTAGAAATATGTGAAAATAATCATAATTTAAATATTAAAATTTCGAAAAGAACCTTTATACTTTATAACGGTTTTAAAAACTAAGATCTAATAAATTATATTTACATTTCTATTAATAAATCTGACCATCCCCACAACGAGGTCAAAATAGGAAAAAAAAATGGAAATTTTATTGCTAAGTTTGATAATCTTTCCTGATTTGAAGTTCACGTTTATAGGCGTTAATTTGGTTTTTAATAAATTTTAATGGATTAGGTGTTATTAAATGTCCGAATATTCGTAAATGTTCTTCCAAAAGCCCTATAGTTAGCTCCAATTTGCTAACTCTTGTATGGATTTTATTTGTCATACTTTAAACCCTCAACCCTAAATTTATATTCAAGATGATTTTAAGATAAGGTAATTTAAATATTGTGTGAGTGGTCTGATTTTATAGATTTTATCTTCAAATCATTGAAGAATCTTATTAGATTCCTTCTCATTGAATCTCGAAATTTAATTAAGCTATGAATTTTTACATCACTTAAAAATTATTAATAAAGCAAATTACAATGATTGATAAATTCTGGTATAAAGTAGCAAGAACAATTGCAAAATCGGGAGTATTCCCCATCCCTATTAATAACTCTTTAATAGAACTTTTACAAAATCTTTTAACCGAAGAACAAGCTAGATTTGTTTTAATTTTTAAAAAAGCTTCCATGACATTAAAGCAAATTAAACAAAGAATTGATATGGATGAAGTTGCTTTACTTAAAATACTTAATACACTGATGTATAATGGGATTATTATCGGTGTGAAAAGTAGAACTACTGGAATAATGGTTTATCGTTTAATGGGATTATATCCTGGAATTTTTGAATATACTTTCTTAAGAGGCACTAAAACAGAAAGAGATAAAAAATTAGCTAAGTTATTTGAAAAAGCATTTCAAGAAATAAGTGAAGGAACTCAAAAAAACTACGATAACATCATAAATGTTTTTAAGGGTCTACCTCCAACAGATAGAACTCTCCCTGTTGAAAAAGAAGTAGAGGTTGGGACAGAAGCAGTAATACCATTTGAAGATGTTAAGAAATATATTGAAGAATATGAAGATATTGCCGTAGCTCATTGTTATTGTCGTCATTCAAAAGATTTATTAGATGATCCTTGTAAATTGGGAGCTCCAAAAAATAACTGTTTTCTATTAGATAAGAGTGCGAAATTTGCTATAGAACAAAATTTTGGAAGACGTGTTTCTAAGGAAGAAGCGATTGAAATATTAAAAGAGGCCGAGGATTATGGATTAATACATAAAGTTTTTCACGTCCATTCAGATTTGAAGAGAGGAATAGAAGCAATTTGTAATTGTTGTAAATGTTGTTGTGGAATCTTAAATTTTTATAATCGCGGGGCTTTACCATTGCATACCATTTCATCCTATTTAGCAAAAGTAGATGAAGAAATTTGCACTGGTTGTGGAACTTGTGTAAATAGGTGTCCGATGGAAACTATAGAGTTAGAGAACTCTGTTGCACTTGTTCAACAAGAAAAATGTATTGGATGTGGAGTATGCACTCATCATTGTCCTGAAGGGGCAATTCACCTCAAGAGGACTGGACCACGAGATGTCTTTCTCCAACCTAAAAAAATCAAAGTAGAGTAGATACATTTCCTCTACATAATATTACAAATATTTTAGAGAAGTCATCATGGACTCTTTTAACAATTTACCCGATATTGAAATAACCCTTACAGGAGAAATATCTAAAAAGATTTTAGAGCTTGGAATTAAGTCATTTAAGGAAGCTTGTGACTATGTTCATAATATGGAATATGGATACAACACAAATTATGACGATAAAATGATTCTTTTTAAAGAAAATAAGGGTTCATGTACTTCTAAGCATGCTATTATAGCAGGATTAGCTGGAGAACTTAATCTTCCACTATTTAAACATGTTGCTATTTATAAATTCACAGAAGAAATTTCTACAGGGGTAAATGAAATTTTAGAAAAATATAAAATCCCTTATGTCCCAATGGTCCACTGTTTTTTAAAATATAAAGAGTTCCAATTTGATCTCACAGAAGGTAATTGTAACGGAAAAAATACAACTATCGAAGAATTCTTGTATGAAGTAGAAGTAAATCCATTTATTAGCAGAAAAAAGGAATATTTACTGTTTAAAAAAGTATTAAAAGAAATAATTCTTCCTTCAAAAGAAATGGAAGGAATATCAGAAAGATCTCTTTTAAAAGCAAGGGAGGAATCGATTATTTTTTTAAAAGAAAATATGAAAAAACAAAAAAAATTATAGAATGTCTAAATTCTCTTAATAAACATTTATCTTATTATATAATTCGCAAGTTCCTCAGTACCGTCAAGTTATAAATCACGCTTTGCTTAACGACGCTATATAAGGTTTATACCAGCAACGCTTTTATGAGGTTTTTTCCCAATTAAAGCCATTAGAGTAGGTACAACATCTGTTACTTTACAAAAAGAAATTTCTTTATGCGGGATTTCAGAAGAACCTCCAATAATTAAAGGAACTTTCATACATATTTTTAATCCGAGATCATGGTTAAAAAGGTTCCTGTTTGATAATTTTCTATTTTCAAAGTTATAGACAATACTACCGTCAGTACTAAGTATAATATCAGAACTTCGTGGATTTTTAAAATGCCGCGGTATTAGATCGGTGATAAGAGGGTAGTCAAGATGATAAGTAGCACCTAACCATTCATTATTTGAATGATATTTTCCATCTAGAAGCTGACTTGCATTTTCGTCCTCTAAATAATCAAAAACATCATTTTCTGGATTATCGGTAATATAACGCGTCTTATAATCTAGACCAACTCCGCGGTATTCAATTTGCCCTTTTATAATTTTGTTTGTGTTTTTCTCCTTTTTCTTCAAATGAATAATACCTTTATTTACTGTATTATTATCATCTCTATAAAACATTAACCTACTTCCTTCAATCCCAAATAACTCATTTAAGAGATTAATTTTTTTTGGACCATAATTTTGAAGTTCTCTCAGAGTAGGATGAGACCAGCTTCGTTTGTCGTCTGAGTTCTCAATTCCTTTAAAATTAAAGAACCCAACACCATCGAATTTAGATATATCAACATTTCCCTTTCTGTTTTTTCGGTGATGATAATGAGTAAGACTTTGTCGTTGAATGAAATTTTGTAAATTTCCAACACTCTCTGCTTTATAATTCCCGTGATCTGAAGTAATTACTATTGCAGTATCTTCTAAATATCCTAATTTATCTAAAGAGTCAAGTAAAAATCCTAAAACTTTATCGATATGTAATAAGTTTAATTTATAAATATGTGAATTGAAGCCATATTGATGTAGTAAAATATCCGGAGTTACAAACCATAATAATGATCCTATTGGTGCCTCATTATCTTCAAAAAATTTTCCTGGATGTGTAAAGGTTTCTAATAATTTTTGGACTACAACTGAATTAGCTCTTGTTATCGTTTTTTTTACATTTCGAGAATAATAAAGGAGGAGATATAGCAATGCAAGTTTTGATTTTCTTTCAGGAAAAAAATAATTTCTCCCTCTATTAATAAACTGAGTTATACTCGTTGTGTTTCCGTCTTCTACCATTTCAAGAATTGTTTTACAATTATTGCCTAAATCTTCGTTTAATTTATAAATATGCATTCCTTTACCAGCATAGGACCTTATACGTGGAGGGCTCCTCTCTCGATCCATCCAATCCATTAATGGAATTCCATGACACATTTCTTTACGGTAATCTCCAGTATAGGTTCCTGTAATCATAGAGGCTTGAGTTGGATAAGTGATAGAAGGGAAATCAGTTATACAATTTTTAGAGTATATCCCATTATCTATCAGTTTTTTAATATTTGGAAGCAAACCCTTTTCAGCAAAGTTAAATAAATGCTCTGATCTAACGTTATCTATGATACAGTAAATAAAGTGATTAATCTTGTTCATATAAATCTACACTTCTAAATATTAATTAAAAATGTGCGATTTAATTTAAGCATATAGAGAAATAAATATAAAGCCTCCGGTGGGAATTGAACCCACGACCTGCGTTAACAAAGAACTGGATACTAGTTCATTTAGATTACAAATCTGCTGCTATACCGCTAAGCCACAGAGGCATTTTATATATTATATGAAATTATCATAAATTTTTAATTTTGTGGTTTTAAACATTTAAAAAATTCAACACAAATAATTAAAAGTTTATCTATCTTTTTCTTAATCAACTGTTTTATTAAATAAAATAATATCTAATCACACTGATTTGGCTTAGGAACAATAAACGAAATGTTTACTAAAGACGAAGTTACTAGACTTGCCTTCAAAATCTATAAAGAGAATCAAAGTTTGGAAAAATCTATATATGAACTTGCCAAATCTTGTACAATAATTAACAGTAATATAAAAGATGGGTTTGACATTAAACCACTTGAGACTGATAATTTAATTCTTCTTATAAGAGATGATGTTAATGGGGAATTAATTCTCCCCCCTGAAGATGAGATAAAAGAAGTTGCTGAAGTCATCCGCTCTGAGAATCCAAGTAGGAGCCAAATTGATTGGTATATCGCGGAAAAATATCTTCTTCTAGAAGAAATTAAAAAAATAATTGCAAAAAATAATTGAAATTCAAATCTTTTGTTAGAATATTAACAATCCTGCTTCTTTATAAAATTCTCCATCCTTAAATATATAGTAATATATTAAAGAAGGAATAGTGGGTATTATAATAAATACAATAATTATTTACATAAGAATTAATTGTAATATCTCTACATGATTACAAATGCCGAGTCCAAAAAAGAAAAAAATAGATACTAAAAAACAAAAGTCGTTATTTTCTTTTGTTGATGAGAAAAATATAAAAAAAGATATTTCTCCAAAGAGTAAGAAAGAAGACAAGATTGATAAAGCAGAAGAAGTAATACAAGAGAAAAAGAAAATAACTAAAAAAGTCGTTTCCGAAAAACTAGAAGTTAAAGATGAAGAAAGTATAAAGGAAATCCCATTATCATTATTTTTTAAAGGAAATAATACTCCCTTTGGTTTAAAAGAGGGGAATTTCATATTGAATAAGGTTTTGCGAGAAAGTGTTACATCAAAATATATCCGTTACTTAGTTGAAAAAGGGGATATTGTTGAAGATATGGACCAAGGCTTACTTCTTGATGTTGATTATGATGGTGGATTTAATAAAGCATTTTGTAAATTTTATGATTTTAAAACTGATAAAATAAGGATTTGGATCGATAATACTGATCATGAACCTTATTGTTTAAGCAAGAAATCAATCGCGGAACTGAGAACAGTAGAATACTCTGAATCAATAGGAACTATAAAACAAACAAAAAAACTCACAGATTATAACGGATTTAAGCGGTTTGAAGAAATAAGAAAATATGACCTATTATTAGATAAAGAAATAGATATGACTCAGATCTATGGCAAAACTCCTATAAGCATAGGCGGTTCGGGGATTAATGTCCGAAATATTTTAGGTATGAATGAAATAAAAGCCTGGGAAGCTGATATTCGCTATCACTTGAATTATATTTTTGACAGACAATTAATTCCCGGCTTAATTTATAGTATTCAAGGGGGAAAACTTGAAAAATTGAATTTTGAAAAAATAGATGATAATTCAGCACGGGTAGCCACTGAACTTCGAGACCTCTTTAAGAATGAAGCCGAGGAAATCAAAGAATTTTCTGAGGAATTTTTAGATATTTTTATCACGCCAATTCCTGAGGTTAAGCGATTAGCATTGGACATTGAAGTTGAAATAGGAGAACATGATGTTGGGATTCCAGATCCTCGTCTCGCAAAACAAAAAGTAATAAGTGTCTCATTTTATGCCACAGACGGTTTAAAATTAGTCTATGTGCTTAAACGGGAAGGATTATTATATGGAAAATCTCATCCAGACTTTCCTTCAGATGGTAAAATAATGTTCTTCAAATCTGAAAAAAATCTCTTGATAGAGACATTTCGCCTGATGTGGGAATATCCTGTAATTCTTACCTTTAATGGTGATAATTTTGACTTAAATTATTTATTCCATCGAGCAAATAAATTAAGAGTTGATAGTGATCTTAATCCTATTCATGTGAAGAGAGGGTTTGGTATAATGGCAAAGTCAGAATGTGATTTAAGAAGAGGGATTCATATTGATCTCTTTAATCTCTTTTTTAACAGAAGTATATCTGGTTATGCATTTGGAGGTGCATATGAGACTGCCTCTCTTAATTCTATTAGTACTGCATTGCTGGGTGAATCGAAATATGAGCATGAGGAAGAAATTCAAGAAATGAACTACAATATCCTTTCATGGTATAACTTGAAAGATTCCTTATTAACTTTAGAACTAACCAAATTTAATAATTCTTTGGTCTGGAATCTAATTATTCTTTTATGTAGAATTACGAAATTTCCGATTCATGATATGATTCGAAGGCAGATTTCTACATGGATTCAGAATATCTTTTATTTTGAACACCGTAGGAAAAATTATCTAATCCCTCGGCGATCTGAGATATCAGAGTTAAAGAGAGGGGGGAAGTTGATGTCAACTGCAAATAACCAGAAATTCCAAGGAGCATATGTAATAAAACCTGTTCCGGGAATTCATTTTGATGTTGTTGTTATGGATTTTTCAAGCCTATATCCCTCTATAATAAAGGAATATAATCTTTCCTACGAAACTGTCATCTGTCCTCATAAAGAAGATCGAGACAATTTAGTAAAAGGAACTCCATACCATATATGCTCTAAAAAAATGGGGATCTTTGCCTATGTTGTTGGATTTTTCCGGGATATAAGAGTTAAATATTTTAAACCTAAATCAGAGGATAAAAGTTCAACAGAAAAACAAAGAAGTTATAATCAAACTATTCAACAGGCGCTTAAAGTATTTATTAACGGTAGTTACGGAGTTTTCGGCTCTAAAAATTTTCCATTATTCTGCTTACCTGTTGCTGAGAGTACAACGGGTATTGGACAATATGCTATAAAACAAACTATCCAAAAAGCAGAATCTCTTGGAGTAAAAGTTCTTTACGGAGATACAGACTCTGTTTTTCTCTTAAATCCATCAAAGGAGTTTATGGAAGAAATCTCTGAATGGAGTAAAAAAGAGCTTGATTTAGATTTAGAAGAAGAAAAAACATACCAATTTTTAGCACTTTCAGACAGAAAGAAAAATTATCTCGGTATTTATAAAGGCACTAAATTTGTTGATAAAAAAGGTTTAGTCGCCAAGAAAAAGAACACACCTGAATTCATTAGAACGGCATTTAACGAGCTAATTGAAATATTAAAGAACATTACAAATAATGAAGAATTTGTTAATGCTAAAGATAAAATAATTGGAATCGTAAAAGAAAATCTCAAAAAAATTGGAAAACCTAATACATTTAGCTTGGAGGATTACGCCATAAATATGAGTCTTCAAAAGGCTCTTAAAAATTATACAAAGGTTATACCACAACATGTCCGAGCTGCTCTCGAATTGAAAAGAATTACTAAAAGGGAATTTCAGAAGGGTGAAACAATAAGTTTCATTAAAAGTAAAGGAGCTATTGGAGCAAAAGCACTCGAATTAGCTAAACTCCAAGATATTGATACCAAGAAATATAAAGAGCTCTTAACGTCCGCATTAGAACAAGTGTTAGATGCCCTTGGAATCTCCTTTGAAGAAATTAGAGGCATTAAGAAGATGGATGCGTTTTTTTAATAAATTCTATAAAAAGAAAAAAAGGAATCCCATAACTCCCGCACATAATATAGGATTTAGGATATTGTCATCAATCTTAAGATTTAATAAATCAATACAAACAAACATAACAGCCCCACCTATAGCAATAATTAGAATTTTGTAAAACCCTAAAACTGACTCAAATAACCAAAGCGCAAAAACACTTATTCCAAAAGAAGCAAGAAATCCAGCAATATAGCCAATAATAGTTTTATCTGATGATTTAGGGAAATTTTTTTTCCCATATCGAAGCCCTATAATGGATGCTGCCCCATCACCAATGGTTGATATTAAAGCCGCTGATGCGAATATGCAAAATGGGAATGAGAATATTAGAGCAAAAGACAGAGTTAAAGTTGCTGGTTTGATGAATTCAAAATTTTCCCTTCTCTTCATAAATTTACTTAACAAATTTAACACATTTCCGGGAATTAAATGATAAATACTTCTATTTTCAAAAATAAACGATAATCTCACCAGATCTAATGCCCCAAATATCAGAATCCCCGAGTATCCTGCAGTTAAAATTAAAAACTTTCCAAGATATAACCCACTTACCCCCCAGATATCATTAGCCTTCCACATACCTTCCCAAACATAGATAGCAAAAATCCAAAGTAAAATGATTATTCCTGCTGGAAATAAATGTAACCCTTTGCGATGTATATCCGTTTTTAGATCATTTGACCTTCCACCTTTTATTCTGTTTTGCTTTTCATCAAAACCTTTAATGAAAGTCTCAATATTTCTCTCTAATCGTAAGTCTGGATTATTCCTCAAGACAAATCTATATTGGTAAAAGATTATGAGAAGAATCAAGCAAGACGTGAAAATACAAATGAAAAATACTGAGAGTGCTAAAAACCACATGATATTCCCCATATTAGTCCAAAAAAAAAGGGATAAATCAAACCCGCTACTATCCACAAAATAACAGTTAAAAAACTATTTTGGAAGTTATGTTCCTCAGGATATTTACTCCGTAATTTAATAGCATAAAATAACAAACTTACCCCACAAGTGATAAAAAGCATAGTGACTGGTAAGGTTATGATATTATATACCATAATGAAATTAAGTAAAATGGTATTTTAAAAATATCTTTTGAAAATTTACCTGTCATAAAAAAAATAAAAAAAAAAAAGAACTATTTTATTTCTGAAAGTTCAACACCCTTAGTTTCTTTAAGGAAGAAATACGCAATTGGTATAACAGCAAAATTTCCCATTACAAATATTATGAAGGTCGGTCCTAAATCTAAAGATAAAATTACAACGCTGCTTGTTAAGAGCCCAATTGTCCCACCTATTGCCCCTATTAAACTTCTGAAACCAACACCTATTCCTCTACGATCTGTTGGAAGCATTTCGATAGTCATCAAACGGAGAATCCCAATTGAACCCCAATATGAAATGTGACTGAAAGCAAAACCTAATAAGACAAATAAAAATGCATTTTCAGTATTATTAGCTCCAAACACCCAGATAACTACTGAAACTGGCGCTAAAGCGGACCAGAGATATAATAAGGGTTTTCTCCCAATACGATCAGCTAGTAATCCATTTGCCCCATAAGCAATAATAACCATGAAAATTGTTATAAGGAAAATAGTTGTTACCTGCTGTTGAGTCAAAGTACCTACATTATCAATATATTTCTCGAAAAGACCTAAATAAATTGAAGAACCACCTCGTAGAAAGACTGCGAGCAAGAGAAACATATATGGTTTGCGATTTTCTATTTGAAAAATTGATTTGATGTCTTCCTTAAAAGATCTCGTTTTAAACGAATCGCTCTCCTTCATTTCCCGATACTTTTTAGGTTCCTTTAAAGTAAAGAAGATCGCCAAGCACAGTGGAAACCCTAAAACCATAGGAAATATTGCCATCCCGCGCCAAAATGGATCAGTCTCAGTTATGAAATATAAGCGAAACATCACCATAATGACAGCCCCAATTAAACCCACCATCATGATGACATTAGAATAATAAGCTCGCCTGTTCCCTTCTACTTCTTCATTAATATAAATCAACCAGATATCTGATGAAAAGAAAAAGTATAAGCAGAAAACAAAAAACATGTACATGATATAGTTTACAGCGATAAATATTCCAAAAGATGCCAATGCAATTCCACCCACCGTAAAGCCCAGCATCTTTTTTCTTCCAAGTTTATCTGCTAAATATTGACTAAAAAAAAGAAATACCATACCAACCGATACTAAACCGTTCGCAAAAGACATTATCGCATCTTGGACGCTTGATGATAAATCACCTAGAAATTCACCCGCAATTACGGAAGGAATCGCTCCATTAAAAAGTGTCGCGTAAGTGTCGAGAATCTGTGTTAACATCAGAATTAAGAATAAATATCTGATATAAGAACCGTTTCCAGATTTATTTTTTGACATACTAAATTACTCCAGACATTTTTTATTATTTCATTTGATGCTTTAATAAAATTAAGTTATACCATATTTCTATCTTACTTAATAAAAACTTTAATTTTTAATAGAAACAACTTACAAAAATGAGTTTGATAAGTAATGTTAAAAATTAAGAAAAATAAAAATTAAAATAAAATTAGAGTCCAGTTAGTAAAATGTCATCAATTACCTTACGGACTTTCTTTAAATTCTCTTCTCCAATAGCTTTATCAACATGCAATTTTAAATCCAAAATTGTGCTAAAAACTTGGATGATTGTATTTTGAAAAACGTTGTTGAATTGACTGAAGCCAGCATTTTTGTCCTTGAATTCTTCAACCCTGCTGAGCATAGCGCCCTCGTACTCTTTAGCAATAGTAGTTCTAATTTTTTTCCTAACATATTGAAATAATTCAGCGCCCGTTCTTGTGAGGTGATAAAAAAGTGTTTCTTATTTTATTTATTTTTCATGATTTTTTATATCCTTTATACGAGTTCTTAGTAAATCTTTTTGAGTTTCAGTTGGGTCTTGAGTACTGCAAGTAGTACAAATTCAATAACTGGAAGTTATGCCATTAAATTTGTTTATTTCTAATGACAAGAATAGGAAGTTATTAAATAAAATATTCGAATCCACAGAACACTGTTTGATTTAGTTGAGGAGGAAATTGATCTTTTGATAGAGAAATACTATTAAGGTGCGATAATAAAAATCTAACCAAATGAAATACCCCCTGATTTTGTTAACAATCTCAGATCATCCCATAAATAACTTGTGTCGATCATTGTGGGAGAATTACAGCTATAACATTTCTCGCTCTCTTTAATGAATTTAACAAATTGAGGAAGTTTTAACACATCACTAACAGATATTTGTCGTAAATTAGCTATAGGTTTATCAATCTGAAGACAATTTTCAATCTCTCCATTGTAGTTTACAAACATAAAAACCTTTTTTGCGTGGCATAAGTATTGTTTTTTACCACCAATAAAATGGTTTAGATACATTTCTGAATTTAATATTTTCGAACCATTCTTCTTAGCGTCTAAAATTATTTCAAATGCTTTATTAATATCGTTATCATTCGCAGAATGTATGCCTTTCTCATCTACATCACCATGTGAATAATGGCGGACAGTATTTATTACATTAAAAGCTACGGGAATTCCAATTTTATCTGATAAAAATATCATTTCCTCAACACGATTTATATTATATTTACTAATTGAAAAGCTAAATTGTAATGAAATCAATGGATAGCTTTCTTTAACAATAGTAACAGAATCCATTATTTTATCATACAATCCAGGCAACGCTCTAATCTGATCATGTTCTTCAGGTATAGGGGAGTCCAGAGATATAAGAATAAAATCTATGTCATCTCCAAATTCTTTGATTTTATCTGGAAGGAACCAGCCATTCGTAACTATTCCAACAATTGTAAACTTTAACTCTTTTTTGACAAATTTAATAATTTCAGTAATATCTTTTCTAATGAGAGGTTCTCCACCCCAGAGAATAGTTACTAAAAATCCTGCTTCCTTTGCTTCCAAATATATGCGCTTGATTTCCTCAAGTGTTAGTTCATCTTTTTTCGTATTATTTTTCCAAAGACAAGTTTCACAATCGCAATTACATTTTAAAGTTGTAAGAAAGTGAAATATAAATGGCTTACCATTTCTCTCCTTAGCATTTTTCGCAGCTAACGCTAATTCAGCAATTTGTTGTTTTTTCTTTCTTTTTATTTGTTTACTAATTAACTCATGTTCCATAAATATATCTGTTATAACAGATTATTTATGATTAACGACATTAGTGTTTGTGTTTGATCAAAGATTGAATTTGAATTTCACCAATTTGACGATGTATGTAGTTTTCCGTTACCAGATTATATTGATCTTGACAAGTTTAAGCAATTTTATTTAGTAGGATATAAGGGAATTGTAAATAACGCAGATATATTTGAGAATAGAGGAATTTTTAACTTTTTCATGCATCCATTCCTCCAATCGTTTCAGTTAAAATTAAATGCAGGAGTAAAGATAAATCCTCAATGATCTTTTTGTTCTTTATATACCTTTAAGACATATTCTTCACTAGAGTTATCATCTACTTTAATAACCTCATATAATTCAGATTATCCCCCTTCTTTAAAAGGATGATCTGATATAACTTTCCAATTTCCTAAAGTTGTATTGTTTTGAAGAAGGTAATTAGCCATATAGTTAATATAACAGCCTAAAACATTTTAATTTGATGAGTTCACAAATTCAAAAGGTAAACGATAAATAAAAAATAAAATAAATTAAATTTAAAATAGTAAAAAAGATTAAAAAAAATATAATATAGAATAAAAAAATTCTTAAAGTCCTAATAATAGGAGCTTATCGATAACATCATTTACTTTTTTTTTGTTTTCTTCTCCCAGAGCTTTATCAACTTGCAATTTTAGATCCAAAATTGTGCTAAAAGCTTTGACAATGGTATTTTGTACAACGTCGTTAAATTGACTTTCACCAGCATTTTTGACCTTGAATTCATTAACCCTGCTGAGCATTGCGGCCTCGTACTCTTT
>SDBT01006661.1_pt1 | contig 19102 bp, 15 predicted proteins | sample 2277101 | NCBI WGS metagenome assembly SDBT01 (sample SAMN10404973, study PRJNA504765) | marine sediment metagenome | isolation source: marine sediment core GS10_PC15, 103 cmbsf | place: Arctic Ocean: Southern Knipovich Ridge | collected 2010 | reverse complement strand
TTCGCAGGGTGTCCGGGTCAATCCGGGCCGAAACCGTTGATTCGCGCAACGACCGGCCATGGCGCGCAACCGGCCGCAACTGGCAGGCAGCGGCAGGCCGCTATGGATCGATCCGGGTCGTTTTCCCGCGCCCTCTCGCACCATTTTGCCGCGCCTTCGGCGGCGATTTCCGGCGCGACCTTCCGCGTCTTCGGCGCGAGACCCTACCTTCCCCCCGCGCTGCCTGATATACTGTCCACCATGAAATTGTTCGCCCGCAAACCTCCCTGGTACTCCGCCGGCCTGGCCTTCGAATGCAGCGCCTGCGGCGGCTGCTGCTCCGGGCCGGAAGAAGGCTTCGTATGGATCAGCACTGATGAAATCTCGTCGATCGCCGAGCACCTCGGTATCTCGCGCAAGGATATGATGCACAAGTACGTGCGCAAACTGCGCAGCCGCTACAGCCTCATCGAACGCAGCGATAATCGCGATTGCATCTTCCTCAAGCCTAACCCCGGCGGCGGCAAGGGGTGCAGCGTCTACTCGCTCCGGCCCGCCCAATGTCGCACCTGGCCGTTCTGGCCGGGCAACCTCCGCGACCCGGAATCGTGGATACTTGCCGGCATCAGGTGCGAGGGTATAAACCGCGGCCGGCTGCATACTTGCGAGCAGATCGAGGCTGGCAAGAACGCAACCGACAGCCACTGAGCCCCCTCCTGCTCCGCCGCATCCGGCGCTGCTTTTTGCCTCCGGCCCCGACCAATCCCTAGTACTGGACTTGAGTATCCAGGCGATATTCGAAGGCGTTGACGCTCATATGGTTAGAGGGGAATGCTCACTGCAATCAAGGTATAGAGCTAGGGTTATGATTGGCAATATGAGCTTCGCGGTCTGCTTTTTGCTTGACGCGGACCGGTCGCTTTTGCTCTACTCCTCACACTGACCGGCCCCTGTGGCCGACCAATGGCGTACAGCTCGCCGATGTAATAAGTCCCAACCGCATAACATGTTGTCTCCGCCCCAACTGAAGAGACGGCCCTTCCTGGTGTTATCTCCGCCGGTACAGGAGTCTCCTCGCGACACGGTTTATCCCCGGGTGAGCAACACCCAAGGAAAGGAAGTACCCGCAGTGACTAAGAAGGAACTCGCCCGCCAGATATCTTCTAAATTGAATGTTGACCAGGTCCTCGTGAAACAGATCATCCAGAGTTGCCTCGACGGCATGGTCGATACGATCCTTGATAAGGGTCGCCTCGAACTGCGAAACTTCGGGGTCTTCACTGTGAAGCAGCGTGCCGCCAGGAAGGCGCGGAACCCCAGGACCAACGTGGAAGTGCTTGTTCCGGCTAAGCGTGTGATCACGTTCCAGGCCGGCAAGAACGTCTACCAGAAGCTCCAAAACTCACCAGCCCAAAGTGAATAGCTGGCGAGACTTTTAGGCATTGACTTCGCGTGGGCAGTTTTATAGCATACCGTGGATTGGAGTTTTGCCGATAAGTAGTGTAGACCATCCGACAGCAATGGCTTGGCCCCTGCAAGAGGTGTGAAAGATGAAGAAACTAATGATGCTCCTCGTAATCGCGATCGCCGGAAGCTTCCTGTTTTCAGGCTGTAGCGGACTGAGTGATTCGCGAGCCGAGCGAAGCCGTCGCATCAAACAGATCACCGAGCTCCAGATGAAAATGCTGGTAGACGACTGGGACTATCTCTGGCTGTACGAGCGCAACTCGCGCAACACCCAGTGGCACACATGGGTGGGCATCTAGGACACCGGCACATAGTTGAACCAACGCCTCCGGCCTCAGATGGCTGGAGGTTTTTTTTTGAGCGTTGCACATTTGGGGATTGGTCGCAATATGACCAACAGCCTGAAAACACTGGTCGGAGCACCCGCATCGTACGTCCGCTGGCTGCTGGGGTACGATGGGCTACCGATCATGTCCCGCCCCACTTTCAGATACGACATGCTGAGCACCGTCTTCGGAGCGCTCGGCCATGGTGCCCTCATTCCGGCGCTGGTTACGCAGTTCGCGCGGAAGGGATTGTTCGCTCCGGAATGGATCGTCGCGATGCTTATCGCCCAGAGTTGCCTGGGCAACCTGTTGAACTCTTTCTTCGCCCAGGACATAGTACGACGGCGGCGCGTTCCGGTAGTCGTCGCCTGCCGTATGGGGATGGCGCTGTTCATGCTCTGCATCGCCGCCATGCCGCGCCAGGGGGGTCTGGCAGGTGTGTTCGCCGCGCTGCTGCTGGCGCCCTACCTGATGTCGTCGGTCATATTCAACATCCAGAACATCGCGCGTCACAGCAACTATCCCGATTCGATTCGCGGGCGAATCTACAGCCGTCTGATGGTCGTCAACTTCGTGAGCCTGGCCATCTCCGCCGGACTGGGTGGATATGCGCTGGACAGACTTACATGGGGCCACAGCCTGATATTCGTCTGCGGCGCCGGAATGATGGTTCTCAGCGCAGTGTTCTATTCTCGCATCCGCATTCGCCGCGAGCCCGCCTTGATTCGCAACGGGCTGGCCAAGCCTTTCAACCTCTTGGCCGGATTCAAACTCCTGCTCGAAGATCGCAAGTACGGCCAATATATGTTCTGGCAGATGATCTTCGGGACAGCCAACAACATGACCTGGCCCGTCATGACGCTGATCATGACCGACTACCTCAGGGTAAGCTATTCCAAGGGAATCAGTGCGCTGACGATTATTCCAATGGGCATGGCATTGTTGATGGCTCCGATTGCGGGCAGGTTATTCGATCGCATCAGAATCTCGCGTTACAGAACCATCAATTGCGGAATGTGGGCGGCGGCAAAAGTGCTGCTTTTTCTGGGCGCATACTTCGAATCGTGGCCGATCGTGATAGCATCGGCCGTCGCCCAGGGCATTGGAATGTCCACCGGATCCATCGCGTTCAGTCTCGGCCACACGTATTTCTCTACACCCGAGCGGAGCCACGACTATCTTGGAATTCACCTGAGCCTTCAGGGCATCCGCGGTGTCATCGGGCCGTTTGCGGGCGTACTGATACTCAATGCAATCGGGATCAGCATACTTCCGATGGCTGCGGGAATAATGCTAATCGCGTGCGTGGGGTTCTTCTTCTTGCCCATTCCGCCCGGCCAAGCCAACCTGGCCGCACGCAGACCGGTGCAAAACCCTTTCTCCCCGCGAAGCTGACGCATATAATCCTGCGAGTAGCCAATGATGAATGCTTAATGCTGTGCTTAGCGCGGCGGGTCTCCTGACCCGCCGCGAGCGTATCAGCTACACGCTGTCGGGGCAGGAGACCCGCCGCCCGAAATATAATAACACCACACCCAAGGGATCGGATGCTATGAGCAAATCAGACAACAGAATAGCGGTCTTCCCCGGAACGTTCGATCCGATCACCAACGGCCATCTCGACGTGATTCGGCGAGGGGCTGCTTTGTTCGAGCAGCTTGTGATCGCCGTCGGGCATAACCCGGACAAGACCTGCCTGCTCAGCCCCGACGAGCGCGTGGAGATAATCTCGCAGGTCGTCGCCGATATCCCCAACGTCAAGGTCGAGACATATACCGGCCTGACCATGGACTATGTGAGGCAGATAGGTGCAGGCGTTATCCTGCGAGGCATTCGTTCGAGCAGCGATCTGCATTTCGAATCGCAGGTCGCCCAGACCAATCGCGTGGTCGCAGCCGTCGAGACGATCTTCCTCATAACCAAGCCGGAATACGCATACATTTCGTCCAGCCTGATTAAGCAGATCGCTCAGATGGGCGGCGACATTTCCCAGATGACCCCCCCGCAAGTTACATCGCATATTCGCCGCAAGACGAATGATGAATGATATATGCTTAATGTTGAATGCTAAATGATAAATGCTGAATGACGGGACTCGTCGGGCTCAGGGCTTTGCGATTAACGCTTGGCGATTGGCGAACAGGCGTAATCGTGGCCGAACACGGCCATGAATGGCCGTGGCACCCAACAGCGAAGCATCAGGCCATGATGGAATCGGTAGCTGTCTTTTGTTCTATACCGCAACCCAGGACGGAAGAATTGAACATGACGGAACTGGTACTAGACTCATCTGCACTTCGAGCAATCCCCAAGACAGTATTTGACCAGATGACTGGCGATTACCAACTCTTGATAACACAGGAGCTAGGCGAGGAGTTGTACACCCATACTAGAAAGCAATCCAAGCATAGCACTGTGGATTCATCACAGTACGCTTACCACCTCCTAGCCAAGATCATAAACAGCGGCCAGCGACTAAGCGACGACTATATCAGATATGAAGTAGAGCAGAACCTATCCTCTCGGACAATTCCACGTGAGAAGCTCGTCATTCCTACTGATGTCCCCATACCGTCGAACGACGAAGTATCCATGATGCTCAAGAAAGAAAATGCGGCGAAGAATTACTTCTCTTTTGAACATCCCCAAGAATACGAAGAAGTCTACCGACGGTTACAAGAAAAACACAAAGACGAAGAACTATGGCCTATGATCGCAGAAACACTCGCATCCGAGCGCGGATTCAAATGCATCCAGACCGAAGCGATCCAGAGATTCTCACAATATGCCGAGAAGAATAACTGGAACATTTCCCTGTCTTTCTCCCCGAATCGTGATTGGTACACCTTTGGTACAATGGTAGCCCATTATGCCTACTGTACTTGGAAATATGCCAAGCATGGAGACCAAGCATTACCTGAACCAAATCATGCTTTTGATATGAAATACATCGCTCATATTGCTATAGCTGACGGACTTCTATCCTGTGACAAGAATATGCTGAATGTCGCCTGGGCTTGCTTCCCAGAAAAACGAAAGAACATTATGACGTATGATCATGAGGCCAAGAAGATCGTCACATACTGTCCAAGCTGGTGCGTGTAAGCAGCGCCTGATCCGCAATCGCAATTGGATCGGCGAATACGTAGTCGTAGGCTGGGGCGAGCCTGTCCTCCGTAGCTTTGGCGGAGGAGGAAACTCCATTTTTCTTATTATTTGATGCTTCGATGTGGGTGCCACGGCCATTCATGGCCGTGCTGACTCACGACTCCAATACCGGCGCGCTGTCACGGTCAACACTCAAAGGTTCGTCACTCCCTGTGGCCCATGCATGGTAGCTTGACCACGGCCAATCTTCAGGACAGCTAACCAATCCGCGCCGGACGGGATTATCGTGTATGTACGCAATTTTCTCGTGAATCTGTTCGGCTGACCAAAGGTTACGGTCGTATCCCCCGCCTGGCTGCCAGAATCGATGGACCACTCTTCCACCTGAAGTTCGTTGTTCCATACGCTTTAGAAAGTCCGGTGAGTTGGTCTTGACGTGCCGGAGAACACGGTGGGTCAGAGGCGACTTGATCCGCGAGAGTATCCGGCTGATGGAATATTCTCCGTGCGGCCAGATTAGCAAGTGTACGTGTTCCGGCATGATGACGTACGCCCACAGGTCAAACCCCTCGGTCTTGCGGGCGGTGTCGAGGGATTCCAGGAACCACTTCGGCGCGAGTTGCCCGGTGAAGAATGATTGCTGTCGAAAACACGAAAAGGTCAGGAAGTGCGCATGGCCGGCGTCGTTGAACCGTTTACATCGCTTTCGTCGAGAGTCTTCCCTTTGAGGCATGGGGCTTAGGATAGTCGGTTGGTAAGGGCGTAGCAAGCACGGCCATGAATGGCCGTGGCACCCAGCAAAGTGGCACTCAGCAAAGTGGCATCTACGCTGTGTGCAATGCGGGGACAGGCATGAAGCACGGCCATGAATGGCCGTGTGGGGTTACGTTTCCAATACCGGCGCGCTGTCACGATCAAGTTTCAACGGCTGGTCAGTTCCTGTAGACCATGCGTGGTTTCATTTGGGATTGTTGGTCTTTTTGAAACAGCCTGAAAGACTGAGAGATTCCAGCCCGGCCCAACGCCCCGGGGTAACCGATTCGATATCAGTCGAGCCCTGAAAGGGCGAAACAATGCCGAACATAATCCCAGGGCGTCGGTGATCGGTCGTAGGCTGGGGCGCAGCCCCACCTTTTCGGTTTGTTGCCGATGATCTGTGAAGGTGGACTCGCCCCGGGTGCCCCCGAAGGGGCAGGCACGCGCACAAACGAAGCACGGCTGCAAGCAGCCGTGGCACCCCCGTTTTCTCAATCACAAATCGTCTGGCGGAAAACGTGGGACAGGTCCGAAGGATGCCTGCGGTAAGACCCGCCGCGCGGGGGTACCCACGCTGTGTTGAATTCGTGTGATTCGTGTAACTTGTCCTCCGAAGCCTTGGCGAAGATGGATTCGTGGACTAATCTGTTTTTCAATCCGAAATTGAGATATATCGAGATAAGCAGATGAAAGTGCGCATAAAAAAGGCGTCAGGGGAGGGAGACCTGACGCCGTTACATAAACTCGGTCAAAGGAGGGAGTATGACCGAGGAGCCTCACGATTACGCCAAGTAACACTATTGCATATAAGTAAGTCTTTGTCAAGCTGTTGGGGGGATTTAAAAAATCCTTTTTTTTGCATTCGAATTCGTTCGCACATAGTAATTTCACCGAGGCCGCCAACCGTACAATCCCCGATCCTCGATATAACATCTTACGCTGTCGGGCAATAAATACCTGATTGACAGCCCTTCTGCCACTCGACGGCGAATATCAGTCGATGAAATGTCCAGAAGAGGCGTCGAAACGAATGACTGGCTGATGGCATCTACCGTCTCGGCGCTGAAATGCTTCGCCAGGCGCTTGAGCAGTTTGGCGGCCTGGTTCTGCCACGGCGGGCGCGCGGCGACGACGATTTGCGCCAGGTCCGTCACTTCCTGCGCGCGATGCCACTTGTGCAACTCTTCGAGCATGTCCAATCCGATGATCCAACTGAGTTCGCAATCGGCACCGTGCTCGGCCGTCAGCGCCTGCAGCGTATCGAACGTATAGCTCGCCCCGCCGCGCAGAATCTCGAGCCTGCTGATTTCAAAAAGCGGATCGTCGCGAATCGCCAACTGGAGCATTGCGAGTCTCTGATCGGCCGAGGCTGCTGTGCCTGCTTTGTGAGGCGGCGAGGCGGCTGGGACGAGAGTGATTCGCTCGAAGCCGCATTCTTCGGCAATCGCACGGGCAATGACAAGATGCCCGAAATGAACCGGGTCGAACGTTCCACCGAAAAGTGCGATCCGTCTTGGCATGGTCGTACAATTTACTCACTCGCGAGGCGATACGCAATTCTCCTTAAAGTTGAAGTTTGCAATCCGGGAAGTTTGCGATTCTGCGCGGGTGTTTATCGATCAGGCAGGCATTGCCAAAAGCCACCCTTGCAGTGTAGAATATTTGTCTGCCTGTGGGCGAAGCATCCGCGCATGAAGGCAAAGCCCGCCGGGCGGCCTGAGTCCCCCGATATGACGTGACAGAAAGCAGTGAGAGCCCGTCCCAAACAGGCTCTACGGAAGAGCAGGAGAAATACCTTGAATCCCACCCCCACCCCACAGCCGATCGACGAACCCGATCAGCATCCTGTAAGCAGCGGGAAAGTGACCCCGAAGCTCGATAAGTATTTCAAGGCGATGATCAAGGCCGATGCGTCCGACTTGCACATCAAGCCCGACATGGTCCCGCACATTCGCGTCAAGGCACGAATCAAACCGACGAGCGTGGGCGTTCTCTCGGCACAAGATGTCGAAGACATGGCGATGGAGCTTCTCTCGGATAAGCAGAAGGCATACTTCGAAGCCAACGGAAGCATTGACGTCGCACACGAGCTGAAAGATTCCGATCGTTACCGTATCAACATCTTCCGCCAGAGAGGCCAGGTAGCCATCGCCGTCCGCCGCGTCGTCAGGGAGATTCCGGATTTCACGACGCTGAACCTTCCTCCGGTGGTGGAGACAATCGCCAACGGGCATCAGGGACTCGTGCTGCTGTCAGGCCCGACCGGATGCGGAAAGAGCACTACGATCGCGTCGATGATCAATCACGTCAACGCGACCCGCGCCTGTCACATCATCACCATTGAAGATCCGATCGAATTCCTGTTCACCAGCAACAAGGCCATTATCTCCCAGAGAGAGATCGGACTGGACGTAGCTGATTTCGAGTCGGCGCTGAAATACCTGATGCGCGAAGATCCGGACCTGGTCCTGGTAGGCGAGATGCGCGACCAGGAAACGCTTATCGCCGCGCTGCGGGCAGCAGAAACCGGACACCTGATTTTCGGAACGATTCACGCCTCCACCGCTTCGCAGACGATCAGCCGTATTCTTGACCTTGTCGGACCGGACAGCCGCGACCTTGTTCGCCAGGCACTGGCGACCAACCTGTCCGCCATCATCTGCCAGAGACTCCTGCCCAGCGTCTCGAAAGACTTCGACCGCGTACCGGCCATCGAGGTGCTGATTAACAACGCCACCGTCGGAAAGCTCATCGAGGAGCAGCGCGACGCCGAATTGGGCGACATTATCAACGCCAGCGAAGCCGCCGGAATGCAGAGCTTCAACAAGAGCCTGTTCGACCTTATCGAGAAAGACTTCATCGCTCCGCAGGTGGCTTATGAAGTGGCTCCTAACCCGGACGAACTGAAGATGAGGCTCAAGGGCATCTCTACCAGCACCTCCGGATTGATCAGCCGCGGATAACGGGCGGCTCGCCCGCCGGGGCTTTACGCAACTTGCAAGAAACTACAAACCGACCAATACTTGAATTCCTTGGAGATTTGGCTTTAATGGAGCATTCTTCAAACCGATATGTCGGTCTTACCGATGCACCTACCGAGTAAGCTGGAGTTATTTATGACCGAAACCATAGCGCAGGGACACTTGGCGATACTGGGAGCGATATACATAAACCTTCCCAAGGTTCTGGGAATGCTCGTCCTCATAGTACCTTGGCTGCTGGCGGCGCCGTGGGTGCACAAAGATTCAATCAAAGTCCGAGCCCCAAAGAACCTCTGGAGTTGGGCTCTGCTGGGCACGGGGGCGGGCACTTTCACATTATGGCTGATTCTGCCCTATTACCCCGTGGGCCTGCTGCTTTACGTCGTCGCAGTCTCATCGGTACTTATCGCATATCTGGCTTATCGCAACGGCAAGGTCTCCGAGGAGGAGAAAATCAAGATTACCGCCTTGATCGGTATGGGACCTCGCAGGGTAAAACTCGAAGTCACCACACGAATGAAGGTGTACAATAACGCCGGAAAGGTAACATTAATACCGGACGCCGAACAAGGCGACCCGGCTGAAATCAGAGCGTACAACCTGGCACAGGACCTGCTTTACGATATGGTCTTCAGCCGAGCCAGCGAAGCTCATATCTCTTCGGCGGGTCAGGAGGCAAGGGTTCGGTTCCTCGTCGACGGGGTCGCCGTCAACCGTCCGGAAATGACCGTTTCGGACAACGAAGCGATCATACAGTACCTCAAGCCCATCGCCGGAATGGACGACGAGCAGCGCCGCCAGCCCCAGGACGGAAAGCTATTCGTCGACGTGGCTGGATCCCAGGTGGAAATAATGCTGTCCACCGCCGGAACTTCGCACGGGCAGAAGATGCGTTTCAAGGTCGTCCAGGAATTCGTCAAGACAAGGCTTAATGAATTGGGGATCGAACCGAAAATCGCCGAACGCCTAAAGGCGATCAATGAATCCAATAACGGCTTGCTGATTGTATCGGGCAAGGCGGGCTCGGGCGTTACAAGCACTCTCTACTCGCTGCTGAGAGAGCACGATGCGTTCATCAAGCAACTGATTTCGCTCGAGGCCAATGTCGCGGTCGACATGGAAAATATCACGCAGCACGATTACGGTACCGTAACTGAACTGCCCACCCAGCTCGCTTCGGCGATACGTCGCGATCCTGACGTGATCATGATCGACCAATGCCCCAGCCAGGAGGTGGCGGCCCAGATATGCAAAACTGCGGCCACAAAACTGGTCCTCCTAGGAGTCTCTGCTGGCGATTCATTTACCGCCCTGGCCAAATGGGTAAAGGTGTGCGGCGACGCCAAGACAGCTACCAGTACGCTGCGAGGCATTGTCTGCCAGATGCTCCTGCGGAAACTCTGCCCGGCGTGTCGCGAACCGTACAGCCCGGACCAGACGCTTCTGGCCAAGGCGAACATCCGCTCCGAGCAGGTCGAAGCTTTTTACCGTCCGCCCACCAGCCCGCTCACCGACGAAAAAGGCCGCCCATATACCTGCCCCACCTGCCAGGGCATCGCTTACTACGGGCGGATGGCCGCTTTTGAACTTCTCGAACTCAACGATGAACTGAGGCAATTGATTATCTCCGGAGCCGGACTCTCGCAGATCAAGACCGCAGTGAGAAAAGCCGGGATGCTTTACCTCCAGGAACAAGCGTTGCGAAAAGTGATAGCCGGTGAAACATCCATCCAGGAAGTCGTCCGAGTCTCGAAACAGAAATAGGCAACATGCCCGGACCAACAGACTCCGGGCAGGAGCAAATAAATGGTACTGATTCTATTGGCATTGGCGTTGCTCATTGGCATCGCGTTCTTCCAGGTCATCCAGGGCCTGTTCGGCGCGTTGATTATGGCTATCCTCACGGTTCTCTCGGCGATCGTCGCGTTGGGGTACTATGAACAGCTTGCCGAGATGATCTACGAACACCAGCCCGCCCATGCCGACGCGGCGGCGCTGATCGCACTGTTCGTCATCCCGCTGCTGACGCTCCGTATCGTTTTCGATATGTTCGTCAGAGGCAACGTCGTCCTGGGAGTCTGGGCCGATCGGATAGGCGGCGGAATACTCGGGCTTATTACCGGATCGGTGACTGTGGGAATCCTGATGATCGCCATGCAGATGCTTCCGTTCGGTCCGAGCATGTTCACCTACAGACCGTTCGACGATTCACTGCAGCGAGCCTCGTCCCTGGCCCCGTTCTATTGCGATGAGTTCACCGCAGGTCTGATGAAAATGGTTTCTGCCGGTTCGCTGGCCGGGGAGACTGCTTTCGGCGACTCTCATGACGATATAATGCTCGAAGCGTTCTGCGCCAGGAACCACGCCGAGATGTTCGGCCGCGTCGATGCGGCCCCGGCCGCCCTTGTCAGCGCCGATGCGTTCCAGGCATTTTCCGACAAGCCCAACCTCGTACCCTGGACCGTGGACGTACCTGACAATCCGCTCCTGAGGCCCAGCGAAAACGATACGGTTGTTGTCGCCAGATTCACCATCGACAATTCAGTAGTCGATCCGGTCCCCAGTGACGACGTGGAAACCGAAGAATGGATGCCTAGGTGGCGTCTGCCAGCTACTCACTTCCGCATGCGCACCGAAAAAGGACGAAGTTTCTATCCGCTGGCTTACCTCACCTACGAGTCAGGCAGATGGGAAGCACACCCTGCTGAGTCCGCAGACGGAAAGGTGGCGATAGCAAAGCTGCTGGTTACCCGTCCGTTCAAGAAAACCAACAAGAAAATCACCGTTGACTGGGTCTATCGTATCCCCAGCGACGACGTGCCAAGTGCCCTTATCTTCCGCAGGACCGCAGTCGCAATCATCAACGCCAAGCAATACGAAGCCAAGACCGGCCTTCCAAAACCCGCCGCCGACGCTCTGGGACGCAAGGAAATCGAGGTCAAAAGGCCCCGACGACGCAGGAGAAGATAGTTTTTACAAGAGCCTTTAAGCTTGGATTATCGCGGTGGGTCTCACCACGCTGAATTCAGGGTCAGCGACGATGCTTCGGGGCAAGGTGCTTGCTCCATAACCGGTAAGTCAGAGCGGGTCTGCGAAGATGCCCACCTTTGATCTTCTGCTTGCTGGTGGAAAAACAGCGGTTCTCTCTCAGCCAGCGATAGGCAGCCCATGACTGATTGGCAAGGGGCTTGAGGTCGTCCTTGCCCCAGAAAATCACAATAGGCATCTGGCGCACCTGCTCGGTGACTTCGATCTTCTCAAAAATATCTTCGCTGCTGTTACACGCCCGAGCTATGAGCATGTTGAAGCGATCGGGATTCCGCAGACCAACGTAATACAGCGGGTATCCGCCAGCCGAAAAGCCCGTCAGAAGGACAGCGTTGGGATCGATGTTATAATTGTCCGACACCTCGTCAATGACACTGAGAATCGTTCGTTCGTCCGATGCCAGATCTTTGAACCACGGTCCTTTGAGCACCGGCAGTATGCCCTGCACGCTCTTGAGGGTAGGCGCTACCACGATGAAGCCCTTGGCTTCGGCGAGGTGTTTCCATTCCCTGATCTGGGCACGGCCCGAATCCCAGCCGTGCGTTCCGTGCAACGTCACGACGAGCGGCCACGAGCGATTCTCGTCGTAATAGCTCGGAACGTAGAGACGGTAAACGCGACCGGTGGAAGCATCTCTCAGTTTCATTGCCGAAACGGGCGTATCCTGCGACTGGGTGACCGGACAGCCGGTAAGCACCACAAGGCAAACCACCATGCCTGCGACCATCGAGGCTGTCTGCACGATCCTGTTACAACGAGATAACGGCTGATTCATCTTCATATTCCCGGAATTTCAAAGGTCATACTTCAATAAGCCTTACAGCATACAGCCTCAGAGGCGTCCTGTGAATTGCGTCGCAATCCTTTTTTCCGGGTACTTGTTGGCAAAATAGCCGAAAATATATCAGGAAGGCCCGAACCAGAGCCATGGCTTGGGTGTCATAAACAGTGGAAACTCCGCACAATGGCGTTATCGAGAGAAAACTATGTATAAATGCATATGTGCCATGGTAATAGCAGTCATCGCATTGGTATTTGTCACGGCCGCGGAATTGAACGCAGCCGGACCGGCCAGGTTACCATCAGCAGAGATTATCTCCAACGTCACTCTGCCCCCGCTCAGTCAGTTGCTCAGGCCACAGGAGGTTCTCGTCGTCGCCAACAGTCGAAGCGGGCACTCGGTGGGCCTGGCCAGGAACTACGCCAAGCTGCGAAAGATCCCGGATGAGAACATGGTCCTCCTGAAAACCGCGACCGGTTTTCATATTGGTCGAGACGGATACAACAAGGAAATCCTTCAGCCGATCCGCCAGCATCTCATCGATCGCGGGCTTTCAAACCGGATACGTTCCATAGTCCTGATGTGGGGCGTACCTGTTCGTGTGCTGGGGCCAACGATTGTGGAAACGTCCCGGCATGCACAGCTTTACAAAACCGCAGGTTCCAAGGCGCACTACGGCCTGGCCGCCAGCTATAAGCTGCTCTCGACGGTAACCAGGACATTCCCAAAAACCGCAGCTACCAGGCTCAAACCCATTGGCGACTTGTTTAAATCGCCCTTACCGGCGCCCGATCAGCCGCTGACTGAGGTGCCCGAACTGCAGCGCCGGATCGAGCGCATGATGGCTGTCAAGCAGCAGGACATCCGCAGAATCGACGATCCGCAAAAACAGGCTATCGCTGCGAGGCAGTTGATGGCGTTGCACTTGAATATCGGAGGTATTCGCCAGTTGATCCGGTTCCTCGAAAACGAGAATCCCATTGGCGCACCGGATGTCCAAAAACTCCGCAGAATACTCGAAGCCGCCCAATTCCAACTCGGACAGATCAACCAGAAGCCCACCATCACCGCAGCCGACGTCGCAAAGCAACTCCGCCTCGCCCAAGCGGCAGGCGGACTGCTGCTGACCTACTCCTACGCGGCTGAGAGAACAGGCATCCCCACGGCAAACAAGAAGAAATCATTCTCGCAGCAGATTATCGAAGACCAAAGCGCATCAGTCGACAACGAACTGGCGCTGCTCTGGTGGTCCAAATACGACCTCACCTACTACATCGCCAACCCCCAGTACTGGCAGGCCAGGCGTAATGCTGCGCCCAACGGTAAGACTCCCCCCGTGCTGATGACCGCCAGGCTTGACGGACCCAGCAGCGCCGATGCGATGCGAATGCTCAACGATTCGCTGGCTACCGAAGCGGTGGGCCTCAAGGGCAAATTTTACATCGATGCTGGCGGCGGTGACGGCATCGATGCGAGAACCATCAATGCTTACGATCCGTACCTGAAGAACCTGTATGCGTCCATCAGCACCGCGACGGACATTCCTGCGGTGCTCGACGAAAACAGGCGTGTCTTTCAGCCGGGCAGTTGCCCCGATGCCGCACTTTACGTCGGTTGGTACAGCCTCAGAAAGTATGTCCCGGCGTTCACGTGGAACAAAGGCGCCGTCGGTTGGCACGTCGCGAGCTGGGAAGCACAGAAGCTTCGCGATCCCAAGAGTGAAATCTGGTGCAATCGCATGATCCAGGAAGGCGTCGCGGCGACCATCGGGGCCGTGAACGAACCGACGCTGTCCGCGTTTCCGCCTCCGCAGGAATTCTTCGCCCTGTTGCTTACCGGAAGGTTCACCCTCGCCCAATGCTATTGGATGACCTGCCCGATGGTCAGTTGGCAGATGACGCTGATAGGCGATCCGCTTTACAACCCCTTCGCCGTCAATCCCAAAATTTCGGTCGACAGCCTGCCCAAGGGCATGATCGGCAAGTAAGGGTTAGCCCATGGGTGATTCGCCCGAGCGGGTGCCCGCCCCGGACCTGTCCCGTCGGGAAGCATCGGCTGATTCGCACAATCGCGAGCCAATGCACAGCAGATAAATCGGAAGCGCCGCCAGCGAACCCAGCATGTGCGCCAGGAAATCGGATAATTGCACGCTCCGGAATCCCGAAGCCCCCTGCACCCACTCGCCCACAGCCCCTGCCGCAACGGCCGCAGCGATGCCAACAAGCCCAAGCCACAAACGCTTGGCGCCAAGCATCCATCCGACGACCATCGCCAGAAGGAAACCCGCCACGAAGTGAAGCACACGATCGTCCCCACCCATGTCGGACACTATAGAAATCGGCAGCCCGCCCCGCCTCAGCAGCGCCAGCATCATGAGCATTACCACGACGGCCAACAGTATGCCCAGCCCCGATCTTTTGAGATAAGGCCGCGCCAGCATGCTCGGAAGCAATCCCCAGCAAAACGCAACCGCCAGCGTAACCGATGGTATCGCCAATCCGCCTCGGGCAAATAATCCGCACGCCGCCAAAGAGGCCGCGATTGCCCATACGACGGACCTGCCCTGGGCCAACCCCTGCCTGCGACGCGTTGAGATCATCAGATAAACGATGCTCGCCAGCATCCCCAGTATCATCCACCCGACGCCCAGAATGCCAACCATCCCGGTCAGCAGCGCCAACCCGCTGTCGGAAGCTGACAACGTCGCGAAGACTTCTTCGCCGCGGCCCAGCAGAAGTATCTCGACCTCGCCCAGCGACCCAAGATGCTTCGAACTTACCAGAACCGGTATCAGGACGGCGAGAATTCCCCCAGCCGTCAGGAGCAATCCTTTCCGCTCTGCGGGGAATATGAGCCCGGAAAGCCCCATCACACCCGCTGCCACCAGAAGCGCCCCGGCTGCGGCGACAGGGGTGAACCACGCCAGCAAACCAGCGGCTCCAATCGCCGCGGCGAGATAAGTTATTCGAATCGCACGTATCTGCAGCAGGCGATTCAGTGGCTGACCGCCCATCGGCCAGAGCGGCGTCAGCCATACACACACGCCAGCCAGGCCCACAAACCCCAGCGCCGGCTGCCCACCGGACTGACCGCCCAGCACGACGGCAAGCACCGAGCCAATCATCATCGCCGCGCCGCAGACGCTCAGAACCACCGCATGCCTCGCCGCACGCGGAAGCAGTGACTGGCTGAGCATCACTCCCATCGCAAGCAGCCAGAAGTGGAAGATCAGCGACATATTCAATTCGCCGCCCAGGAAGTTTCGAGTCTCTTTGGCAGAGGCCAGGCCCGCATCGGCTGCATGACAAACCAAGATAAGCACCGGTACGATCAGCGCCAGGTAAACCGGATGCGCCGGTATGGATCGATCGCCCCCCACCGTCCGCCATATCAGCCACAGCATCCAGACAAGCATGACCGCCATCGTCAGCGCGCCCCACATCCGATAGCCTGGCTTCCAGCACACAAGCATGCCCGCGCAGAGGCTCGCCCCCAAAACCCAGCGGGCCAGAGATTCGAGATTGCGGGCTGTCGTTCCTATCGGTATCGCCATTGAAGACCTAACAAATAGCCAAACACTCGCTCAAAGTGAAGCACAAGTACTCTGTTCCGGGAATAATGTTGTGTTATGACGCCGCGCCGGTGATGTGGATGCAAGGAAGGAAAATGAAGTCACCCCGGTGGGGCGTCGAGTTTTTCTGACGAAGCAGACACATTGTCGCCGCAAGTCAGGGCCATCAGTATTGCCGGAACAGGGTACTAGCTTTGCAAATTGGCGCCGGGGCAGACAATTACCGCCCTTGGCAGCGGGCCGGCGAGGTGCTAAGATTATCGCCCGATGACCGACGAAACCAAAATCGCAGTGCTCATCCCCTGCCACAACGAAGCAGAGACTATCGCCAAGGTCGTGGACGACTTCAAACGCGAATTGCCGCAGGCCGATATCTACGTCTTCGACAATTGCTGCACCGACGAGACCACCGCAATCGCCGCCGAGCATGGCGCTACGATTTTCATCGAGCCGCGCAAGGGAAAGGGCTACGTCATCGAAGGCATGTTCGACCGCATCGAAGCCGATTTCTACGTCATGGTCGACGGCGACGATACATACGCTGCCGAAAAGGTTGGCGACCTCCTGGCGCCAGTACTGGCCGGACAGGCGGACATGACCGTGGGGGCAAGGCTCAACGTTTACGACGACGAATCGTTCCGCCCGCTGCACGTTGCGGGCAATACGCTCGTACGCAAGCTGGTCAATACCATCTTCGGTGCGAACCTGTCAGACATAATGTCAGGCTATCGGGCGTTCAATCACAAAGTGACCCAACGCATTCCGATCGTCTCTGCCGGGTTCGAAGTCGAAACAGAAATGACGATCCAGATGCTCTATTACTCGCTGAAGATCGTCGAAGTGCAGGTGCCCTATCGCGGCCGCCCCGAAGGCAGCGTTTCCAAGCTCAATACCTTTAGCGACGGGTTCCGCGTGCTCTGGAAAATCTTCAGCCTCACGCGGGCGTTCAAACCGCTCACGTTCTTCGGGGGCATTGGCCTGATCTTCTTCGCTCTCGGACTAATGGCCGGAATTCCGCCGATCTACGGTTTCATCGCCAGCGGATACCAGACCGTCGAACGGTTCCCCATGGCGATCCTCGCAACCGGGCTGATGCTGATGGCCTTTGGAAGCGTGTTCGCCGGACTCCTTCTGCACGCGATCAACTGGCGATTTAAAGAACTGCACAACGTTCTGGTCCGCAAACGAAACTAGCCGTGGGGGCGATAATATGACCGACAATGCTGATGGCATCACGCTCTTTGCACCCGGGCGTCTCTGCCTGTTCGGTGAGCACAGCGACTGGGCGGCCAGGTTCGGCCTGCACAAAGGCTTTTGCATTGTTGTCGGAACCGACCAGGGAATCTCGGCTATCGCCCGGCCAGCCGAAGATCTGACGTTCGAAACGCCCATACCCGACTCACTCGGCCGACCCACCGGCAAGACGCATCAGACCCAATGGTCAGCCGACAGCGACACGCTGCTGGCAGCCGCCAAAGACCCCGACGAATTCTTCCGCTACTGCGCGGGCGTCGCCCACCAGATGATCACCCGCTTCGAGAGCGTCGGCGGGCTGGATTTGCGCGTCACCTCCATGGACTTACCGCTCCGCAAGGGCGTGTCCAGCTCCGCAGCCGTCTGCGTACTGGTGGCCCGGGCCTTCAACGAAGTCTACGGCCTGGGACTGTTCCCCCACGAACTGATGGAACTGGCATATCTCGGCGAGACGCTGACCGGCAGCCAGTGCGGCCGCATGGACCAAGCATGCATCTACGGCGAAACGCCAGTCCTGCTGACGTTCGAGAAAGACAACGACATCCGCGTCGAGCCGATCTTCCCAGCCGACGAAGTGAGCATGTTCTTCGTAGACCTCGGCGGGCGAAAAGACACCGTCCGCATCCTGTCAGACCTCCAAGATGCTTATGAGTCATCGCCCGACCTGCAGAGCGCTCTCGGGCTGGACAACGAGCGCATCATGCGGGCTGCTTACCATGCGACATGCGACGGCGACGCAGAAGCGCTCGGTGAATTGATGACCGAAGCTCAGAGCGTCTTCGACGCTCAAGTAGCCCCCCACTCGCCGGACGAACTCGCCAGCCCGCTGCTGCACGAGTTGTTGGCCATGGACGCAATCCAGTCGCACATCTACGGCGGCAAGGGCGTAGGATCGCAGGGTGACGGGACTGCCCAGTTCGTCGCTCGCAGCGAGCGAGACCGCCTCCAGGCCATCGGTAGAATCGAATCCGCCTATCCCCAGATGAAATGCTTTGAACTCACCCTCCAGCGTCATGTTCGTAATTCAGTAAGTGAATAAAATCACCACCACAGGGTGCCACGGCTGCTTGCAGCCGTGCTGGCGTGCCTGCCTCAAAGGAACGAGGGACCAGAGCAGCAATTACCAAGTCCCCAAACGCGAACTAGCCGCGACCGGGAGGGAGCGGAATTCTCTCCCGCGTGCCCTTCGGCAAGCTCACCGCTGACGGCGTAGCGGGCGAGACGTGCACCGAAGGCATCCTGCGGACCTGTCCCCGCTTTGCGAGTCCCTGCATTTGCCCTTGAAAACGCTCCCGATGTGGATAGGATACCCTGTTCTCGCCCTGCCTCGGTGGGGCTGGTTGAGTCACTGAATCTTCCGGCGGGCAAGCACCTGCCCACCTAGCGGTAGGTAGGCGGGTGCCCGCCCTACCTGATTCACCGATTAACTAATTCACCGATCAACTAATAACCAGGAGTGTAAACAATGCCGCAGGCGGATATTGGACTCATCGGACTGGCTGTCATGGGCCAGAACCTCGTACTGAACATCAACGATCACGGCTACAGCGTGGCGGTCTTCAACCGCACCGTCTCGAAGGTGGACGACTTCATGGCCGGCCAGGCGGCAGGCCGCGATACGATTATCCCCACCAAGACGATCGAAGAATTCGTCGCATCGCTGGCAAAACCCCGCAGGGCGATCCTACTGGTCAAAGCCGGCGACGCGGTCGATAAGTTCATCGACATGCTCGCCGAGCACATGGAACCGGGCGATATCATCATCGACGGCGGAAACAGTAACTTCAACGACACCGTCCGCCGCACCAAGTACGTCGAAGACAAAGGCCTG
>SDBT01006660.1_pt1 | contig 19103 bp, 9 predicted proteins | sample 2277101 | NCBI WGS metagenome assembly SDBT01 (sample SAMN10404973, study PRJNA504765) | marine sediment metagenome | isolation source: marine sediment core GS10_PC15, 103 cmbsf | place: Arctic Ocean: Southern Knipovich Ridge | collected 2010 | reverse complement strand
AATTGAGCTAAAATCTATTGTACGGAATGTAAATGGTTCAGACCAGGCTGTAGCCCCATATTCATTTATAGCAAGTGACCGCCAGTAGTATACTTTGAAGGATATGAGATCTTCAACTGAAAGTGTGGTGTCTTCTAGGAGGGTATCTAAATCCATTAATCTTGAGGTAAAGACTTCTGATCTGGACAACTGAAGGCGGTAAGTTTTCGCAGAATCCGCTTTATGCCATCTTAATGTTGTTTCAAGAGAAACATCGGCAGTGCCATTTTCAGGTGTAGCCAATATAGGTATTGCCGGAAAACTTGTGCTAAAGCTAAATGCATTCGAATAGTCCCCAGTTCCTCCGGCATTACTTGTATTCACACGCCAGTAATAGGTTTCCTGGCCGAGAAGATCGGTGAGTACCAAAAAAGAATCTGTTAGTGCTGGTTCATCAAAAACGATCTCGGAAAATTCAGAATTCATTGCTAATTGCATATTATAATAAATATGATTTTCAATATGGTTCCAGCTCAATGTTACAGTGTCACGCTGATTTATAGCCAGATCCTGGGGTGAAAGTAATTGTGGGGCTGGCGGCGGTGTCAGCATAATTATATTACTCATATCACTTTCATTATTATTCTGATCCAAAGCGGTTACTACATAATAATATTGGTCAGAGGGTATGTCAGGAACGCCTGGCGTAACTTTTTTTATACCAATAAGATCTATGAGTTTAGTAGAGTCAGCCAGGTCTTCAATCTGAGTTGGTTCCTGCTCAAAACGGTATACGACATATCTTGAAGCACTATCACCATCGGCGGCAATATCAGGTGTATCCCAAAAAAGAGTGTATGGTTCTCCGGCGGTAACCGGTTCATATCTCAGATTTTTTGGAACGTTTGGCGGCTGGGTTTCTTTCCAGTCCATGGAAGGTATGATGGCCGGATAGCGATAAATATTTTCCCTCAGCTCATCGGCAAAGCCCTTGAGGTTATCAGTCAGACCTTGATTGGCTCTAAAAAAAATGCTTCCGTATACGTTTTCGGTTTGACGGTTTAGATCAATTTGATTGGTTATTTCCGAAAGTGGCCAGTCGCTGGGGGGATGGAGGCGATAGGCTGCCTGTCCGGGATATAAATGACGGTCATTGGTTTGATCGGCCCACCAGGGTAATAATTTTCCATAGTCCTGTCCACCGCCGAACTTCCAGTACAATTGTGGTGTAAGGTAGTCAATTATCTGGTTCTGCAACCAGGATACGGCATCACCATAAATAACGTTATAGGCATCTAACCCCACAATACCGGGGGGCACGCCATTCTTCCAGATACCAAATGGACTGATCCCAAATTTCACATTTGGTTTAACGGTTTGGATACTATCAAATATCATTTCGACCAGAAGATTAACATTATCCCGTCTCCAATCCCCAATATTGGAAAATCCCCTGCTATAGTCAGCAAATGTGCTCGCATCTTCATCCGATATCTGGTTAGGAGGATAGGGATAGAAATAATCGTCAAAATGAATGCCGTCCACATCATAACGATGGACCACATCCATGATCACATTGGTTACATGCTCACGTACCATCGGTAATCCGGGATCTAAAACTTTTATTGATCCGATTTGAATTATCCAATCGGGATGTTGATTGGTGACATGTTGCGGGGAAGTTGTATAGGAGCCAACACTTCTCTCGGCGCGATAGGGATTAAACCAGGCATGCAGTTCTAAGCCCAGTTTGTGCGCTTCTTCTATGGCGAATTCCAGAGGATCATAATAAGGGTCAGGAGGTGTGCCCTGAGAACCGGTTAACCAGTATGACCAGGGTTCATATTCGGAGTCATAGAGGGCGTCGCTCTCCGGCCTGATCTGAAATATCACCGCGTTTATCCCGATGTCTTTTAATTCATTCAACAATGAAATAAGTTCCTGTTTTTGGACGGAGGTGCTAGAGGAGTTGGACTGCGGCCAATCCAGGTTAACCACAGTTGCGATCCAGGCACCCCGGAATTCACGTTTTGGTGAATCAGCCCATAAGGTATGATTACAAACAATTATAATCGAAAGTACAATAATGATCCTTTTCATAATCTCCACCCGATTCTATCGAGTAAGTGAAGGGCTCACTCCCAAGTGTCAGCGCCCTGCCGGGCGCACAATAAAAAAAGGCCGTTGGTACTTATCCCAACGGCCTTTCAAGTAATGATTGCTAAAACAGACCAGATTACTTAACTAACGTCATCCTTCCAGTAGCCACTTTCGTATCGACTGTAATCTTGAAGTAATAAGTTCCGCTTGCCAAATTCGAACCATCAAACTCATAATTGTGGCTTCCAGCTTTCATTATACCATCAATAAAGGTTCCGATCTCCCGTCCAACTGCATCATATACTTTCAGTCTTACATGTGCTTGTTTATGCAGATCAAATGGTATAACTGTCGTCGGATTAAAAGGATTCGGATAGTTGTGATAAAGGGTAAATGTTCCGGGTACAACTTTTGAATCCTCTCCCGGTTGAATACTTGTTGCAGGTACAAATGCCCATCTCTTAACACTATAGCTATAGAAATCGGCCGTATATAAATACTTGCCATCAGGGCTAAATTCTGCATCACGAACTGCTCTCATGTAACTGGGCGCATTATATCCACCGGAAGTTGTATCGGTAAGGTCAGTGTTTCCCCAGAATTCAATTTCCAAAAGACTATCTACAAGAGCATAGTCCTGGTCCGGATCGACGGCAAACATTCTCCTGGGAGCAATATCATCATAGCTACCCATCCACAGCAAGCCAGAGGGATGCCATTGTGCTAAATTAGTTATGAATGTCATACTATCATATTGTGCCATAATCGTATCCATCAGAGCGTAAGTACCATCAACACCATCAGCACTATAATAACGATGGACACCGCCATTCCATGCACAAATGTATACATTTTTGCCATCCGGTGATACTTCAAGACCTCTGGTTACGCTGGCATTAATACCGGTAATTGTATTATATGTCGAAAAATCACTGGGATCCAATACCGAAACCGTGGTGGCAAAAACACCATCCATTGCGTAAACAAATCCTTCGGCATCGACACCATGTCTGCCACCGCCATCTGCCGGGTGAGCCTTAAGAATGACATCATGGGTAAGGTAGTTAATTTTATAAACATCTCCATTGGAAAAACTGACAATAACATTTCCTTCGTGATCGGTTCTCATACCACGATGACCTGAGGTAAGCGTATCAACGGACTGATCCGGTAATGTTAAGAATCTTAGGGTATCAATACTACCATCGGCAGGATCCCAAACCCATATGGGATTATTCCACACTTCGGTTGTATCAAGGTAAGCACCTGTTCCGGTATCCTTTTCTACGATAGTATACCACAGATCAGGATATCTTTCGAGATCCGGTAGGCCTGCAGTACCTTCTAACCTTCTGCTATAATAAGTACCAGCCCATACCTTACCATCAGGATCAACGGTAACAGCATAGGGATTTTTAAAACCCGGAAGATTAACCGCGGCTTCGCCTTCATCTGAAGCTACAGTATAGCCATTTATAATCAGCTTTTCATATTCCCATTCCTCCTGAGCAATGACTAAACCCACTAAAAGAAATGTTGCGATACATATTACTAACAACTTGTACATATTTTCCTCCTTTGTTAAAATTTAATAGACTATTTAGCAAAAATAAATTTTCCTCTTCGCTTACCTCCTTTCATTGTTAAATCGAGACAAATAGTTATAGTTTTATGAAAAATTTATTGTCGGCCAAAGTATGGTGCTGAATTCTTTCCCATAGTGAGACGTAGTAATACTTTTTGAGCATCACTAGCACTTCGACGGTTCATATATAAATATTGGTCGGTGCCCCAGCAAAAAACGCTTGCCGGTGGAATGAGCAATACATCATAGAGGGATCTTGCATTTTCGGGGAGATATGAGTCTCCGGTCGGTTCAACCACAGTGATAGATTCTGAGATGTCAGTAGAATCAACCCCAATATACAATTCCCCATCTTCTGCAAAAGTAATGGTAGCTATATTCGGTACACCGGGCGCTTGATTGTAGTACTCGCCCAGATCAAAAACTTTCTCCGTTGTTCCAAGCTGGCCATTTTCATTGATAATGGCATTCCGCCAGATACCTACCCGTGTGTCCGGAGTTCCGCTCCCTATATAAAGCCCCCCAACATATACATAATTATTATAGACACGGAGAGTGGTCAAACTGATATCCGTATATTCAACTATCAGCGTGTCTGTAAAATCAGGACGAAGCAGGTAGATACCTTCTGTTGCTGCATAAAATATATTACCATGTTGGTCAAAGTCAAAATCTGTCGGTCGCTTACTCAATCTTCCCGAAACCCGTATTATCGTATCACCACCTGCAGGAGCCCTATAAAAAAACCTCGTTCTCACTGCATATAATTCTCCCTGGGGTCCCATTTTCATTGCGCCGTAAAAACCATCGACACCCTGATCCTGAGTAACATAGTCTTCCTGTTCTTCACTCGGTGTAACTTTAATTATTTTAAATTCCCCTAATGAGAGATAAAGATTTTCATCGAGATCACAGGCAACACCATAGGCGTCGGAGATATAATTTATTCCCCCATATTCCCTTACCGCGACTTCCAGTTTGTAAGGAGAATATTCAGCGAACAATAGTGCACCATCAATTCTTACTTTGATTGTAACAGAGTCTCCTGCAACAACGGGGACAATTACTTCTATCTGTGTTTCTGAAGTGGAAACGAGTTCGGCCTTAACACCATCAAAATATACATGCACAGCACCCGGGTCAGAAGAGAAATTTTGACCAGAAATAGTCACTTCCCCAATCCCGGCATAGGTTCCTCCTTCCGGTTCAACGGTAGAGATTTCAGGATTTGGTTTGTCGGGTTTATAATTTGGATCATAAAGACTTTTTGTTGGCTCTTCTGCACAGTTATTAAGAATAAGCAGAGACACAGTCATTATAAAAATTAATATCAAAAATTTACTATTCATTTTATTCTCCTGGCCTGAAAAAAATTCTTAATTTTTTTTTCTTAGAGAGAAAATCTTAATGTGAACCTTTGAACTTTATCAAAAACACCAAATGGGGTGTAAGCATAGTCAAAGACGAACCCAAATTGCTGGACACCTAGTCCATATGAAAAAGACTGCTCATCTGTATTTGAAATATATCCAATTCTGAGAGCGAGTATGTCAAGATATTTATATTCAAATCCAATCTTCAGTAATTCAGGGTGCGATCGGGGATGAACCGCATCTAATGTCAACAAAAAATGCTGTGATTGATAGTTTTCGGGAAGAATTTTTGCGAGATTCATTGACACACCGATATTAAAAGTCATCGGTAGCTGAAAACTTTCTTCGACATACTCAACCTCTTTGGAAAAATTCTGTACAGACATTCCGAAAGCCAGACTTCTATAACCGGTATGATAAACAGTACCAAAGTCAAAAGCGAGTACAGATAATTTATTTGATGTCATTGCTATATTACTTGCCTCTGGAGAGATAGACTTAGCAGCAGGTCCCAGATTCTGATGTACTAATTTAATGTGGGTACCTACTGAAAATTTTTCGGATAGAGCCTTTGCATATCCTAATCCAATAGCATAGGCAGATGGAAATATTATACCGGTTTCCAAATATCCGAGTTCATTTTCTGCTATAATTGTACCCTCGATATCACCGTAATCAACGACCATGGCACTAACAGCAAAAACACCATAAATCCCCTCACCTGGGGCATAAGCAGCACTTAGAGCGTTGTGCTTTATATCAGCGATCCAGTTGTTTTGTGTCAGCATGACATCAAATATGTACTCTCTCTCTGCGAGCATTGCCGGATTAGTGAAGAGTGCACTTGAGTAATTTTCAATAGTGGTCATTGCACCAGCGAGTGCAGCTGCCCGAGCGTCAGGGATGACACTTAAAAACTGCATGCCAGTCTGCGCTAATTTTTCCTGTGCAAGAACCGGCTGGAATGGAATCGAAACCAACCAAAACACAAGAAATAAGCCCAGCGTGTTTTTCCATCGTTTTTTCATAATTAAGTACTTTTTATCTCCCGAGTATGATTTACCCTAACGGATTACTATAAATTTTTTTGTAATCACCTCACCTGTTGGTTTACTTATATGGGCAATATAGACCCCACTGACTACAACCTGACGAGAATCTGTAACAGAGTTCCAGGGCTGATCACCGCTACCATCTGTGTGTTCAATGGTACTTATCAGATCACCTCTTTCGGTATAAATTTTTATTGTACACTGACCGGGAATATTATAGAACATTATTTTATCCGGTTCATTAGGAAATGTGAGATTTTTTGCGTTTATATAATACGGATTAGGTACTATTCTAACTTTTGAGAGATCGTCCTCGGATGGTCTTTTTAAATATGCTGGTTCTGTTGTTCTGGTATAATATTTACTGCTGTGAAGTTGACCGTGAGGATTTGCTTGCGTGTTATTATTGCTTCCATCACTAAAGGCAACAATATAATAATAATAGGCATACCCGCGGATAGCATCCTTATCATCATATTGATAAACGATTTGTTCATTATCTGTTCCATAGCCACAAGCAAAGATTTCGCTGAAGATTGTATCGGGTTTGCCAATCGCCCGAAACAGCTTATAGCCACCAAAATTGGAATTATTTTCAGACGGACTGGCTACCCATTTCAGACTAATTTTATCGCCTCCTGAGTTTACCTCAAATATGGGAGGTGGGATCGGTGGTTGGGGAATATTAAGGCCCAAATCAAAATTTCTTTTCGCGCGGCTAAATGTTAAAAGCATGGAATCCTTACCAGTGTAAAACCAGGTGTTTTTATAGACATCTTTATCCTTCGTCTCAGAACCATCCGGAAGTATAAAGGGACCTTCATCACTAGGATTATCATATGCCTGTTTCCAGCGCTGACCAATCAGCTCGCACATCGGTCTATGTAATCCGGCAACACCTTCTGCTTCAACAATTGTTACACTCTGCCCCGGATTCAGATCAAATGGGCCATAATTTACCCATACATTAGTACCACCACCATCATTATGTACCAGCCAGGGATCCGGATTTTTTTCCATATATGCTTCATCAAACCTTTCATTACCTCCTAATCCCTGATGAGGTGTACCACTAAGCATTGAATATACTTCAACCATTTTGGTCTCAGTAGCTTTTGAAATTGTCGAAAATCCAGGATAGGTATCTCCTGCATGCCAACCCAGGGTTATAGGCTGATTGGGATCATCCGTTGAATCAACTGCGCTCTTATCAACATGCAGTATAGCAACTCCGGCATGATGGGGTGCTGTCAACCGCCCGTCGTAATTTATGTCCGGACCTCCAAGATTATCATAAGTGTTAAGTTCATACTGACCGGCCCATTGGAAACCGCAGCGAATCCAGTCGACAATCGGATTATCAAGGGTAATGGTTTCTCCGGCATGATCGGCGTAATCTTCTCCACGACTGGTACACCAGCTGTGTTTTCCCCAGGATTGATGGCTATGAATCTTATAAGCGCCTTCACGACATACACTGTATCTCGTTCCCCAACCTATACGAAGACCATAGACCGGGGCATTGCGTTCAATCTCGTCATCATAATCAATATTGCCTGTATTGGTAAAGATAAATTCTTTTATAAAATAATTATCATGATATTGCTGGCTGAAGGCATAAATTCGCCTCGTCACGGTTACTCCCAATAGCGTATTTACTACATTTGTAACAACACGGTCAGCAATCTGATTTTCGTCTATATTATCAACATCTTCGGCATAAGGGGCTGTAATATTATTGCCATTTACATAAACAGTTGGCGGTGCGTATCGTGCAGTTTGCCATAATTGAATGGGAAAAACAGATTCGCCTGCCCAGCCGGCAGAAAAATATATTCCTAACGCTTCCCATTCATTGTCAAACGCATCCGTATAAGGAGATGCGGCAATCCAAAATCTTTTAATAACAGAATTATCCTGGGAGAGATACTCGGCTGGCCATCGCAGTCCTTCATAATAGCTGTTATTCCAAGCGCGCTCAGAAGCAAATGCTGAAATATGGCTCTGCAACGATCCTATGCGGATATATTTTTTTTCTGTTGCTTCTACCTGGCTATAACCTTTCGAAGCAAAAGTCCCCGATAGTACTATGAGCAGGACAAAAAGACCAGAGATATTCAGAGATAGAAAATATTTCTCAATTGTAGTTTTCATGATTTTTGTACTTACTCCTCAGAAATTGATACGTATACCGAATATGATATCTCTTGGATTTAAAAACGTAAAAGATTGAATATTTGGCATATCAATATATGATTTGCTCTCCTTTCGGGCATTATTTTGTGCAGTTATCTCGGGATCATTATTAGAATTTGGTTCTAAAGGATCAAATTCCACACCAACAGGTCTGTAATCACCAATATTGTCATCTCCTTTTTTATCCCCTTTCTCCCATGGGAAATTGAGTGATTCTAAATAACTATCCCTATCGTAATTATCTGAAAAACCGGCCCAGTTTAAATATTTAAAATTAAATACATTTGTGATATCAACATAAAGTTGGAGATTTGCTATATCACCCAATCTAAATAATTTTCCGATTCGAAGATCTGTATTAAACCAATCTTTCCATTGCACTTCATGTTCCACTTCCTCACTAGTTTCGTATAAATAATAACGTCCTGATTTCCAGTCAGATAATATATTCAGATTCCAGTCGGCAAGTGGTTTAAAGCCACCCCAGTCAGGACCATATTCAGAAGGTGTATTAATATTCAAACTTAATCTGGCATATGGTCTTGGATGAGGTCTTGTTATCTGAGGATTTAATCTTTCATATTCCCTTTGCTTATTGGGATCTTCATAATATCTTAATAATCCAAAATATCCTTCAGTTATTACATCATAGGTGTAATTAATAAATCCTCGGAACCATGGACCAACCCTTTTAGTGAGGGTCGCTTCGAATCCACGAATGTCTTCATAATTATTATTATCTGTTTTCGAATATTGAACCGTCGCATTTATATTTTCATAATAAACCCATCCCGGCTGGCTGTTTACATCTTTATAATAAGCAGCCACTTTGATCAGATATTGATTAAACAAATTATGCTCGTACCCCAATTCGTAGGAAATAGTTTTTTCTAACAACAAATTAGGATTTCCAATAGAAGTAACCAGGCCGTTTGACTCCCTCTGCAGACGAAACCGGTAGCTGGAGGTAGGTTCTGATCGCAAGTGAGTATAATTAAAATACAATTTCGAGTTTTCAGTAATCGGATGAGATACGCCCAAACGCGGACTTATACTCCAATCCGGTTCTGATTTTTCTGTAGGTGCTTCTTCTTCAATAGAATTTCCATATCCTGCTTTGTAATATGGATCATATGGATCAAGCAAATAGTTGACGGTATTCGAACTTGAATAATCCAGTCTAAGTCCGACATTAGCAATAAAATCTTCATACTCCAATTTATCATGAATATAAAAAGCCATCCGGAAGGGATACACTTGATAGATCTGACTCCTCGTCCAGGTGCCCATTGACGGGCTCTCTGTTGTAGATTCGATATCAAAATCATCATAGATTAAACTAAATCCAGTTTTTAACTGATTTTTGGGATTCAGTTGGCTGGTTAAATCAAAATATAACGAATAAGTTGAATTTACAGTGCGATCTCTCCCTAAATTCATCCACCCACCCATACTTGTTCCATCAATCGCACTGACGCTGTACCCATAATAGCCGTAGGGCGCTTCATCAACAAAATATCCGGGAACAGGCTCATACTGGAGCGATAAATCCCGGTCTTTAGTCTGATAGGCATTATTATTATGTACCTGATATTGGAGCCTCAAATCATAAAAAAGATTCTGACTAATAGCATGCGTGAGATTAAGACCAATATATGTATGGTATTTATCGGCAGGACTGTAGTACCCCGGCATATATAAAACAGAAGCACCACTACTACTGTTTAAGAGATCTGCTATTTCACTCTGACTTTTTAAAATACGACCTGTTGGTGTGGTTGTCCACTGGTAAGGTGTAACAGAACTTTCTTCAGCATAAGTGCCAGTTATTAATAATTTCATCGAGGGGGTAATATCAGAGGTCAGTTTCAACCGCGTGATGTTTTCTTCATATCCATCATAGGAGAGCGGGTAAATAAACATATCTTGTCTTCGAAAATGAGAAAGGAAGAATCGTAGATCTCCCAGATCTTTTGAAATAAAGGGAAAGGGGCCACCCAAACCGATATCAATCACATAATCAGGTTTTGTTATATCCCCGGCCAGACGACGCTGCCATTCAAAGAGACGTTTTGCCCCAAGAGGAGTCAAATCATTGTTGGGATCATTATCAGATAAGGTGCGTTCAGATACAGCATTCCAGCCTTCAAAATTTGGATATTGTTTTCTTGCATTTTCATCCCAGACCCCATTATTTGTTCCGGTCCAACACACAGCAGGATCCATAAAGGGGCGGTTAAAATATGAATCTTCTCTATAGATGGATGGACCAAAATGTTTGCGCGCGGCAGGCCGGTAATTCAAGATAGCCGTAATAGTGTATTTATCACGATCGCCTTCTTTGGTCACAACATTTACCAAACCTGACCTGGCATCTCCATAGTCAGCAGTAAACCCACCTGTTTGAATGTTTATTTCTTGTATCGAACTCAAACTCAAAGTTGTATAAGGAATACGACCGCGTTCATCATTCATCGACATTCCATCTACCATAAATATGGTTTGATCTGCACTACCATGTCTTACGAGAATGCCCTCCCGGCCCATTTCGATGCCAGCTTGAAGGGTCAGAACTTCATCTACTGTTCGTACCGGGAGTGCCTCGATTACTTCGGCTTCTATATTCATCTGACTATTAGATATATCTCTTGTAACAATCGGACGCTCCGCCTGAATAACAACAATATCCGTTTCTAAAAGTTGAGATTTTAATTCAATATCAATTCTGGTAGTTAAATCAATTTTAACAACCACATCTCTTACCTGGTACTCAGCATATCCGACGTAACTAATTGTTAATGTATACTTACCGGGAGGAACATTTAAAATTGCGTAAAAACCATCTAAATCGGTAGCAGCACCCATTGTTGTTCCTTGCAGAAAAACATTTACACCGGCTAACGGATCTCCGGTTTCAACATCCTTTACTAAACCTGCGATTTTCCCAGCGGTACCTGCAAAAAGAAAAGAGACATTTAAGCCAAATATCAACAGGATGAAAACTGTTTTTTTTACCATTTTAAATATCATCCACTACTAAATATTAAAATTATTTTTTTATAATTCAAATTGAAGAGTAAATCGATGAATATCATTAAAAACACCAAATGATGTATAGGCATAATCAATTGCCAGCCCAAATCCTCCGAAATTTTGATTAATCCCTGCACCCAGACTGATACCCTGCTCATCTGTTGGAAAAGTGTAACCAATTCGTAATGCAAAGGCTTTCAAAAAAATGTACTCAATTCCAAAATCAATTTGCTCAGTATAATCTCTGGGATGAGAAACATCGACAGCAAATATCAGTGAGTGATTATCCGGATTAATATTTGATAAATCTATCATATTCATTGATAGACCAAGTTTAAATGTTAGTGGAAGTTGGAATGATTCTTCGATATATTTCAGCTCTCTTGCAAAATTTCTTACACTCATCCCAAAATTGAGACTTTTGAACCCGGTCCTGTATAAAATACCAAAATCAAAAGCAATGACATCCATATTAAAACTCTCGCCCTGGGGAATCTCTTCAGAGTTAAAGCCTACAATACCTCCCTGGAGATTCTGATATACAAATTTAACCTGTCCTCCAACAGAAAATTTGAGAGATAATGCTTTGGCATATCCAAGACCAATTGAAAATGCAGTTGGGCTAAATATTCCTGTATCGATAAAACCTTGTTCATTATCCGCTCGGATGGTTCCTTTAAAATCACCGTAATCAACTGACACAAAACTTATACCAAAAACACCATATCTACCTTCTCCAAAACTAAATGCAGTGGTTCCGTAAAGATATCGAATGTCTGCGATCCAATTTACCTGACCAAGTGCCACATTAGCGAACTCACTCATATTTGCCATCCCCGCCGGATTATAAAGCAATGAAATTGACGAACCCTCTAATGCTGCATTTGCACCACTTAATGAACTTATGCGTGCATCTACAGAAACACTTAAAAACTTCATTCCTGCTTGGGCTAACTTTCTATTTTCACCATAAGCCGACGAACTCGATATCCCCAAAAAAATGACACAAATTATCAACAGTTTTATAATTTTTCTCATTGATTTACCTATCTAATTTTAAATTCGTCAACATTTTTATATTATTGGATCAGATAGACATCCTATTCTTTGTTCATTATCTAATAACCACAAATTTTAATACTGCTTTTTCACCTGTTATATTATCTATTATGATGGCAATATATACGCCACTTACAACCAGTTGATTAGAAGAAGTGACACAATTCCAATAATCATCACCACTCCCATCCGTGTGCTCAAGTGTATATATCAACTCTCCTAATTCTGTATATATCTTTATCGTACACTGGCCTGGAATATTGAAAAATGCCAGTTTATCCCTTTCTGTACTACCAAAACGTAATCTATCCGCAGATGAAGAGAGTATAAAGGGGTTAGGCACTATCCGTATTTGATCTAAAGTTGAACCTGCCGGACGAGTTAAATATGCAGGATCGTAGGTCTGAGTGTAATACCTGTTACTGGTCACGCCACCCTGGTATACAGCAACGATATGGTAATAATAGCCGACACCTCTTATCGGGGTAAGATCGTCAAAATTACGTTCATTGGAACCGGCCTCATAGATTAATTTATCTTCCTGGAAATGATCATTATATGATCCGCTGGTACGATAAATCCTAAATCCTGTCAAATTTGGATCGTCTTCTATATCCCAGGTAAGGGCTATTCTGTCTCCACCACTGTTCACATTAAAAGACTTTGGTGGTAATGGTGATTCTGCTTCCGTATAACCTGATTCATAATTCGATATGGCACGACGTACGGTCTGAAAAAGCGAATCCCGCCCGGTCAATACCCACTCATTTTTTGTTGTGGCATCAATCTCGCCTTTTTTGTACTGTCTACCTATTTCTATCGCCATCTCATTGCTCAGACCTGCTGCTGCTTCAATCATAACAATCTGGATGCTTTCTCCCGGGCCTAAGGTATAAGGACCATATCCATTTCCAAATGAATATCCAGCGTCACTCTGAAGTTCACTCTTTTGGTTAGCGAAATCACCGGTTGGTTCAGCTTCCCAGGCATGCCGGGATGCATGCCCTGAGGCCATGAACGTATTATACTCTTCCTCGTTCCATGTTTCATTTTCTCCGTCATTGGACATGAGTCTCATGGCATTTGAGTATAACCAGTTCGTCGTTGAAGGTTGTTCCGGTGTATCATTCCCCAGATTATTCGGATCATCAGCATAGAGAGTCCCAACTCCCACAAAATTTGCTCCCGCCAGTCGACCAACGGTATCGGCTTCGGTTATGTAACCTCTTAAAATGGACCAATATTCTGTATCCCAGATCGGCCCTCCGATATTATCATAGTGTTGGGGTATTCTGCCCGACCAGTAACCGTGCCAGGAGTATTGTAATCTAAATTGCTCATCGGGTGGATCATTATAAAGTGTCATATTATTCTGACCATCTCCACGGGCATCATTCATGGTATTGATACCCCAGCCTGAGGCATTTCCGATGACATAACGAGATTGAAATGTAGGAGCTAATCGATATTGAAAATAAAAATATACATCAGTTACAGTATTATCCGGTAGTTCGATATCTGAATCAGCATCTACATTACCCGTATTCGTAAAGGTATACTCCATTAGATGATAATTATCATGATCTAAATTGCTAAATTGCATTATTTTCCTTGTCATCGTAATACCCAGTTGGGTATTCACAACATTTATGATCATTCGATCGGCAGCCATATCAGGATCGATACCATCATCAATAACATCTTTATCGAATGACAAGTTATCGTCCACGAATACTTGCGGGAGTTCAAACTTGTTGTACATCTCCAGACTAACCGGAAAAAACTCCCCAAGACCACTGGCACGCGGACCAACATGAACCACTTTATAGCTATAATTTTTTCCCGCCTCGTTAGTAAAATTTTTAGCCCCTATCCATAATCCCTTTGCACATTGAGAATCTCGATATCTATAAATAGCAGGCCACTGGAGACCATCCTGTTGCGATGAGCCAGGTCGTAATTCTTCGCGCTCACATCCAATTTCTGTATAAAAATTATGAAGTGAACCTGCCGATAACCATCTATATTCTTGTGCATCAGTATGTCGTGCTGTGAAACCAATTATTATTAATAAGTAGAATAAAACTTTTTGGTTAATTCTAACAGCAATCTTCATACTATTCCTCAAATTTCTATATATAGTTTGAAATAGAATTTTTTACTCTTAATTATAAATCTGTATATTAATAGTCACTGTACCATATGGAAAATCTGATGCATTGTTTTGCATATCATAAATCGTCCCTGCCTCTGCAGAGGCAGGGACAGTTGCAACCAGAGGTTTCAACACGGAAAATGGACTATTACATTTATCAGGATAGGAAGGGATTAATTCGATAGATACTCCTGCATTACTAAGATCAACCGGAAAAGTAAGACCATTCGGTGGATTATAAAGAAAATCCTCACCCGGAAAGGGGTATGGAACGCCGGTTGAATCACTGTATATATCAGAGTCATCCGCCGCACCAGGATTTGTAAATATTCCGGTGGACACAGGAGTACCACCCATATCAACCCAACCCTCATATTTCCACCCTCCGCTAACAGCCGGAATATTTAATCCCTGGACAATCATACCCACTGTATCTTTATCGACAAACCAGATTCCACTTTCAGGATTTGTCCTCAGGGTATCCGTAGGCGTATCCAGCATATAAACTCCTGTGGCCTCAGTAAAATCAAAATCGCTAAAATTACTATGCCCAATTGATAATTCACCGAAGTTGCCTTGAAATACAGCTCCCATAATTTGATAACTACTCGGGCCTTCAATCGAATCGATTACGGTACTATCACCTTCAACAATAATTTTAATTTGATAACCCGGTACATCATCTTCCTCGATTGTAACCAGGAATTTTTGAGATTGCTGAAGGTACCCTAAATTACATTGAAGAGATGCGGGTGATAAGCGGCCCTGATTATCCACCTGAAAAACACCCACCGTCTGTTTAAATTCGTCTTCATCGCCCCATACCAGCCAACCTTCATACCAGCAGGAATCACCCAGGTTTTGTAATCCTGTAATGTCTAAATCAACCTGTGATATTTGCTCAGCCGGACTAAGAACTTCATTTTTCTCACAACTCAGTAATAGTACAAAAGCTCCAAATATAATAAGTAATGAGTTTTTCATTTAATTGTCTTCCTTATCTTTATAACTCGAATGATAACTTTAAACCCCAGTAGACACTTCTCGGGTCAAGAAAAGTAAAATATTCAAAATTAGGCATATCTATATAGGCTTTATCATCTAAAATTTGTTGAACCCGTCCGGAGTTTTCGTTAACCCAATCTCCCTGGTCCGTATATCTTAAATACTGTTTTGTATTGGATTCATAATACAAATCGCTGGTATTGGGATTTCTTACTTCGCTACGGTTATGCACGGCAATGACAGGGGTATAAGGCGTACCTGGGGCCCGATAATTACCCGGTTGATCTTCTCCGGGAATATTAACATAACCCCAATAATTCTGGCCGGGTGTATCCCCCGGAAAATGTAATGATTTATAGTAAGATATTCGATCCTCTGAACTTGAGAAACCATAAGACCTGAGCCTTTTTATATTGAATACATTATTAATATCAACAAATAACTCTAAAAAAGCCCCGGCTATATCAAATCTTTTTGCCAGTCTTATATCACAATACCAATTATCTTTCCATTGGACATTATAATCAAGGTACGTCGTTGATGAGCCACCATACCACTTTGTCCAACTACCAGCTTTCCATGTTGCCAGTATATTTAAGCGCCAACCTGCCAACGGATCAATACCACCCCAATCAGGACCATAATCATCAGGCGTAAACAAATCGATATTTGCACGGGCATAAGGCCGTGGTACAGGTTTGTTTTGATAATGATATACTCTTCCTGCTCCCTGTTCGTAATCTCTTTGCCGGGCAGAGCTTTCATAGTAATTGCCCAGACCAAACCTTCCGGTTGTAGAAACCTGATAGGTATAATTAAGAAAACCCCTGATCCATTGACCACGATTTTTGTTTAATGTTACTTCAAATCCTCTTGTATCTCTGTAAGAATTAGGTTCAGACACATCATAATTTACCGAGTTGTCAGAACTTATATAGCCTACCAGTAATGGTTGATCGGAGACATCATTATAATAACCTGCTAATCGGAGCAGAAACTGATCTGACAGATTATGTTCATATCCCAATTCATATGCAATTGTTCGCGGTAACGAATTGTTTGGACTACCGATACGGCTAACATTATTGTAGTAGCTACTTTTTCTCAATATATATAAGTTTTCTGCTGTTGGTAATTGTCTAAAATGCCCATAGTTGAAATACAACTTGCTGTCTTCTGTGATCGGAAAAGCGATCGCTAATCTTGGGCTTAGTGTAAATATATGCTTTGTCGGTTCTTTCTCAAGAAGGGTATCGATACCATTGGAATACTGACCTGAAAAAGCTTTATTGTATGGATCATAAACATACCAATCACCACCGGCATGAGAATAATCAAGACGTAAACCGATCTGGGCAACCATTGCTTCAAACTCAAGCTTATCATAAATATAAACAGATCCACGAACCGGATTTCTATCCCATTTGGTTTGTCGGTTTTTTGAGACGAGAGACGGATCATATGTTGCATAATTAAAGTTACTTCTTGTCACATTAAATTCGATACCTGTTTTAATAAAATTAAATCGATCTAATTGACTGGCCAAATCGAATTTTGCCAGATAAGTTGTCACTTCGCTACTGTCTCTGGAATTTGCAAAACCAGTTCCCATATTCATTCCGGTTACAATCGAAGCATCAGGAGAAGTGGGTGCCCAGCCATAGGGAGCTTCATCTACATAAAAATTGGTACCAAACTGATATTTTTTTGCAAAATCGCGTTCAGGGCCGGGATTTGTATCATATCTTGAATTGAATGCATGTATCATAGCTTCATAAAATGTTTGTGAACTTATGGCATGAGTTAACTTAACACCGATACTTGCATAATTTACTTTCGCCTGTGACCAGTAGTCTGTCCCAAAGGTAGCCCCTTCAGCATAACTGAAACCCTGATCAATATAACTCGCTATCTCCCATGAACTGGTAAATATTCCAGGCAGGCCTACATTATTATCAGTTGTTCCGGTTTCCCTTCCCAACAATCCTTCTACCATTAGCTTCGTTCCCGGACCAAGATCAGCGTTAAACTTTAACTGCCAGTTATAGTCTCTATAGGCATCTTCTGAAATTGGATATAAATACCTACTCTGCGAAGTGCGAAATGCTGTATGAAAACGTAAATTTCCTAATGATTCGCTTATAAATGGAAAAGGACCACCAAAACTGAAATCAGCAAGATAATCCGGACCGTCAATATCTAACATGCGACGATGCTCCCATAAAAATAATTGCTGCAACTGGAGAGGGGTCAAATCATTATCAGGATCATCATCCAACAATAATTTCTCTGAGAGTTCATTGTAACCCAGAAATTCGGGAAACTGTTTCCTGGTATGTTCATCCCAGTTTTGTGTTCCATCCCAACTTACTTGAGGATCTATATAGGGTCTCACCCAATAGGCATCCGGTGAGTTTGGTGAGTGTCCAAAATGCTTGGGTGAGCTTGCCCGATACCGGCCTAAAAAATTAAAATCATATTTTACTTTCTGCCCTTCTTTTGTAACAATATTCACTATACCAGAACGAATATTACCAAATTCAGCGCTAAAACCACCTGACTGTACCTGAATTTCTTGAACTGATGTATAACTGATACCGGTATAAGGCTGATTATTCCTTTCGTCACGCAAAGTAAGGCCGTTTACGACAAATGCTACTTCATCTCTGCCCCCACCACGGATGCTTAATCCTTCTATACCTGCCTGAAGAGCGACAACATTTTCCACACTTGTAATCGGCATGACTTCGACCTCTTCAATCGTTAAATTTACCCGGCTGGCAGCTACGTCTCGTTCTACAACAGGTCTTTGAGCAACCACCACAATAGTTTCAGCCACTTCCAGGGTTTCTTCTGTCATGTTGATATCAATTTCAGTTGTTTGATCGATACGTACCCGAACTTCCCGGAAGATTGCTGTGGTATAACCGACCATTGACGAGTTTAAGGTATATTCACCTGGAGGAACATTTAAAATAACATAGTAGCCATCAAGATCAGTGGCTGCACCTATTACTGTTTCCTCAAGATACACATTCACACCAGGTAATGGTTCATTGGTAGCAGCATCTATTACCATACCGCTGATCTTTCCGGTCGTGCCAGCTAATAACATTGAAGATATGCAAAATGAGAGAATGAAAGTAATAAGGAAAACACTTAAAAATTTATTTTTCATTCGGATCCCCTCCAACTTGGGATACATTGAGGATAAAGATATATCTATATATAAATAGGAGTAAATGGAAACTGAGTCGTAATTTTATTCTGTAATCAGATATCATGACCCAAGTGGTTAAATTGTTAGTATATGTTTTGTTGTTTGAAATAACAGAGAAAAATATAATTTCTTATATTTTTTTTTAGTTTCTCCACCACCTGAACTAACCTAAAAAAAGAATAGTACATTGTCAACGTAAAAATCAAATATTTACCATTATTTATAGTGTTATGTTAACATTATAATGACGGATACAATCGTTTCAGTTTTATACGTGCTTTTTCGTTTGTAAACTGCCAGTTGATTGTTGATTCCTTACTGTTTCTCTGTCTCTGCCAAGCATTTA
>SDBT01006659.1_pt1 | contig 19104 bp, 16 predicted proteins | sample 2277101 | NCBI WGS metagenome assembly SDBT01 (sample SAMN10404973, study PRJNA504765) | marine sediment metagenome | isolation source: marine sediment core GS10_PC15, 103 cmbsf | place: Arctic Ocean: Southern Knipovich Ridge | collected 2010 | reverse complement strand
TTAAAGCGAATAGTGGCAGATAAAGAGTTGGACATACAAATACTGAAGGAGACCTTATCCCTTGAATCAAAAAACTTCTAAGCCCGACGAAACGGAGAATGGTAATAGATCATATCACCAAGACCATTGAAGTATCAGTTCGTCGGGCCTGTCAGGTTCTAGGTATCGGAAGGAGCACCTATCACTACCAATCAACAACAACCCCGTTGGAATCAGTTTTGACTGAAAGGATCATAGAACTTGCTTTACAATATGGGCGCTATGGTTACCGCAGGATCACAGCACTCTTACATGCTGATGGATGGTGTGTTAATCATAAACGGGTAGAAAGAATTTGGCGACAGGAAGGATTAAAGGTTCCCGCTCGTCAGCCGAAGCGACGTAGGCTATGGTTGAATGATGGATCTATCATCAGGCTTCGGTCTCAACATCCTGACCATGTCTGGAGTTATGACTTTGTCATGCATTATACCTCAGACCATAGAAAGTTCAGGATGCTGACCATTATTGATGAGTATACCCGTGAGTGTCTGGCTATTGATGTTGGCAGAAGCTTGACAAGAGAGTCAGTAATAGAAAGACTTACTGCCCTGTTTATACAACGCGGTATCCCGGAGAATATCCGCAGCGACAACGGCTCTGAGTTCACTGCCAAAGCAGTACGCAAGTGGTTAAAAGCTTTAGGTGTAACTACTTTGTATATTACACCGGGTAGTCCTTGGGAGAACGGCTATAATGAATCTTTTAATGGTAAGCTTAGAGACGAGGTCTTGAATGTCGAGATCTTTGATACCTTATTGGAAGCCAAGGTTATCATTGAACGCTGGCGACAACATTACAATCATGTTCGTCCTCATAGCAGTCTGGGATACAAGCCACCGGCACCGGAGGCTGTCATTCCATCATCACCCAAAACAATCTTATATGCAAATTAAATCAAATAACCCTAACTTTAAAGGTGGTCCAAACTTTGGGGGCTGGTCAATAGTTGCATCAATTCTTTATATAACTATTCTAAAGAAAGATACTTACACTATTGAACCAACTCTTGGTAAAAAATCAATTGCAGTATTACCATTTACCACGATAGATAGAACGGAAGAAAGTGAGATATTCGGTGAGGGGATTCATGATTATTTATTATCACAAATCGCAAAAATTCATGATTTGAAGGTAATAGCAAGAACAAGTGTTTTAGGATATAAGAATACAGATAAAAGAATTAGTGAGATTGCAAAAGAACTTGGAGTAGAAACTATACTAGAAGGAAGCGTTTACCGTTCAGGTGATAAAATCCGAATCATAGCACAGTTAATTGATCCGGAAACAGAAGAACATCTTTGGGCAGAAACTTATGATCGGGATTATATCGATATTTTTGCTATTCAGAGCGATGTTGCTATTAAAATTGCAGGGGCGTTACAGGTGACTCTGACTTTTGAAGAAAAACAATCCATTGATGAAATACCCAGTGATAATCTTGAAGCGTATGAATTTTATCAACTGTTGTCTTATAAAAACGATGTTGATTTAAATAAAAAATTGGAGGCTTGGGAACAGTTTTATAACTTTAATCGACCACACGGAGCTTTTAATGGAAAAACACCATATGAGGCGTTAAGATCTATCTTAATTTAACAGGCCAAATGTCCGGCCAGGTCTGGAGGATCACAAACCATTGATTTCAAAACTGGTGAATTAATCAGATTAATAACTATTTTATTAATGGTAAAATATAAAGTCACAGCCAAAAAAATAATGATGAAATTAACTAAAAATATGTATTCAGCTGATTTATAGACCACGGGAGATAGAATGGAAAGAAAAAAACTCTTATTAATATTTAATATTGGCATTTTCATTTGTTTTGTAACAATACCCAATTGTTCACGAATAGATTCAAAAATGGAAAGAAGTAAGTCGAAATACTCATTGGTTTCGTCAAAAGCGGTAATGAATTTTGAACTGGGGGATATGTACCTGGATCTTTATAGAACGAGTAAAAAAAGTAACAGGCAGAATTTTGAAAAAGTAGTCGAGCATTACAAACAAGGATTACGGTTCGAACCCGAAAACGTCTATTACAATAATCGACTCGGGTATGCATATCACTTGGAAAGAAGACTTAAGGAAGCAAGTGAACAGTACAGGAATGTGTTAAGATTGGATCCGCCACAATCGGTGACACCCGAAGAATTTGAACTAGCTATACGGTTAGCTCCAAGGCTTTATGTAAACCCGAAAGAGTTCTTTGCTCTTGAGGATGCAGTTGTGATCTTGCATCCGGATCAACCTATCATAGAATATAGTTTGTTCTGGGACGACGATATTAATTATCCCCAAGACAATGATCCCACGGATCACGAAAAAGTTTGGATTGAATATGATCCTGAAAGTGGTAATATTGTAAATGTGTATACCTACTTTCATAGAGCAATTTTAAGTACTAAAAAAGCAGTGGAAGATGCCAGAGAACACCATAATAGAGCTCTCATTAATGTACAATGGGGTAGCCATGGATCCCTGCCATTTGGATGGGAGAATATCCCGAGAGACCAAATTGTTGTAAAATATGTTCATAGAGACAAACCCGATACAATTGGGGACATGAGAAACAGATATCAAAAACATGTTAAAAGTACTGAAAACCCAAATCACCCATTATCCAAAGAGTGGCCCAAGAAATTTAGAGGAAGTTGGCAAGATTACATAACGTTTACTCAATATATTGACCTTACTGAAATGATAAGAAAGAAAAAAATGGTTATGAAGAGTCGATGGTCCAATGCAGTTATTGATGAATATTTCCTTGATTACCAATTTTATCCGAAATTAGAATGGCCATCTGATGTACCTTGATCGTAGAAGATATATGGTAATAGGGATGTAGATAAGACTGCCATCTTTATGAATATCTTGAACCAAACCCGGTTTAATGCAGCGGTACATATATCATTTCTATCTTTCGTCCTCTTGCCATATCATCGGTGGTCATAATTATGCTAAGTAACTCTTGGTTTACATGCACCGTATATTCGCCTCTTAAACTATCCAAGAATCTGTTCAAAACATCATTCCTTTTTTTCTCAAGCAGGTTCCTTTGTACTATGGTCTTAGCTTCTTCAAGAGTTTTGAAGCGTCTTTCTTTTTTGGAGATAACTTGAAAGATGGAAAACCCTCTTCCAAGGGCCTCATCCTCTATTTCAATAGGTCCCGTAAGTTCACCGGCGTTCATGGATAGAGCCCTGTTTCCAATTTCACCATGCATTCCGTTTCCAAAAAAACCAAATTCTCCTCCTCGCTTAGCTGCCCATGTTCGGACTGAATATTTTTGAGCCAGCTTATCAAAATCTTCGCCCTTTTTAATTCTGTCTATAAGTTGATCCGCTTCATTTTTCGTGCGGACAAATATTTCTCTTATATTAACCCTGCCTGGTTCCATATAACTTGATTTGTGGTCATCATAATATTTTATTAATTCCGGCTCTGTGACCTTTACGGTATCTAAAATATCATTCCTAAGCTTGTTAAATACTATTTCTTCTTTCCAGCGCCGGACCTCTTCTTGGACGTAATTACTGTACTGTAACTCTCGTCGATAACCTTCTTTGGCAAGAAATTCGTCCTGTACCATTCGGGCTACTACGTCTTTTAAATTGTTTTTGCTTGTCATAATGGGCCTTGCATCAGGATGCACCTTTTTCAGTTTATCAAGGAATTCGCCTATGGTCCACCTACCGTCCTCGAACTCAACAATCACATCATCCAGATAATATTCAACTTGTTGACGATACAGACCGATTTCTATATCCAAAGTTTTTGGGATTTCTAAAGGCAATAAAAAATCATATTCGCTCAAGGTTTCTTTACTATTTTCAACAAGATAAACAATGGAGGGGCCATACACTCTAACTTTTTTTGACTCCATAAAATCTTTAATAAATTGATCGGCTATTTTTTCTTCCTTCCGTTTTCGGATGATCTTCTCAATACCCTTTCTCCTCTTTTGAAACTCATTTTCCGTGATGATAGCGTCATGTATTATTTCCTCAACCTTTAGGATGGCGTAGCCCCATTTGGTTTTCACAGGACTTGATATTTCTCCAAGTTCCAACGAAAATGCCACTTGCTCTATGCTTTCATCCATTTGGCCCCATAATGGATACCATAAGTCAAAGTAGTTTTCTGCGAGTAATGGGTATGCAGATATTTCTGCAGCTAAGTCTTCAAAGTTGATCCCATCAACAAGCCTGTTCCTCAATTCAAAGGCTTCTTCCAGCGTCTTCGTTACAAGAAGTCGCACCCCGATTCTTGTCTTTGACTTTATGAAGGCATCCCGAAGTTCCGAGTTCGATATTTGTACCTGATTTCGAACCACCTCATTGTAAAGTTCATGTCTGACTGCCTTGTCTTTATACCACTCGAGTTGGATCTGAACTTTCTCGTCGTTTTCCAGACCATATTTTAGGGCTTCCAACACCATTAGTTTCTTATTGGTCATTAGATTCAGGTGAGCTTTTTTGTCATCGAAACCCTTCAAGTTTCCGAAAGGGGTGGGGCTAAGTTCATAACTGTACAAGAAGTCTTTTACGGTAATGCCTACACGGTCTCTATCATCGCCTATTACAATGGCCACGAATATTTCATCACTATCTTGTTTCTTAACACAAAAGGTGAAGACGGTAATTAGGACGAGAATTCCTGTTATGAAGAGTATATAGCGACAGATCATGTTTTTGTTAGTATTTTGACCGTTGTCAATCAAATAAGAAAAAACTTACGACAACCCCTAGAAGCATTTATCATCGAAATCATGGGAAAACAATTTGGATTGTTGCACCGAAATGAATTTGTACCCCGTATTTTTACATGCCTCCACAACCTAAAGAAAGATGTTGTCGAAAGTTGAATTTAGTCATAAACTTTTACTATTGCAATTGATTGCGAAAGGATGCAAATGGACTTACTATGGCATATTTAAACACTCGAGAAACTGCCGGATTCAAAGAATAAAGGAAGATGATTCGTCGATTTTTCATGTTCATTATCCCCGGTCTATTGGACAGGATCGAAGGTACCCTCCCACGAAATGTTCTCCTTTGTCTAACCGTTTCTGTACTGGCGTCTACTTCCGCTTGGGGGGGGCAGACAGGGAAAGTCACGGGCATAATTACCGATGCAGAAACAGGTGAACCACTACTTGGAGCTAATGTTCATCTTGAAGAGACAAATATAGGAGCATCCACAGATTTAGAGGGGTACTATGTGATTCTCAATGTTCCGCCCGGAACTTATGATTTGAAAGTTTCGATGATGGGCTATACTCAGCAGAGACGTGAAGGTCTCAAGGTGTCATTGGATGTAACAACAAAAATGGATTTTGTTCTATTTTCAACAGTGTTGGTAGGGGAAGAGGTAGTGGTCACGGCTCAATCGCCTATCGTTCAAAGAGATCTTACGGCATCGAAGCAGATAGTACGGAGCGAAGATATTAGCCAGATGCCGGTGGAAGAGTTTGTCGATGTGCTGGAGCTGCAGGCGGGAATAATAAAAGATACTGAAGGGAGAATACATATACGTGGGGGGAGAGCCAGCGAAGTGAACTATCTTATTGATGGTGTATCAGTAACGGACCCTTTCGCGGGTGAATTGTCTGTTGAGGTGGAGAATGCAGGGATTGAACAGTTTCAAGTCATCAGCGGTGGTTTCAATGCGGAATACGGTCAAGCCCTATCTGGTATAGTGGACATTATTACAAACGAAGGGGGTGAAGAATACCATGGCACGGTTTCTGCCTATGTTGGGGATTATTTCACTTCCGATAACGACATCTTTTTCAACATCGGCGATACAAAAATCACGGATATCTACAATGTTGAAGCTAGCCTAAATGGTCCGGTTCCATTTTTCAATAAGAGATTAACCTTTAATGTAAATGCAAGGTATTTCAGTAATAAGGGATGGCTATATGGTCAGAGAAGATTCAGTCCTAAAGATTCATCCAGTTTTAAAGACTCAAATCCCGACAACTGGGTTATCGAAGACGAAACTCTGGATGAACCTATCATAGGATTAGATGATTATCGAGCTTATGTGGAATCACAAAGCTATACACCAGTTCCGATGAATTCTTTCAGAAAGCTGTCTGTTCAAGGTAAACTTGCTTATCGGTTCTCGCCTTTCATCAAGTTCAACGTGGTTGGGTTGTACCATGACCTTGATTTTGCGGAATACAATCATAAATTTACGCTTAACCCAGATGGAAATTTTGGCCAGTTCAGAAATGGTTTAACCATTACATCTATATTGAACCACTCACTCTCTTCCACAACTTTTTATACTGCTAAGTTTTCTTATATTAATTTTGAATTCAATCAGTATGTTTTTAAGGATTTTTTTAATCCTGGGTATGTCGATCCCATATTGCTGGAGGCAACCGGACAGAACGCGTTCTACACCGGTGGTACAGATGATGACATCATTAACAGAGAAACAGACACATTTGGTGGGAAATTTGATCTAACCAGTCAGGTAAGTAGGAGCCACCAGGTCAAGACAGGAATCGAGCTTAGAAAATATACGATAAAGTATGAAGAGTATGAAATCGTGCCTAAGGTAGATGAATTTGGCATAAGAAAGTTTCCTTTTGAACCTGCCATTCCACCTATATCAGCATTTAACCACAATGTGTATAAGCGTGAACCTGTTGAGTTTTCAGCTTATCTTCAAGATAAAATTGAACTGAAAGAGATGATTATTAATATCGGAGTTAGACTAGATTATTTTGATGCAAAGGGAAAAGTCCCAACAGATTTCAGGGATCCCAGCCTTACGCAACATATTAGAGCTATTGACATTTTCCAGGGTGATGATCTCTTGTATAATGATGTGCCTTTTCGTCTTAATTCTGATGATTCAAGGGCGTTAATTAATCCTGAAACGGGTGGGACTTTTTCAGAGATAATACCAGCTGATGCCAGTTTTATTGACGCTGCGGGAAATGATATGAGTAGCAAAAACTGGGGAGCCAAAGGTTCTTGGTTCGAGGATTCAAAGGTTCTTTCACAGATGAGTCCACGGGTCGGCATTTCTTACCCCATCACTGATCGCGGTGCCATTTATTTTTCTTACGGCTTCTTTTATCAAAAACCAACATTTGAACACCTGTACATGAATCCGGAATTCGAGATGAACACTGAGAAAAGTGGTGCGGTTAATACCTTAATTGGGAATGCTAACCTAAAGAATCAGAAGACGGTCAACTATGAAATCGGCCTTCAGCAGCAATTCGGACTGAATACAGGTTTTTTTGTTACCGGTTTCTACAAGGACATAAATAATTGGTTGGGGACAGAGATTGTTGAAACCTATATAGCAGGAGACCGATATGGCAGATTTGTTAATTTAGACTACGGTAATGTCCGCGGTATCACCGTTGCATTAGACCTCAGACCAACGAGAAATGTAAGCGTCTTCATCGATTATACGTTACAGATTGCCGAGGGAAATGCTTCCGATCCGGAGGCAGCCTTTGCCGATGCGGCTGCTATACCACCAAGAGAAAGCGAAATTCAGACAGTTCCCTTAGATTGGGACCAGAGACATACTCTAAATTTGATGGCTAATCTTTACGGCCCGAAACGAAATTGGAGCATAGCCATAATTGGTAAATTATACACTGGTAAACCTTACACACCCACACTACAGGCTACTCGAGGGATTCGTGCTTTGTTCGAGAACTCTGAAAGAAAACCGATGTACTTAAATTTTGATATTCGAGCCCGTAAGAATTTCAATGTAGGTTCATTTACCTTCTCACCGTTCTTAAAGGTGTACAATCTTTTTGATGCGAGGAATGCAAAGCGTGTATTCACATCCACTGGGCGTGCAGATTTCACAAGTGATATACTTTATGCTGGAAGAGTTCAAGGGGTTAACACGTTGGAAGCGTGGTTTAATAGGCCTGATTTCTATGTTGAGCCAAGGCGTATACAATTAGGAGTAGACATTGCACTTTAACTTTATTGGGAGGTCGATGTTACGCCAGTGTTCTTTCATTTTAGCGTTATTATTCGCCGTACCTAATCAATCCTTCTCCCAGACTGAGGATCCGGATCCCCAGCAGGGGATAGGAGGAAATCGCCTATTCCGAAAATGGGGTCAGATGGACGGCAACCTAATTAATACACCTTTCATCAATTACGGCATGATTGGCAATTGGCCTTCAAATCCTGATCCGACTGAATGGCCGAAGGGAAGTGGACACACTTATGTAGAAGGAGCTACGCCCATTGTTATCATGGAGGTTATTGACAAGAATGGAGAGATAAGACACTTTGCTGAGATGGGTTATCGAGAAGATTATGATACATCGCCAGAGGGTGTCCCTATGGGCTATGAGCCTCGGCCTGGTTGGGACAACTTAGAAGGATCTTCTCCGGCAATGAGTAATGATCCGAATACATGGCCTCCGGTTTGGCCTGACAAGCTTTCGCTTTCAGATGACCCGGGGTGGCCGGGCTCGTGGAATGGTTTTTTTGGTAAGGATCAGTTTCAAGCTGACTTGGAATGCTTTTTTGTGATGGATGATTTTCAAGATAAGGAATTTCCCTTTATTCCCATTCCTGAGGAACCAGAGCGAGGAGGCTTGGCCACATTAGTGAAAGTAAGGGGACTACAATGGTCTCAGGTTCTCGCCGAAGACGTTATCTTCTGGCTCTACCGTATTACGAACTTTTCTAACAACCATTATGCACCTGTGTTTTTCGGGATGTTATTCGATTATGGAGTGGGGGGCATTGGCGATTCAGGTGATGACAGCGCGTTTTATGACACGTTCATAGATATTGTCTACGGATATGACGTGGACAATACCGGTAACACAGGATTTTCCCCTACCGCCTATACCGGTTTTGCTTTCATGGAAAGCCCGGGGGAGCCAACTGACGGCATTGATAATGATAATGACGGGTGGATTGACGAAAGAAGGGATAATTCCCCTGGTGTCTTCTTAGATACATACCCATACGGATATACCAATGTGAATGACTTCGTACAGACTTACGGCAGAGAGCCTGGTCCTCATTGGGAAGGTGACGAAGACGGAGATTGGAGACCCTTTAGCGATGATAATGACAATGATGAATGGGACGAAGTTGAAGCGTTGAATGATGATGTCGGGCGAGATGGTCTTAGACCTATGGATGAGGGTTATACTGGACCTGATGAGGGAGAAGGGGATGGCATTCCGACACAAGGGGAGCCAAATTTTGGGATGACGGATATTGATGAATCGGATCAGATCGGACTCACCAGTGTGGATATCTTTGCCACCCACGAAATTGAACCAAAGGACGATGAAGAGATTTGGGACAGCATGGCAAACTTCACCTTCAACAGCGAACTTCAGATGAGTCTGACAAGCCTGATTTACGGCTCCGGACCGATTGCCCTTCCTGCAGGCGAAACACGCGATTTCTCCATTGCCATGGTTTTTGGGGAAAATCTGGACGATCTTATCCGTAATAAAAACACGGTACAACTGATTTACAACAGCAATTACAGTTTCTTTTCGCCTCCTCTGAAACCAAGGCTTAAAGCAGTTCCAGGAGACGCAAAGGTGACGCTATACTGGGATCGAAGAGCAGAGGAATCAGTCGATGTGTTCCTAAATTACAAAAAGGATTTTGAAGGATATAAGATTTATAGGAGTACCGACCCGTCATTCTTGGAAATAAAGGTGGTTACAGACGCTTATGGCAATTCTGTTTTTAGAATACCGTTGGCTACTTTCGATTTGATTGATGGAATAACAGGTCCCGATCCGGTTACGGTTGCAGGCGCCAGTTTTGATCGAGGAACTGATTCTGGTCTACGTCATGTCTATGTTGATGAAACCGTTCAAAATGGTCAGACTTATTTTTATGCCGTTACAGCTTATGATCAAGGGGACCCTACTTTGGGGACGGTAGGAATTCCCGTGTCTGAAACCACCACTATTATCAAGACAGATGCTTTTGGAAACGTCACTTTTACTGACATCAATACTGCGGTGGTCACGCCAAACGCACCGGTAGCCGGTTATCAACCTTCTGAAATTGCTCAAGATATTATACCCGTTGGCATACCATCAGGGACGGGAACAATTTCGGTAGAGATCGTTGATCCAAGACTGATTAAGGATAATACTACATATCATATTGTGTTTCCACACTCCGGAATTTTTCAGACCGACTATTACTCGGTGATAGACATTACTGCTTTACCCCCCGATACGGCATTAAGTAAAAGTAGGATTTTTGGAAGGGATGAGCACGGCTTTCTCGTGGAAGGTGATATCTTTGATGGGTTGCGTATATTTATCGATAATGATGATGAGTGGGGCCTTATCGATTCTATTACCGGGTTGATTTCAGGTAACAGTAATTTTGACAGCAAAGTAGATATTGAATTTGGGGCACTTCCCTATCCAGCAGATTATGATATTACTTTTTTTAGTGAACCCATAGGGACTGATTCTAGTTCGACTCCTAAAGATGTTAATTTTACGGTCGTGAATATTACCGAGAATCGACCTGCCAATTTTAGGTTTAAGGATTACAATAGCGATGGTTTATGGTCATCCAGAGATAAAATTACTATTCGTGAGAAGTTTGAAGGTGCGGAGAAGAAGACCTGGCGTGTTACATTAACAGACACCACAGGCACAGGCGGTCAGCCACCTCTTAGTGGAGATGTATTTCAAATAAGGACAACCAAACCGTTTCGAGCCGAGGATATATTTGAATTCAAAACCAGAGGTGAATCAGTTTATCAAAAGCTGGCTGTATCGAGCCTGGACAGGATTGCTGTGGTTCCCAACCCATACGTGGCTGTGGCTTCGTGGGAGAGAAAGCAAACGACTTCAGCGGGGATTGGAAGTAGAGGTGAACGGAGGATTAATTTTATTCATTTGCCGCAAAGAGCCACTATCCGAATTTATACTCTCAAAGGTGATCTGGTTGATGTGATTGAACATGAGAGCACTATTGACAATGGCGCTGCATCCTGGGATTTAAGAACAAGAGAAGGTCTTGACATCGCATTTGGTATCTATGTGTACCACGTAGATGCTGGAAAACTGGGAGAAAAAATTGGAAAGTTTGCTATAATAAAATAGGCTTATGACACATAACCAATGGTATGATAAATTTTCTTAAACAAGTAATGAAAAGATATTTAGTTATCTGTGGCTTGACCATACTTTTCGTTTTTTACCCGGTTTATAGTCAGGACGTTACAAAAGTAGGGACGAGTAGCGCAGTCTTTCTGGGCATTGATATTGGCGCTAGGGCTTCCGCAATGGGTGGAGCCTTTGTTGCTGTTGCGAATGATCTTACAGCAATTTATTGGAACCCAGCCGGTATTGCACGATTGGAAAGCCCGCAACTTGCTATTATACACACCCGATGGATCGCCGACACGGATTTTGACTGGGGAGCTATGTCGATTCCGCTTGGTCGCTTTGGCACCATTGGTCTTAACGTTACTTCTTTAACCCACGACGATATGGAGATACGGACTATTGAACAGCCGGAGGGTACGGGTGAGTTCTTCAGCGCCGGAGACTTGTCATTGGGTTTAACTTACGCTATTAATCTTACGGATCGGTTTTCCATTGGATTTAACGGAAAATTTGTGCGCTCCGAGATATTCAATGAGTCAGCTAATGCTTTTGCACTTGACGTAGGAACTCTTTTTGTGACCCAATATAACGGACTTCGCATTGGAGCTGCCATAACGAATTTTGCTCCCAAAATGAGATTGAGGGGAAGAGACCTAATTATTCTTGTTGACCCTGCTCCCGATAAGTTTGGCAGTAACGATAGGATTGTTTCGGAACTTCAGACCGGTAGCTTTGATTTGCCGTTGGCTTTCCGAGCTGGAATTGCTATGGATGTGTTCAAATACAAGAATAGCCAATTGACATTCGCCGTTGAGGCTTATAACCCCAGTGACAACGCTGAAAGTGTCAATATAGGAATGGAATACCTATTTTCCGATTATGCAGCTTTAAGATTTGGTTATAAATCTCTGTTCAATAACGATTCAGAAGAAGGGTTTACCGGTGGTGGCGGAATCAATCTAAATTTCACGGGTGGAACAACAATGATTTTCGACTATGCTTATTCTGACTTTGGTAGATTAGGATACGTACAGCGATTCTCTATTATTATTGAGTTTTGATGTGTCTCTTTTGCTTGAATTTGTGATTAGGTTATGACCCCCGCAAGAACCACCCCATTAAAAAGTTCTTTAGTATATATTTTCTGCCTGAAGCAACTTACCATCAGTCTAAATTGGACTTAGTATAAAAAAGTGTACACGTAGTTAAGCAACTTTTTAACTTGAATAAGTTGAAAGGAAGCAAAATGGAAGCAAAACGAACAAGAAATACTTATACTCGGGATTTTAAGGTATCTGCAATGAAGCTGATACTGGAGAAACATCAGAGTGTGGCCAAGGTGTCCAGAGACTTGGGAGTAAGTCAGAATACGCTACATCAATGGAAGAGATTCTTTATAGAAGATTCGAGGAACTGTTTTCCCGGCAATGGCAATGTAACAGATTATGAAGCAGAAATGCGTCGATTGAAGCGTGAGCTTGAGTTAGTGCAAGAAGAGCGTGACATTTTAAAAAAAGCCGTGGGCGTATTTTCATAAATAAGAAGATGAAGTTTAAGTTTGTAGATACGCATAAGACTGAACACAGAGTTGATACCCTGTGTCAGATGTTTGGCGTGACTTCTTCTGGATATTACCAGTGGAGGAACCGGGGCAAGAGTAACCGTGAGCTAGAGAATGAGATCCTCCTTGAAAAGATCCAGATCACCTATAAAAACAACAGATGCGTTTATGGCAGTCCCCGAATAACTGCAGCCTTAAACAGACAGTCTATCTCCTGTTCTCAACCCCGGGTAGCAAGACTGATGAGAGAGAACGGCCTGATAGCATAGACCCAGAGGAAATTTAAAGCGACCACCAACTCAAAACACAATCTACCCATAGCCCCAAATCTGGTAAACCAGGCTTTTGGTGTGGAAGGTCCCAATAGACTTTGGGTTGGAGATATTACTTATGTTGATACAGATGAAGGCTGGATGTATTTTGCCAAAGTCATGGATGTATTTAACAGAGAGATTATTGACTGGGTTATTGATAAGCGTATGAAAAAGTCTCTGGTGATAAAAGCCCTGGAAAGGGCTATTTTAAAACGAAAACCTGTAGGATATGTCATTTTTCACTCAGACCGCGGGAGTCAATATGCCAGTTATGCTTTTAGAAGACTTCTTGCGAATAATCGAATCAGACAAAGTATGAGCGGAAAAGGAAACTGTTATGACAATGCCATGGCAGAGTCATTCTTTAAAACCTTAAAGACTGAACTCATTTATCAGAAAAGATACAAAACAAGACAAGAAGCGAAACAAGACATATTTGAATACATAGAGGTGTTTTACAATCGTAAAAGGCTTCATTCAGCCTTAGGTTACAGAACACCTATTGAGTTTGGAGAAATGAAACATGTTGCTTAACTTTAAATCAACTTTTTCGTATGAAGTCCAAGATACAGCTATCACAACACTAACCCTTGAAAATGGTGCACTTGCAGTAATCGACAACAGTCGTGAAGCTGTCTACGGCTACGATCAAAGAATTGAATTGTTCGGTTCGAAGGGCAGTATCACCGCCGAGAATAATACGGCTACCCGTACAAAAATGATGACGGCTAAAGGTACACTTTCTGAACGACCGCTAGATTTCTTCTTGGAGCGCTACCAAGATTCATTCCGGTTGGAGGTGAACGAATTTTTTGAAGCAATTTCAGGAAATGGCAAAATAACTGCCGATGGTGAAGCAGGACTAGTGTCAATTCTAATCGGATTGGCTGCCAAAAAATCATTAGATGAAAATCGTCCGATAAAAATAGCTGAAATAAGAAAGGAATATTTTAATGAATAATGCAAATGTTAATCAATTAATGCGAGGTACATATGTTTAATCCCTTTCGATTTTTTGCTACAGGTAAAGATATACCCAAAATTCAAGATAAGAATATTATTGATAAGTTATATAAAAAGTATCGTTTGCATGTGATGTTGGCAATCACCGTTGGTTATGGTCTTGCTTATCCACTAAGACTTGCGTTAAATGTTGTAAAAAAACCATTGATCGATAGCGGAATATTTACAGCAATGGATCTTGGAAATATCGGATCTGCGCTTTTATATGCTTATGCTCTGGGAAAGCTAACAAATGGTTTTTTGGCAGATCATGCTAATGTGAAACGATTTTTTGCTTTCGGTGTGCTCATCTCTGCATTGTTGAATATTGCCATGGGGTGGTCCGCAGTACTAATTGTGTGGATAGTTATCTGGGGACTTAATGGGTGGTTTCAGGGCTTCGGCGCTCCCACGGGGGCAGTATCTCTTTCCAACTGGTTTAGTAATAAAGAACGTGGTCTTATATATGGAATATGGAGTACCGCACATGCCATAGGAGAAGGACTCACCTTTCTAGTATCATCCACCATTGTTGCTTTTTGGGGTTGGCAGGCGGGATTTTTTGGACCGGGACTCTTCGGTATATTTGTGGCATTCGGTATATACTTAGTATTAAAGGATCGTCCTCAGACGCTTGGATTGCCTTCTGTAGCCGACTGGAAAAACGATCACGGAACGGCTAACAGTAAATCCTTGGAAACTAAGAGTGCTCAACTTCAAATATTGAAAACACCGGCTCTTTGGATACTGGGGATAGCCTCTGCTACTATGTATATGACAAGGTATGCAATTAATAGTTGGGGAATTTTATATCTGCAAGAAGCAAAAGGATATACTTTGATTGAGAGTGGTGCTATTCTTAGTCTGAATACTTTTGCTGGTATTATTGGATGCGTTGCTTTTGGATATATATCAGATAAATTCTTTTCTGCTCGCAGACCTCCTGCAACTCTTATATTTGGTATAATTGAAATTTTAGCATTATTTGTAATATTTTACAGCCCGCCTGGTAGTGTTTTATTGTTAACCATAGCTTTCTTTATATATGGATTTACGCTTAGTGGTTTGCTAGCCGTATTAGGTGGTTTATTTGCTATCGATATTTCACCTAAAAAAGCTGCAGGAGCTGCAATGGGTTTTATAGGCATATTCAGCTATATTGGTGCTGGTTTGCAAGATCAAATTAGTGGTTTTCTTATTGATAAAAACTCAATAGCAATCGAGGGTGTATTGACTTATAATTTCAATCCTGTAATTATGTATTGGATCGGTTCATCTGTAGTTTCAATGATCCTAGCGGCAACATTATGGCGTGTGAAAGTTAAAGATTAGCACTCCGTTGAATAATCTAAACAAGGAATATGGAAAATGAAAAGTTATGATATAGTAATTTTTGGAAATTATACTAAGGATACGATTATATCCGCTACGGGTACGCGCTTCGTTGATGGTGGTGGTTTCAATTATGGTGCACATGCTGCAGCCTGTTCAGGACTTAGTGTTGCGGCTATTACCAGGTTGGCAGAAGAAGATGACAGTGTTCTTAAATCTCTAAATAACGCAGGCATAGACGTATATCCAACCTTTACTGAATCCTCAACTCACATGCAGCTTGAATATCCTAATGACAATATAGACGAACGGATATTAACATGTCCTATTTCGGCCGGTACTTATACAATTGATCAATTTACAGATCTTGATGCAAGGGCTTATTTGATTAATGCTTCAATTCGGCATGAGGTACCATTTGAATTAGTTAAATATTTATCAGAAAAGGATGGACTAGTTGTAGCTGATGCGCAAGGATTTATTCGTATTGTGGGTGAAAACAATGTTCTTATTAATGCCGAATGGCCGGAAAAACGTAAAGTGCTGGCGTTAATTGATATTTTGAAAGTTGATATTGTTGAGGCTGAATTTTTAACAGGAGAGAGTGATTTACACAAGGCTGCAAAAATATTAGCTGGTTGGCATCCAAAAGAAATAGTTTTGACACATCGAGATGGCATTGTAGCTTATGCGGAAGGTAAATTTTACGAGGCAACATTTTATCCCGAACCATTAATTGGTCGTACCGGCCGCGGAGATACTTGTATCGCTTCGTATGCTGCAAAGCGTTTATCAGCTCCTCCTACCGAAGCGATTATATGGTCGGCCGCTGTAACAAGTCTTAAGATGGAAGCGGAAGGCCCGATTAAAAAAACAAAAATCGATGTGGAATCCTTGATTAAAAGGAAATATAATAAGAACTAATTATGATTCTTTATCGAGAGATACATCACACACATATTCAGAGCAATTTGATACATCGATTGAAAAAAGCAATTATTGTCTTGATTCTTGGGTTAATTTACATTGTGATATTAAATTTTTCAGAACCGTTGGTTTTTAGTGTAATGGGAGATATTCCTCGAAGTGAAGAGGAAAAAATTAATGGGCGTTACTGTTTACTGCACCGTCGTCATACTGATATTTGGGTTTGTTTTTCAGATGATCTAAAACATTGGGAAGATCACAAAAAGGTAATGTCGTCAATACCTGATTCGTGGAACAAAACCCGAATTGGAATTGCAGGACCACCGGTTCTGATAGATGAAGGGTGGTTTCTCATATTTCATGGTGTTGATGAAAATAATCACTATCGGTTAGGTGCGGCTTTATTGGATTATAAGGATCCATCGAAAGTACTTTTCCGTCAAGCAGAACCAATTATTGAACCTGAATTGAGTTGGGAAATTAATGGTTTTATTCCCAATGTTATCTTTTCATGTGCAACGGTTTTATACGAGGACAGAGTATATTGTTGTTATGGCGGTGCTGATACGGTTATTGGGATGGCATATATCGGTCTTAAGGATATTAAATTCGATTAATTATTGCGTAAAATGAAAAAATTACTTATTCTAATCTGTATATTTATGATGTTCGGCTGTGCCGATACTTCGGGCGTAAAAAATGAAGTAATCGAATCTCCAATTAATCTATCTCATGCTTTATCACTCATTGACAGCATGGTCGTGGAAGATGAAATGATCGCTTATATTTGGATATATTGTGATGCTCCTGATTACGAGCCAATAGAAGCTCCGCAAGAGGGTATTGCTTGTGTGGATGATGTCGGGCGGTTTTTAGAAATTATTGAACACGAAATTCTTGTTTATCAAAAAAGTGATTTATTACCTTTAGCAAGACAACTTACCGAATTTTTATTATATATGGGTTTAGAGAACGGATTATGGGCGTAATAGACAAAAAGTGGTTGCTATTTATCAAGTAATTCATCGATAAGTTTAATTTTTCTCTGTTTTTTCAATCCGGCGTGAACTCTAACCTTATTCTTAAGATTTGAGAATGTTCCTTCAAGTGAGTTAGTAGTATTTGGAATGTTTAAATCTATGTTATCATACCAAGTGAACAGGTAAGGTAAATTAGTTTTTAAACTGCGGTAAACACTTCTAATCCTTCGATGAGTAAATTGATCTGTTTCAGTAACCGGATTGTAGGCTTTTTCTTTTAAGAACTTATTCCATTTCTGATGCCATTCTTCTAAGGTGCCGGTAAAACTTTCTTTGTCAGTAATTGTCAATAATTTCATTAACTCTTTGAGTTCTTTACCCGCTTCAAGCTTTGGTTTTTTAGTTATATATCTGGTTATTAGGGCTATTTGGTGATATTGACACATTTGTATCGGTATCTTACCAAAAGCCTTGAATAAGCCCCGTTTACCGTCACAAACAATGCCTAATATCTTCCAACCTGTTTCCTTTAGTTCGTTGATACCATTAACATAATCTTTAAGTCTTTCGTGATTAACATATTTCCATAGGATATTATTTTTTCTATAGTAATCTCTAAATACCATCACACCAAATGAACCGAAGTAACTTGTATCCATTAGTATTATCGTTGGATGGGGTGTATGCTTAGGTATTACTACTTCTATAGTATCAAGGCGTCTTTGGATTGATTGAACAGTTGTGTCATACTTCTCTGATAGATATTGGTAAGTCTGCTTCTGAAGTGAATATTCAATCCAGAGCTTTTTATTAAGCTGATTGATTATGCGTCTGGCATTTGTAAATAAATGTTTACAAAGCTTGCACTTATATCTTTGTCTACCACGCTTTTTGCCAAATTTTATAGTATCGGTGCAGAAATGAATTATTCTTACCTTACATTTGAACAGGCTTTTGAATATGCTGTTTTGGAATATCCTTTTGCCTTTTGGCAATGGGGCAGTAGTTGTGATTCCATTCCGAATGAAAATACTACGCTTCAAGAAGCTGTTGAATATTTTATATCATTGGATTTCTTATTATGGTTTAGTGATAATTCAATAGATCTATTGGGACCTCATTATTACCAGGCAGCTACTGAAATGGGATATTACGGTTATGAAATAAATGATTTCAAAAAATATATCAAAGCACTTTCTAACGACGAAAATCCTCATGCTGCTTTTGTGCCAAATAAAATGAAAGTTAAATTTGATGGTACTCTTCTAAAAAAAGTAAATAAATGGATTAAAAACAACGGTAATAAATTTATATATATATACGGTACATTTGACACCTGGTCTGCTTGTGCTGTCCAACCTTCAAAAAAAGTAGATTCAAAGTGGTTCTTTCTGGAAGGCAAACATCATGGAAAGGCTCGAATCAAAGAAATGAATGAAGAGGAAAAGCGAGAACTCATTTCTACTTTGGAGAATTGGTTATCTATTGATATAGAAGAAACTTTTCCGGATAAAAATTAAATTGATACAAAAGAAAAACCGCCCCGTAAAGAGACGATTTTCTTCCGTTTTGAAGACAAATTTACTACACTATGACTACACTAACCTGTAAGTGCTGATATTGTTGACACTCTGTTAGGTTGTGTACCCAACATTAAATATTATTTATTTTTTCTGTAATTTCACATACTTCGCATAAGGGATTTTTTACGAACTAATTAGAGGGAAATATGGATATTATAGAGGATGGTACCTTAAAAGGTACATTTAAAGGATTTAAAAATAGAGAAACAATATTTATATTCACTAATGGGTCAAAGTGGCA
>SDBT01006658.1_pt1 | contig 19104 bp, 16 predicted proteins | sample 2277101 | NCBI WGS metagenome assembly SDBT01 (sample SAMN10404973, study PRJNA504765) | marine sediment metagenome | isolation source: marine sediment core GS10_PC15, 103 cmbsf | place: Arctic Ocean: Southern Knipovich Ridge | collected 2010 | reverse complement strand
CCAGGCCATGAGCCCACCACCATCGGCGCCTTGAGTGGTATCAAGCGTCCTCACGGTCGCCGGGCGCGCTGAGTTTTGAACATCGTTAGCCAGTTCCTCAGTGCCAGTCAGAGAACCGCCGGAACCAACCCCGGTAATACGCCTCAGCTCCACCGCGATAATCGCTGCTGCTACCGCATTACTGGTCAGCTCAAAGCCATGCAAGATGATGTTGTTCGGCGATACCGAAAGCAAAGACCAGACATCCTGCGATGCGTCGGCCGTCACAACTACGCTCTCTAGCTGCTGATAAACAATCCTACCCATAACTACATCCTCAAAAGTGTGTTCGTGATCCTTCTAAAAAATGGCGGGAAAGCCGGGCCCCCTGCCGCTGGAGTATAGGTCACTACCATGCGAACTGTATCGACTTGCCAGTTGCCGGCCGCAGCCATGCCTCTTTGGTTAGAGGTAATCCGTATCTGTGCGCCGTCCATGTCAGAAGCTGACCGGTCCACGTTCCAGCCAGCGAGATTGGAGCTCAGCGTGCCAAATGATTGTCCAACATCTTGATGAGTGACCGTGCCCTGGCCTACCCCGCCGATCAATAGCTCGACAACATAATCATCCTTGCCACCGGTACCAGAACACAGCGCCCGGATGTCGATAGTAATGTTATCGACGGTATCGGCATCCTCCACCGCGCTAGCGCCGACATCCAATATCAGAATGTCAGACAGCTCGGCATCGGTCGTCTGCATAATCGCAGCATCTGGCGAGCCGAAATCCTCATTGATATCTGCGAACGTGCCAGTCGGCCAGCCGCTGTCGTCAGCATCAGGAACCAGGGTTTCTTCAGCCATCTGTCAGCCATTGCCAGCAACACTCGCTGGTCTGCCCTAGCCGTGGTTCGGAGTTTGCCGGCCAGTCGATACAGGTCTGCTGCACAGCCTCAGCGGCGCTCAGGCGAGGAATTGCGGGACAGGGACCGGCTGGTATCAGGGATGGATCACGCTGCAGAGCGCAGCCCTTGGTTTTGTCTTTGCCGTCGTGATAAATGCAGTCAGAGTGATCTGCATTCGGGAAGCGCGGAACCTCGCGGCAACACTGTCCGTCGCATTCTCTGACTTGGACCAGCTTCATCATAGCCACCACCGTTCACCCGGCTCCACCGTAACCGAAACGTGAAAAGAAGTCTCCGAGTTCATCAATCATGCTCTCGACTATTTCCCGTTCATTCTTACCGAGCCTTGCGACCTCACCGGAGGGGCAAACCGGGGTCCATTTCGTTGTCAGATTCTGACACAGCTCGCGGTTGATTAGATCGAGATATTCCTGACGATTGGGAACATCGAGCGGCAGGTAGTAGGGGCCCAGCGGGTCAATCGCACTCACCAGACGGCGAAAATCATCGGCCAGATTGGCCACGTTCATACGCCGGGAGCGCCAGGATATTGCTGTTGCGGTCGGATCGCGTAAGGGAACGATGCAGGGAAAGCTCTGCATCATTCGCCTTAGCGTGGGGATATTTTCTTTATCGACGTGCTGAAAGAAAAAGCTGCCGTCGTCAGGCTGCTCACCACCGCGGCGACGCGGCGCAAGCAGCTTGTGAACGAAACGAGTGCCCGTATGAGGGACACTCGCCACGATCAAGAAGATTATTCTTCCCAGGTAATCTGGTAGCTGGAACCGTTGGCATCAACGCCATCGACATTCCGACAACTGAGCTCACCGGTCTGCACACCGTTTATCAGAATCCACGGATTCGCCAATGGCAGAGCCACGTAACCGAGGCCGCCATGCGCGTTCCATGATTGGATAAACAGGTTGATGGTAGCCGCCGGCACCACCGGAGCCGTCGTGTACGACGCATTCAGCTCCAGAAGCGGTGCAGAATGGCCCGGATTGTGGTCCTCGACCGTGATGCCCACCGGCGTAACACCGGCAGTCGTCGGCCTGACCCAGCGAGTCTTGTAACCGGTCGATGTGGTCAGCTCACCACCCCAACCAATCGACAGCACACGCCCAACGTCACCAGCCGTAATCGCGCTCAGGGTGTAATTGTCAGCATTGGTGGCCGGAGTGGTGTCAGAAACTCCTCCGCTATATGATGGCATATCGCTTTCCTCCTAAATAATGCCCAGAACCTTACGATTTTGCTCGCGCCGGTAATTCTCCTTAACCGTGCGCTCGATAAACTTTATATACGGCTCGCAGCCATGCGTCAACATGCGCTCAAGGCAGGGCCCACACACCGGAGCCGAACATTTGCGGCAGTAACCACCGCCACCTTCCTCGCGCTCTTTGCGCCAAGCCTGCAGCAGTATAACAGTCTGACAGTGCGGGCAGCACAGAACGTCAGATTCTGACACTCCACCGCCTGAATTACGGTCGTCATTCATCAAGTAGCCAGCGCCGTCTGACTGGCGTCTGACCGATATCATTCTGCCACCTGGAGGGACACTCATGGATTTACGATTATGCCTCCCATTGATAGGTTTGTCGGAACGCCATTAGTCGCTTCCAATAGACCAAAGCACCACCATGCCTCATTGACCGTGCCTGCCGCAGTATCCGTCAGTGTGCCGGTAGCGCCGGCAGCGGCCATAATGCCGTAATACAGAACCGAATAACCGTCAGAGCCAACCGCATGATTCCAGTCAAATGCCTTTGTCACAGTGACAAGATTAGTACCGGCCTGACCTGAGGACGACCAATCGTTTCCGAAGGTGCCAGCGTAAATCACCATGCTGTTGTTGACGAGAGTGGTACAGCCATTGGCGACGTTATTCACATCAGCGGTGGCGTCTATAGTTGACACCGGGGTACCGTCTATCGGGTCACCTGAGGTTATGACGCCGCGGAAGGCGGTAATGATCGCGCCGGTATGATCGCCGGCATCGTCCGTGGTGACTGATACTTCTGCCCCGGTAGCGCGTTTCCAATATGTGCTATTTCTCGTTCTACCGCCGACATCATCTTCTGCTGACGCAACAGAACCTACCAATGTGCCGCCAAAATCCCCCTGACCATCTGGATTGGCGTCCTGACCCTCACCCTCGATCACCAATATAAGAATGTCGTCAGCGGCAAAGCCAGCCGGCAGACCAGGAGAGGCCGCGCCAAGTTGAGCGTCTGATGTTCCTGCGCTAACAAAGGTGACTGGCATTATTGTCTCTCGTAGGCCCCATCATCGACATTATTGCCGGCAAAGTCTCTCGGCAAGTTCTCTATATCGAAGTCAGGAACACTCAGCAGCGTTGACGATCCGAAATTGATAGCAATGCTGGTCGCTCCAAGGTGATAGTCGTCGTTCGGCTCATCGACAAAATCCATTTCCGCAAGTGTACGATTCAATGTGTTGTTTACAACCGCGCCTGTCGAATACATTGGCGCCACATTGACATTGGTTTCAGAGCAAATCTCATCCGTAATGGTACCAGTAGAGATATTGTTCCGGCATTCATTGTGAGTAGTGTCAAATAATGACCCGCCCAGCCCCGAGTGGGTCAATATACAGCCTTTGTTGGGCGAGGCCGGCAACGATGGTTCAAGGCAAATATTGTTGGCGAACAAATAGCTCCCATCGAACGACGCCGGTGAGCTATTGAATGTATGCACTGGATTGCCTGAGCGGCCATCGTAAGGCTGCTGTGAGGTATTCGGGCCGAAGGTGTTGTTGTCTATAACATGAGTGAAATTAGGAGCCAATACCTCGCCGAGCGAAGTGCTGTAACCGTCAATTTTTATGCCGTATCCGCAGCAATAGCGTAGAAACAGATTGTTTCTGATAATGTGATTGATGCCCTTCACATAGATTACATGATCGTGGCGCCAGTTGTGATTCTGTGACTGTGGCAGGGAATTACAGGAAAGATCAGGTACCCGCCCGGTATCTAAGAAGGTGTTGTTTTCAATCAGCGAGCCGTCCATCCAGGCACCCATAAATATCGCATCGTGACCGCCCGACGGCGTACAGTCAGTCCACGCCTTGCCACATTGCGTGAAGGTGTTGTTGACGATCTCGATGTTTCCACCAGCATTGCTAGCGACATTCTGAGCAAAAATACATGCAAAATTCGATCCGGCAAACGTCAATCCCTCAAAGCGAATGAAAGAGGCCCCACCATGCAGAAATATGCCATAGCTTTCATTAAGAGTCGGCGGCGTAGTTCCTATCTGTGGCGAATGACCGGGAAAGTTTTTATAGGTGATGAAGTTGCCAGCGCTACCTGATCTATTCAGGCTCATCACCTGACCGACACCGCCTGACGTCAAGCGAGAACACACGCCATTCTGAATTAAAACGGTGTCGCCGCCGACAACCACATTGGATGTGTGTTCTAACGAGAGCCAAGCCAGGGCTTCTGACAGTCCTGAATTCGAATCATTGCCAGTGACGCAGTTGAGATAATAGGTATTGCCGCTACCGCTGCTGACATCAATCTGAAATAAATTACCTGCCTTGAGCGTGAACATCAGCCAAAGGCCAAGCAGACCAATCAGCCCACCAGCTAAGATACCCGGCCAATTTATCGCAGGCGGTCTAGGAATTGCTATCGCTGTCATCATCCGGCCACTGGTGATCGTGAATGATTTTCGGCTGTGGTTTCGGCTTTGCTTTTATTCGCTTGGCCGCCTTGCGTTCCTCAATAGCCTCATCCAACCAATCTGTGAACTTCCGAACAAAATAAGGAATCAGTATCGCCACAGCTCCCGCTAATACAATGTAGAACTTCGCCATCAGACTGTACCCTCAAACACTGTAAGTAACCTCCAATCTACAATTATTTATAGTCCCATCGGCAACCGCTGTCAGCAGCCTCGTTGCATGACTGTAAGTTGCTACTGCCGGATTGATGCCCAGAATCTGACTGTTTGTTACGACATTGGAGGGGTCGTTTATATACTGATTCATGTCGTGTGTCTGCGCTGGGGTTAAGGATAGATTGGCAATCTGCGACAACGTAGGGTGCGATTTCGCACGCACAGGTATCTCACCGATGTTGACCAGCATTGTCATTTTCTGACACTCACACGTCCTGCTCCAAACCAGTCACTGTGAAGGCCACCGCCCCGTTATCACCGCGGCACCTGACCACCGTGCCCGCTGCGATCATGCACTGAATAGTCGAGCCGGTGTCATTTTCTGACACCACCACATCGTAGGCAATGTAGTGTTTCAGGGCGTCGGGATCTCCGTTAGGTGCCACGGCCACCCGAAAGCGTGTGTCAGCGTTAGAGGTATTTGTGGCGATCACCCGCACTACGGCGGTTTTGCTGGCCGGCACCGTATAGACGTCTGTGAGGATTGTCGCGGCCGGTACGGACTGCCCGAGAACACCCCTTACCGTAGCCATTACTCGCCACCGAAGAAGGCCAGGGCCTCTAGGTTGTCGCTCAGCAGCTTCAGATCAGTCTGGTCTGTGATGGTGCCAGTGATAAAGCCCCACTTGGCGCTGGCGTGCGCCGGGATACCGTCGCCGGCGTCGCGTCTAGTCTGGGCTATTGCACGGATGTTGTTGGCCGACAATTCACCGTGCCGCCCTAAGTCTGTACGTCTGAATGGCTCAGCCATTATGCGTCGATCGCTCCGAATGGTTTGAATACCGGATCAACCGTTGCCACTGTAATGTTGGTCTCTCCCGAAGTCGATAGGACCTCCAGTGTCACCGTGGTCGCGGTCACAGCCAGAATCTCATACGGGATATTCGAGGCTGCGAAGCCTGCCGATACCAGCACCATGTCACCGACAAAGAAATCAGAGGTATCCGACATGCCGGTAATGACCCCGGTCGCGCCATCGGTATCACCAGTGCCGTCAGTTGCTGACGAGAAGGTGCCCTCATCCACCAGCACCAAGCCCATCTTGCCAGAGGCAGCGTGAACTACATCGAACAGGATAGTCGGATGCTTCCAGGTACCAATGGTCGGGATGCCGCTGCTGTACTTCATGGTCGGCGAGTTCTCCTCGACCGCTTCCTGAATAATCTGAGGATCACACATACCGCCAATTTGATCGACGGCGTATAGCCTGAACGAATTGATTACCGTGACTGGCGTGCCGCGAGTGAAGCCTATCAGAGCTTTTTTAACATCATCGTGGAAGCGCATACCTATAGGACTTAACGCCTGCCCACCGGTCTTATAACCATCATTATCGACAGCAAACAAATTGCTGGTTGCACCATTAACGTGAGCTGGCGCTGCTCCGGTTAGCGTGGCACCAGCAGAGTCAAAACAAATTACAGCAGTTCTTGAGCCAGCAGAGCCAGCCTGGTAACCAAGCGAAAGAATAAACTCCTTATCGACACTGGTATCGACCATTACGCCGAGAATCTGGCCGGCAGTACCAAACTCAATGGCATCATTTCGCCTAATAGTTGAGGCAAGAGAGACATTCTGAAGGCCATCTGCAAAACGCCGGATCACCATACCGGAGAACCTGGCATTTCCTGACGCATCTATGCTGTAGCGCTCCAACAGGCTCGGTACATGGAACACCATCTTAGAGGCGTATTGAGCCATAGGCCGAGAGCCAAGTGTTACTGAGCCGAACGGTGTATTGACAGGTCTGGTGATCGTGGCTGAATCAGAGCCAGCTAGACCAGCGATCAGATAGTTTTCGCTAGAATCAATATCTTCCTCAAACAGAGTCTCCGTTCCCTCGCTGCGCGGTCGGTCAACATAGTTCTGTGTCGCATTTTCAAACAAAATTCCGTGCGTGAAACCGACGCCGGTATCGGCCAGGTTCATCTCAAAGCTCGGCCCCCAGAATCTATTGTTATTGGCAGCATTAGATGTTCCCGTAGTACCGCACTTCATTCCCCATCGTTCAAGAGTCGGATTTACAGCGTCAAATACGGAGCAGCGACCACCGTGCCAGTTATTCTCATTGATAAAACCAGTGCTGATTTGGTTAAACCACAGGCCATACTGATTGTTCACCAGATGCCCTAGAATAATGAAATTATGTTGGAAGCCTTGCAGATTCGCTTCTGGCACCACGCCATAGCGGAAATTGTCAGCACGCCTGATGTCAATAAATGACGAATTCGAGTTGCGAATGACGATGCCCTTGTTGTCCACATTGGTCCAGGGACTTTGTACATCGGCCTTTGCAGATATACGAATAAAGCCAACGCTAAAGACATCAGTGGCATCACCGATGATGATTGCCTCACGATCATTGGCAACCAGGTCGAAGTTGAATTGTCCGTATGAATTTATTTGCGGCAAAAATCCTGATGCTGTCACGCCACCGAAATTCAGCGTATTTGTAACCCGGTACTCTTTGGTTGGTGCCGTATAGATGCCGTCGCCAACATCCCAGGCATCCTGAATATTGGTCGTTTCGTCAACTATCCCATCGCCAAAAGCACCGAACCAGACGACATCAACGATGCCGTGATACTGACGTTTCCAGCGAGTCGCGGTCGGCACCACAGAGTCAACAATAATGGTGCCGCCATTGTCAGCGCTTAAAATATCCGCTGGGTCCTTGACGAACCAGCCACCACCACCGTCACCAGCAGCACCCCAGCCTTCGACAAACACTGCATTGATCGTGGTCGAGGTACTGCCCTGCAGGGTGGCAATGGTCGCCATCGAGGCAAATGTGGTGGCCGGGTTTTGCAGTAGTGTTGCGGTACTGGCCAGGCCGATATTGCCGTTAGCCTGAAATTGCGGGAACTTGCCGGACAGGCCAGCGGCCCCGAACTGGAACTCAGTCAGATCTACACCACCCATTTCCACACGGATCGAGCGATTGACCGCATCCTCCAGCTCCTGAATGCGGGTCTCCAGCTTGTCCAGCGCATTCTCATGCGTTTGCGGTACGAAAGAGCCTTGCGATACGAGGTCGGTAGCCTGCGTGCCGGGAGTGTCACGCCATATCAGCCAGAGGAAGCCAGTCGGTAGGTTGCCGGCGGTTCTAATGACCGTGCCGCCACCGTTATTGCCGACGCCTGTGACGCTGAAATCAGTGCCCTCGACCAGCAGCGTTTCGACGCCAACCAGGTCAGTTTCTCGGACTACGATCTCTGCCGCATTCTGAATACGAAAGGTGTAGTTGTATGTCGCCGTCGTATTGGTGCCGGTGTACGGCCCTGACTTGACTATGTTCGCATTGATGGTCATTTATTCATCCTCACGCGGGCCTGTTACCAGGAACTCCCACACATCAAATTCTCGTTCGTCGCCCTTCTGGTACGCTAGGAAATACTGTCCCGAGCGATTCAGCTGACTGGCACCCGGAATGTGGCCCAATGATAGCGCGTTCGTCATGGCGCGTATAAAGGCCCCATCTATCTCACCCTGTTCAAGCTGCGTGGCAACATCGAATGGTATCTTTAGTGCTCGTTGTATCGGCAGCTGACTGTTCTCACCAGATTGCATGATCCAGCCAATCTCCCTCAAGCCCACCATTGTACCGAGCGAATAAGACGCCATTGCTCTAGTCCAGCGATTGTTGATGGCAACGTCGTCCTCATCGTCGTCGTCCCGTCGTCCGGTAATCAGCTCCTCGAACAACGCCGGAATGATCAGAATCCACATCAAGTTGTACGTCATTTGGACTCGATCAATCTTGCCGACCTTAGCCTTCTTGGTCTGCTCAACGGCAATCTGATAGATGGCTGAGAACGCCGAGTACATGACCGTCCACATTTTTACAAATTCGTTCTTGCTCTCGATGCTGGTCAGGTCCATGAGCAGACCGGACTGCTGTGTTCTGGCCACCGACCGATCGGCGAAGTCAATGGCATCCTGCTCAGTCTCAAAGTTCACACTGTCAGAATCTGACACTCGATCCATGCCGACCTCATACTGGCCCCACCAGACCGCCCGAGATATTGCCAGGTCACCCTGCAACAACAGGAAAAAGGAATTTTTGCGCAAGGTATTCATTGCCGTCTTTCCCTGCAGGCTTATCAGGATGTCATTGGTATCCCGGTTTACAGTCTTGAGCCGATCCTTCATAAATTGCGAGTGCTCGATGATGAAATCTCGATTCTCAGTGTAATTGGCATAGAAGTTCATCACTCCGCGAGAAACATTCTCAGCGCCGAACTCGCCAATAGCCGTCGTCAGCCCGAGCGTCTGTGAGAACAAGGATTTAACCGAGAAGCCGAGCGATCCATAGGTCAGCGCCAATCGCGTGTAACGCAATATGCGCTCTATGCCGCCAAGTTCCTTGGGATGAATGTGGCCGGCGGCGACCTGAACCACGTTGTTCTTCATGGCCTCATACGCCTCATTGCCGAGCGCGGTTGTCAGCGCCTTGGCTATGTTTCGATTGGTCAGCACACGGTCCACATCACTGACTGCGCGCCTGTGAGTGACGTCGTGGATCACCGTGTCAACGTGCCGGAACAGCACATCAATGCTCAGGTCGATATCCTTGCCGGCGAAGTTCTTGCGTTCGATGGTGAAGCCGTGAGCTGTCATGGCGTGCAAGGTGCCGCCGCCAGCCGCACGCTTAGCACGTTCGGCAATCTGTTCCTCATTGGCCTTGAAGCCAAGCACAGAGTCACCGACCAGCGGATAGTAGCCGCCCTTGTACTTGTTGCCATTGACCTCGAACTCCGATGCCTCGACCCGCTCAGGCGTAACTCCGGTAAAGCTCTTTTCGATCTCTGCTATCTGCGGCCAGAAGCTGTCAATGTAATTCCAAACACCCTGCACCAGCTCCATGTCAAATTCTGACAGTGTGGCCATTATTGTCTCGACATCCTTGAGCGTCATGGGGGTGTTGCCCATGTTCATCAGGGCCTCGCGGTTGCCCTCATTGCCCCAATTCAGAGCCAGTGAGATACGGCCACCGAGCGACAGTACAATCACCTGGCCTGATTCGAGTTCAAAAGTTCTGACGTCCTTTTTGCTGTTAAAAAGACCGTCGTGGTCGGCGAATATCTCATCTAATACGTCATGCGCCTTTAGCTGCATCTTGAGTTTCGCGTTGTTGGCCCGCAGTAGCGGCTGAATGACCATCTTCCACAGCGGGCCTAAGTCCTCGAAGCCGTCAGCCTCACGTACCAGACTCTCCAGCTTACGGTGATAGGCAGCCACCGAGCGGCCCCACACCTTGAGCTGGCGGCGCTTGGTATCCTCAAGGCCAAGGTGCGCTTTGCCGGTCGTGTTGTTACCGATGAACTCACCGATTACCTTCATGCGCTCGTTGAACTCAGCCTTTTCAGCCTGCGAATTCTTGCGTCCGCTGAACACCAGATTCGTCGCGACGTCGTGGAGTGCCTGCAGCTGGTCCAGCGTCATATCCCGAATGTGTACAACTTGCGTCAGCTGCTCGGCATCGACGAAGTTGGCCGGGCTCTCCTTGTCGATATTCTGGTCCCTGATCCACTTCTTCACTGACTCCAGTATTGCCTGAGCCTGTTTGCGAGCCTGAGCGTTCGAACGCCTGAATTCATAAGCTGACAGCAGGTTCTTCATCTGCTCGATGTTCTCCCGCTTGACATCGCGTGTACGGTACTTGCGGGTCTGCATTCCTTTCAGCTTGCGCTGCATCTGATCGGACTTCTTGCGGGCCGCGGTAGCTGCGCGCCACAGGTAGAAATTGAATACCTGCTTTTGCTTGGCTGCCTGTGCCGCTTCCAGATCGCCAGCCTCTTTAGCGACCGCTGCCTCTTTGGCTGCCTTGACCTCAGCGGCGTGGTATCTGGCCGGGCGCAGACCATTCAGACGCTTGCGGCCGATGATGCGGGCCGCGGCATCCTTGATGGCCTTCTTCTCTGTGATCGCCTGGACATTCGTTTGGCCAGATAGACTACGCAGCTCAGCCAGTAGCGCCTCGCCTTGCTCCGTGTTGTGTGCGGCCTCCGTGGCCTGCTGTTCCAGAGTGCCATCGTTCAGAATATCGCCGTGCCGTTCCTCCATGATCGCCTCAGCCTCACGCTGAATAGCGAAGCTCAGAGTCGTCGACTCGACAATCTGCCGCACCAGCTCGTTGCCCGAGGCGAAGCCGAATATCTCGGCAATAGTGTCAGGATGCACGCCGTCAGTTTTTGTCAGACCGCGCAGCTGTGCAGGGGCCCTGACCTTCTCGGCGGTATCTTCCTCTGTCAGCTCAAACAGCTTGTCAAGATCGACCTCATTCGAGTACCTGGTATCTCCTGACAGGTCCGCCAGCAGCAGATCGAGAAAATCAGACTCAGTGGTATCGGCCTCCATGTAGCCCAGCTCCACCAGCAGCTCGCGCATTTCATCAAATGTCCGGCCACCATCCACACGGAAGGTAGGCTTAGTGACACCGATAGGCAGGTTTTCAGGATTAGGTACGTTGCGTCGCTGGCCTTTGACGACGCGCGTGACAGGCAACCAGTGAGCCGGGTCGACGCCCTGCCGTTCGGCTTCCTCGCGATCCAGACCACCGAGCTTTGTGACCGCTATGGTGAGTGTGTCCTGGCTTGGATCAACGCCAGTCGGATCGGTAGTGACGTCCTTTGGCACCGGCAGCCCGAGCATTTCATAGACCGCCCGGCGATCCATTTTGTTCTCATCGAAGCCCTCAGGTACATCAGTAGCCCGCATGAAGGAGATAGCCCGGTACAGCGCGCGCGCCTCGATCTCATCGGCGACTTCTTCGCGTACTACATTCAGCTCCTCTTTCCACCACTTCTTTGTGGTACGGATCAGCTGCTTTAGTACCGCGGTTCGCAGTTCTTCCTCAGCAGCGCCTTGCGTCTTACGCTGGTAATCAGCGAATTCCTTGGGCGTCATGTCCGCTTCTTCAGCGGTCTGGAAAAGCGGCTCCAGTGCCATGCCGGCCTTGACTTCCTGAATCTGATCGTCAGTCGCAAGCATCCGGTCCATGACACCGCGAATCTCAGGCGTCAGCTTGATGTCGAGTTTGCGAACTCCCTGATATACCTGCCGCAGCCACTCGGCGAAGCGCCTGAATATGGGCTTGAGTTCAGCGCTTGGAGCCTTACCCTCGAACAGATAAGCCTCGAAACCCTGTGCCCATTTTTCGTGATGCTCAGCGGTGATGCTGTCAAAATCTGACACCCCCAGCCACTCCAGAATAATCTCAGCGTCAGCCTTTGCCTCAGCGGATATGTTCGGGTCCTCGAAGTACAGCCGTTCCATATCGAGGAACAGATGCGCCGACTCATGCAGGAAGGTGGACATATCCGACGCCTCAGTGAGCCGGATAATGGCCCCCTGGCCGTCGTCTGATAACAGTATTTCGCCGCGAGTGTCTTGCTGAAGAACCTGAAACCTCTCTGCGGCTGTGTCATTGGCCCACTTCATCAGAGCGACATAACCTCGCTCCGTGCCCTCAAGACTCTCAGCGCTATCTGGCAAATCCTCGCCTACGAATTCTCCGACTTCGATCCAATCATCAAGAACATTCTCCGTACCGTCAGCGTCGATAGAACCAACGAAGCCAGGTTTGAATCCCAAGCCATCCAGCATCCTTTGAAAACGACGCTGATTTTCAGCATTAAGAGCGAGGTACGTGCTAGGCCAGAATCTCTCAGAAACAGATCGTGGAGTTATCTCATCCTCGATCATGTCGTCCAGAATGGCCTGTCCTTCTTCCTCCATTGCGAACCGCTTGATTGCCCGACTCAGAAAATCAGCAAGTTCTGAGGATTGCTCGACGCGCCTTGTGGTGCCTGAGAATATGGCCGAAACACGCTCATCCAGACGTTCAGTGCGTCCAGGCTGAGTCTTTTGCTTGGCCGATAGGGCACTGTCCCGAGCCTCCAATTCCCGTACCTGCTCAAGCAACTGCTCAGCTGTCGCTGGTTTCTCGCCACGCTGCAGCACAGTGCTTTGATCGGCACCGGAACGCAGCTCCACATCAGGCTCGAAATTGCCACGGAACAGCAACGCCGCCAGACGATCCTGTACAACCTTATCGTCAGTTAACGTGATGGCCGGCAGCTCAGGCAAAGTGTCAGTTTTTGACACCGGAGATATCAGGTTCGCCAGAAAGCCTATGATCTGAGCCCTTTCAGCGGTGCTTTCGCTCTGCTCTTTTTCGAGTCTCGTTCGCTCTAAGCCGATCTCACCCAGGAGCTTCGCTTGTAGTGTCTCAGGCCGAACCACATCCCCTTGCTCTAAAGCCCCCTCACCCAGCGGTGCGGCCTCAGGACCAACGATTTTGAGCCCCATGCGGGCATAGACTTGCTCAGGAGTCTCGCCGGTACGGTGTGCTTTGGTCAGAACCCAATGCAGTAAGGGCTGGGCCGATGCCCTGGCAATGTCAGCCTTCATGCGTCCGGTATCAATCAGCTGGGTAATGACGTCGTTCGCAATGACATCGGCTTGCCGCTGAGTCTCGGCAGAATCCTGAGCGTCAGCGATCAGCTTCTTGACGCGCTTCTCGATAGTCTCATCGGCATTTGCAACCTCATCCGGCGTGAAGGCATCCGGGCTCAGCTTGATGTGCGGCCGTACCGTTTCCTGAAAACTCTCGCTCGGAGCGATATCGGTAGCGAAGTCAGCGATTGACAGGGTGATCTCACCGTCGGTCGACAGAGCCTCAGGCAACTGCTCGATGATAGAAGCGATGGCCGGATTGTCCGGTGTCTCAGCAATGTCTATGCCTTCAGATTCGAGCCACGCCTGCGCTTCCCTGGCGGTCCAGTGGATCTGACTTACCTCGCCGGTCGTTGCCTCGATCTCATCGGAGACTTCCTGAATCGTTTGCCGGAATACACGCCCGGAGCGATCCCGAACCTTAGAGTCGTTCGAAGTCTCAACGATGTTGTCAATTTTACGCTGCTCTACTCGCGTCTTAGACTGCTGACCACGGTGCTTGACGATAGCCGTTGTGGCATTCGCCGAACTACCGACGCCCGCGAGTCCGATGCTGGCCTGTAAACCGACCTTACCGGATGCCAGAGCCTCATCGGACAGGATGATCTCAGGAGCCTTATCAAGCACCACGTTGAATGCCGAATTAAGCTGTTCCTGGGTGATGTCCTGACCGGCCTCGAACTGCTCGACAAACTCGGCGCCCATCATCAGGGTGATTTCCTGAAACGCCTCAGTAATGCCTTCGCCAAGAACAGCGCCCGCATATCTTCCGGCTATTCGTTTGACAATCTGCTTGCCGGTTTCGGTAGCCATCATTTGACGGACTCGGCGACGGATTACATTCCTCAGGGCCGGCTGGAGCGTCCGACCCAACAGACTCAGCGAGAAGAACTCAGCCATTGCGTTAATTGCGCCAACAGTAACCGCGGCTTGTGCCGCCAGCTTGCGATTGACAGGATTCAGGTTATCGGTTTCGCGAGTGTAATCGAGGAACGCCAGGCCGCCCTCCAGCTTGAAAACCGCCTGTATCACACCGGCCTTAAAGGCCAGCCCACCGCCGACGCGAGCGCCAGCTGCGGCACCAGCGGGAGTTTTAGTAATCAAGCCACCGACAGCAGCGCCAGCTGCAGCTCCGAAGGCCGCTGCAACACCGCCCTCACCAATAACGTCTATCAGGATCGGCAGCTGACCGATGGCCTCTATAGGAACGCCAGCTAGAAAACTGGAGTCATGCGTGAAGTGCATGGTTTCATCCAGCTCACCCAGCCGATTCTGCATCTGCTCGGTAATTCCCTCGCCTTTGCCCAACTCAAAAAGTATGCCTTGAAAGCCAATTTCTGACGATTCAACCACCGCTTGATTCTTGCGGAAGTTCGCACCTATTTTCTCGGTATAGGTCAGATTGGCGCGGCGTATGGAACGCTCCAGCTGCACCAGATTCTCAAGGTCGTCATGCGTGATGCCAGCAAACCGTGGGTCCTGCAGTTTACGAAAGAGTGTCGGTGCCTCATCGGCAAAATTGCTGGGATCAATCTGATTGGTGCGCTGTTCGACCTCGCTTAGATTGTTTTCGACCGTTGAATGCGGCAATCCGGTTTGCTGTGCAAGATCATCGACCTTGGCTTGTTCATCAGGATTTTGCCGTACCGCGAAATCCATCGACACCCGAGAACGTATTTGATCCATACGCTTGCGGCGCTCAGCGAATTGCTCGAATTCGCTCTTAGGAATCGGGCTGGCCTCTAAGCCTATGGTGACATCTTCATCAGCCATTATCAGAGCCTTTGGCGCAGCTCAGTGAAAAACAATACGATTTCAGCCTCCGTAGGATCACGTTCCAGCGTCCGTTTTAAGCCTCTTGTGATATGCGCTCGCGCGTCTGCCGGGATTGTTCGACCAAGAACATAGGTATCTATGATTTCGTTGGTTTCTGGAGCGCGACCGTGTAATTCCGCAAAGCCAAGTCGGATGCTTTGTCGATCATCTGCCGGGATATCAGTCAGTCCCAGCTCAAAGGCAAATTTATCTTTATCGCCACCAACTCGTATGCCAGAACGACCTAACGGCAGCAAGAAGCCGGGGCTGCCGCCAGGCAGGATAATTTTGATTAAGGCATCGTCAATTATTTGTTGGAACTCCGACGGATCAGGTGGAACCTTCTTTAGTCTCAACCATTCCTCGCGGCGCTCCTGAACCTCATCGTTAAGTAACTGGAACTCAACATCATCATCATCAATATGAGCCAGCTTGGCCTTCGCGGTAATTCTGGCCTGGTCGCTGATCGCTTGTTTGCTGTCTCCTCTTAGTCCTATCCCTCTAGCGTCACTTATAAGTTTCACTATCGTCGTATATTGCTCGGTAGCCATTTCAGATTGGAGCATCATCGGATCGAAACGAGGATCGGCAAGTGCAGCCTCATTGCTTCCCGCTAGTAACATAATCTCAGTGTAAGCTCGCCAACCCTTAGCGGTTGTCCGCTTAGGAACGCCGCTGACGGCAAGCCTTTCAAGCGCCGCCCGCTGCTCAGTCGATAGGTTCTCGAATTTGTCAGGGTGAAACTTCTGCAGCCCTTCGATTACATTGGTACTGCCATCCCTAGCCGCCTCGATCACCAGATTCCCCAGGAAATTGAAATCCTCCGATCTCTGCCGTCCCTGAGCTGAGGCGATCTGGTTGTCCCTGACTGTCGCCTTCGATCGTGCGCGCTCGATAACTTCGCGCTGCCGGGCGTCCGGCTTTGGTCCGAATTTCCGGTCAATGAATGTGAGCTGATCTTCCAAGCTGTCAGAAACTGACACCGCCTCAGCCATCAGCACCCTGGAATCGTCAGCAAAACCGAACTCTCTGAGTTGTTTCCTGACAGCCGTCCGATCATCCGAACTCAGCTGATCGCCGAAACGCTCGAACAGCTCGCGGGCGTGGGTCAGGTCAGTGCCAAGCGTGCCCTCGATGGCCTTGCGGTACATATGGCTGACTTTGAGCTGCACATAGACGTTAGTTGCTTCCTCGCCCATGCCGTCAGCCTTGGCGTATCCCTTGGCCTCATCCTCAATCCGCGCTCGCGTGAGCCTGAGGTTTTCGACGGACGAATCATTAGCCGCAGATTCGGTCTGCGCGATGATATTTGCCAGCGCGGTTTCTTTGTCCCAGCGCTGCCGTTCATCGAATGAGTGCATCGCCATCTTGATCCGCATTAGCTCACGCCGCTGCCGCAGGGCATCAGCAAACACCCGTTTCTCGGTATCGTTTCTCAGGCCACTTTCGGAGATATCGCTGGTGATGTCGTCCAGAACCTTGTAGCGATCATCCAGTGACTCGACTGCTACCTTGCCCTGCAACTTGAAATAGGCGTCGTCGTTCTCGTAGGACACAGCATTCCAGCGCCTGATGGCCTCGCCCTCAGCTTCTGACAGCCTGATCTGCGACCTCTGAACCTCAGCCTTCTGCAGCGCATCGACGACTTGAGCACCGGCTTGAGCCACCCGCAAGTCTGGCTGCTGCCGAGGGATGCTCAGCGGACGCGAACGTATCCGTTCAGTCTCAAGCGTCGGGACACTTGGCGCAGTTGGCATTAGCTGACACCACCAATACGACCGCGATTTTGTGCTGTCACGTTACCGCCGCCGGTACTGCCAAAATCAAACGCACCGGCTTGCTGTCCAGAAATGACAGTGCTGGCACTGGTCAGGATGGTGGAGAACACGGCCGACCTTGCACGCTCAGCGCTGATATTGACGCCGACCAGGAAGCCAAACGCCTCACGCTCGGCATTGTTACGGATACGCAGGGCCTCCAGCTCACCGATCTGAGCTGTGTCGGCCAGTATCTCGGCCGAGCTGCCAGTGTTTATCTCCGCACCAGAAGCGCCGAAGATTGCAGCCTGCTTGCCCTTGAAGGCGGCAATGGTTCGACGATGCGCCTCCTCATCAGCCTCACCACGATCAATCGCGTCCTCAGCCAAAATCTTCCCGGCTTCTTCATTTGCCTTGGCAGCACTACGCTGCTGTTGGCCAGAGATTGCCGTCATGGCCAGCGAGGCCAGCATGATCCATGTGGTCGGTTCACACATTGGCTAGCCTTTCAAATTTATGAAATAGGGCACCATAGGGACCAGCCTTGACCGGCGGCTGCATGTCGAATCCAAGCCAGTGCAGCCAGCGAATGCCGGCGCTATTGTCAACGTGTACGAAATTGACCAGGCGGGGGTGAATCGACAGCATCTGGTCGATGTAGGGCTTTGAGTCTGTCAGAAATTGCCTGCGTATCTTCATCATTTCATCGGTTCCCAAGAGCCACGGTACACCAGTATTTCCGAGTATCGTCAAAGAGCATAACCCAAACATTCCTATCGGCACATCACCGTACATTCCGGTCCAGACCATGATGGACTGCTCGAAGCCTTCGCTGACAGCCTGTAACGGTGTTTTGTTCGACGAAAGCCTTATCTCCAATATGTCAGCGTCACGCAGATTCTCAGCTATTGGCGCTATGTGCTGCCATTCAGCCTTTACGATCTCAACCAACATCAGTATCAGGCACGATACCAAGCACAGTTATCGGCAATGGATCGACCTGGCGAATAAATACATGGCCATTGCTGGTCCACTCATCCGGCAACGGAATTCGGTATTCAGTGGTTTCCAAGTCCAGTGGATCGTAGTCGTCGCTGACCTTACGCGAAGGGAACTCCTCCAGATTGCCAGAGTTCGGGCCGATGAAGCCACCGCGCGAATTCTCCACCTTGACAATGACCTCAGCCACGTTCATCGGCTTACCGCGTACTGATACCTCCAGAGGATCGACGTCCAGGGTTTCAATATCTGACACGTATGGCAGTCCAATCTGAGCTTTTGTGGCCGCCTCAGGCAGCGTGATAGAACCGCTTGTCACCTTCAGTCCATTGACCACATTGCCGCCGGCGAGCACCGCCACGGTTTTCCCCTCCAGATGATCCAGCTTGCTTATGACGGTCGCTGACACGCCACTGTAAGTGAGCCCTGAATCGACAATGAAAGCGTCCGCCGCCGTGGTCCAGGTGCGCGGCTTTATGCGCTCGATATAGCGTCTGGTTTTGCCGTTGATAGTTCGCTTGACGATCACATAGACCGCATCCAGATTATTCTCAGGAATGGTCGTCACCGACTCAAAAGTGCCGTCCGTATCGTGCCGGTGCCAGCCCCAAATCTGGTGTTCCTTCTGGTAGGTAATACCGATCATGGCGCCGTCAGACATAACCAGCCAGTCAATGCCGTCAGGCTCCTCAGCGTATGCCTGTTCCTTGATAGTGCGATTCTCAAACAGGTGCCTGGCAAGAATTGACAAATCGTTGCCGCGGAAGGCGTCGGCCTGGAAGGTGTAGGCCAAGTCCCTGAGCTTTTTGCCACCGAGCTGTACGAACAATGCCGAATCGCCGACGATCACCGGAGGTACATCCGAGGAACCATGCTCAGACTGACGCTTGAAGCCCATAGAGGCTGGGGTCAATACGGAGTCCCGACCCTCAGTGACGCGCCAGACACCGCCTGAGGTCAGTACCAGCAGATTGGGCCCTGTGGTGGAAAGGGGAGGGTAGTTGCTTTGGACAAACACTCGGGCGATACCGTGTGGACGACACCTCCGATAGCCGAAGAACGGCCTTCCTACGCCTCCCCGATTCTGATTAGCATCGGCGAACGAACGCTGCTCGTCAACAGCGCTACCAAGAACGCGTTCGCAGTGGATGCCAAGACGGGCGAACTATGCTGGCAGGTGTCGCAGGAAGATCCCAAGAACACCGTCTCCACAATTCCTGTCCTGGCGAAAAATGAGATCGTATTCACCAACGTCAGTCGTGGATAC
>SDBT01006657.1_pt1 | contig 19106 bp, 11 predicted proteins | sample 2277101 | NCBI WGS metagenome assembly SDBT01 (sample SAMN10404973, study PRJNA504765) | marine sediment metagenome | isolation source: marine sediment core GS10_PC15, 103 cmbsf | place: Arctic Ocean: Southern Knipovich Ridge | collected 2010 | reverse complement strand
CTGATATCTTCTCTTTTAAAAATGTCTTTATCTTTCCAAAGCTGAGCATTGTGACAATCTCGTCCGCAGTAAATAGGACGTCATATCTTTCCTCAAGAGCCGCAATAATCTCCATATGTTTAAGTGAATCCCAAGCCTCAGTATCTTCAAATGAAGTCTTGTCTGTAATCTCATCTTTTTGTATGCCAAGCAAATCTGCCATAATCTCCTTAACTACCTGATCCACTCCAATCTCCTCCTCTTCCGTTTTCAACTATTCCCCCAAGTTAAGCGAGTTATCAATCTTAATCGACTTAAAATATTCCGGGAATGAAGATTGATAATCCCTTATGGATAATGAATATTTCGCCACGCCATCCTTATTCTCAATGCATTCAAACTTTCGATCACGATAAAACCCCTCGACCTGTCCGTTTTTTTTTGACGCTTTATACATACCGATCAAAGTATCGCAGTCATTTTGACGAGCAAGCATGATACACACGTTTAATAATACATCTTCCGCTCCCCTACCAATAACCCTGCAACTAAGCAAAAATGTATCGATAATAGCAGTGCTTCCACCACTTTTCACTATTGCGACACCGACAATACCGCTACTGCCAAATTGATCTTTAAGCTCTAGAAGGTAAATATCGGCCTTTTTATCCCTGATTAGGCTTATTATTTCTGATTCTGAATACCTATGTGTTGTAAGATTAAATTGATTCGTCTTTTGAGTTAACTGTGAAATTCTCGGAATGGCAAATTCATCAGCTCTGGACACAGAAACTTCCATTTCAAGATATCTGTAATAGTCTTCCAATGACTGTTCTGAAAACTCTTTTCTTGCTTGATTCCTTGCAGCCTCCTTCCTGTACATTTCAGTCCTCATAGAATCTTCCTTGGAGAATGTCAGCGTATCAAAGCCACCATACGAATTTAGCAAATCCCTGTACTGGCAAGGATCTTTCCCCAATTTGATTGTAGTAACCTCGGGAAGCATTTTCCTAACCATATTAACTTCGAAATCGCTGTCATCGACAAAGACAAGGCTGTCGAGTCCGATGTTCAATTCATCCGCTATGTCCTGCAAATTTGTCATCTTGTCTTTCCAGCCAATTTTCATTGAAGCAAAGAACTCCTTCCTTAGTATCATATCAGGGTGGTTCTCCATTACTTCAATAACGTCGCTTTCATTATTCTTGCTGGCAACAGCTAAAATGACTCCCCTATTATACAAATTTAAAACAGTCTGCTGAAATTCACGGTAGGCGGAACCGGGAAATGTCCTTCCCAGATTTATACCCGCAATCCCGTCCTCCCCTATTATACCTCCCCAAAGCGTATTGTCACAATCTAACACAAGGCACTTTTTGCTTTTACCCTTTAATGATCTTATGAATTTGATATATTCTTTTGCAATCAGGTTACAGGCTTCCCGTGTATATGGTGCCTTACCGATGTGCCAATATCGATTATCAAAGTAATTTAAATAACCTATGGTTGACTGTAACAGATCGACGTCAATTATGTAAACGCCATCATAATTTCTTGCCGTATTTAGAACATCAACATTAAGTTTTCTAACAGTGTTCACCTGTTTGTTAAGTTCCTGATAGTCTAATGTTCCAAAACTTGGGTGTACGGGAACCTCAAAGTTATGGATAAGTACTGTACTATTAGTGTGTTTTCTTAACTCATGTAGGACTTTTTCAATAAAATGCACAATCCTTTCCGACTCTTGACCGATCTCATCAGCGCTCATGCCTGAAAATTGGAAAGATAACTTCTCAGATAAACATTCCAATTTTAGGCAAACAATAATTAGATCTGAGCCAAAATGGTAAAGTTTGCTGTTATCATCCATGACTTCAGGAAGAATAACATCGTAGTCGCCCATATATATTTCTGCTTTCAAGTTGTTTTCATAACACAGGAATTTGAGGTATGGAACTACTGTGTCAATAGTTATATTGCGGAGAACAGCAACTTTCAAATTAACAAAATCCCTTGCCTCCTCATCGAGAGAATTAACTGTTTTCACTACTTGGTTAAATGGAATTATATCTACATCTGCCTTATACATTTCTATCCATCCTTACTTATATATCCTTGTAATAGACTTGTAATCCACTCTGATGGAATGTCTGAAAAAATCTCATCATTCCAATACTCATCATCAACCAATCGATCTCGAACAAGTCTAATACCTTCCATATCCTTAGAGATCTTAACCTCATCAAAAATATTGGTAACAAGATTATAGAATGTACTACCTGTCTGCTCTTTAGCTTCGAAAAAATGTTGCCTTAATGGTGAGTTCAAAACCCTGAACAAAATTGCCGTTAGTCTTGAAGCATAATCTAGTTCATGCTCACCAAAGGTCTCTGTGTAAAACACTGTATGAGGGGCATTTCGTGAATATATTATTCCATATTCCATGCATTGTGCCTCAAGATCGGATCCTGGAAGAATCTGCAACCGATGAATGTTCAGGACATGGTCAGTATTCTTGAAATATGGCAGGAAGAATTCCAGGCCCTCGAAATAAGAATCAAAGGTTTCAAATGGCAAACCTAATATTATGTCCAATTTCATGACAATATTATGTTTCTTAGCCATTTTCATAAAGGCGTCCAATTTTTCTTTGCTGATACCAGGTCTGCGCACGGCCTTTAGAACCCCTCTGCAAAATGACTGGATACCAACACAATTTACCGCGGTATAGTCTTTGAGCAAATCAGAATAATGTTGTGGTCGGTCAATCGGAAGAAAGTGTTGTGTATTTAAAATCCCTGTGCGATATCTTAACAAAGCTACGAGCCTCATAAATTCTTCGTCAGCGCTATGATAATTGAATTCCCAATAGATCCAGGGTAAGTGAACGCCATCGTATTTTAACTTGATAAGGTGTCTAACAATTTCCTTTGCCCTGCCAAGATCAGAAAGAAAACCAGCATCAAAGATCCTCAGTGCTTTTATTCCTTTCTCCAAAACAAGGAAATCTATTTCATCAAATACTCTTTGAAGAGAATAATAATTAACAGAAGATAAAAATTTTGGATACACGCAATATTTGCACCTGAATTTGCATCCACGCTGTGTTTCAATAAAAGCTTGCTGGAGGGAATAAAATCTATCTTCTATCGTTCCCGAGAGATAAATTGACGGAATCTCATCAAGATTGGAGATTGCCTTTCTCTCTTCCCCAATGCAGAGTTCTTTATCCTGCCAAGAAGCCACTCCATTGGGTAAATTCACTTGTTTTCCATTGCTCCGTTTTTCATGGTAATAAATCAAGTCAAGCAGGCTCCTTTCACCTTCGCCTATTACGTAATAGTCAGCCGAGGATCGGGTTGGTAACGATTCAATTCTTTTTGAGGTTATTTCCGGGCCTCCGAGTATGTGCACAGCCTGCATCATGCCTCTTAATTGCTGAATGGCTATGATGATTTTTTCAATATTCCAGCTATAGCAGCTAAAACCGACCAATTCCGGGCCGTGTTTCGCGATATTTTGGCAAATTCTTTCGACGCCAGTCTTGTTGCTGAAATTCAATACATCTGTCGATAAGGAGTTGTTTCCTCTATAATACCTATCCAAATAAGCCTTTAAGATATACGATGAAAGCATATATCTTGCCGCCGTTGCCGTCGGATAAAGATTGACAAGCAGTAATTTCACGCTTCTACCACCTTTCTCATAGCCCTATGAATGATATCGATGCAAAACCCCACCATTTATTTCATATTTCGTTTCTCACGGTATGGCCACTGCACCGCAACCTCATTCATCGCTTACTTTCCACTATAAAGGTGTTGAAACCTTCATTGGGCAAACTCACCAGCCCGATAGGCTGGAAAATAGTCAGTAACCGCCACGCTTTTTGCCTCCACAATTTCCGAGTACGTGGCATCATTAAAGATACGTCCACAAAAATAAGCGGTTCGAGTCCCGTTAGACCAGCCATCCTTGAATCGGGTCAAGCCATCAGTTTTATCATTCCTAACTCCAGACCCAGCACCAAGATTCAACCATGACAAGTCGCTCGCCGCAAAATACTCTATCGAATGCCAAAATAACGCAAATGATGACCTTAACTCATAGCCGCGAGCACTGTGCGCACCAAGGTGATAGTATCCAACTTTCCCTTGCACTAACCACAGGAGCATCCCGACAGTAACATCCTTTTCAACCGCCCGGAATGCTATCATTCCTGGAACGCGGAGCAGTTTTGCAAAACATGATCGCGAAAAAGCAGCTATTTTTTTAATGTTGTGTCTCTTAATCAGGGTTGTGTAGAGACAAAACCAGTCCTCAAGAAAGTCATCAGGGTTGACACATCTTTCGATATGAACAGATCGAAGCGCCTTTTTTGAGTAGCGACGATGATGCTTGCACACAAAGGTAGCTAACGGTTTGGAAAGATCTATGACAAAGTGTTCCTTGAAAGGAATAACCACATCCTCGAAGCACAGCTTCAGGTAGGTTTTATCATATTCGCCAAACGGATCGGTCACCATTGAAAGGCTCACGAGGTCATTCCCTATCTCTTCCAAATCAATATGTAGCTGCGCCCAATCGGGACATGTAAATAAAGGATAGCATCCCATTGCATCATAGTATGGGAACCCAGGTATCGGTAGCTTTAAGATCCATCCCTGACAATGACGCAGCTCAACTGGTGAAGCAAATTCTTCAAAAGATTTTGCATAGTCTGGATGAGAATATCCCGTTACTTGAAAGTCTGATTTCTCCATAAAGCTGGGCAATCAATCAAGTGGGTTGATATCGGTGCCATCAAAAATCACCGACCTAAAACCGAATAATATGTCTTCACAAAATCATCAATGGTGCATTAACTTGCGCGACAGTTCCTGGCAGGCGGTGAAAAGGTCACGTTTTTGGTGCGCTGAGTAACAAATCCATAAAAATATCAATAATCAATATCATGTGAGAGCAGTTCTTTGTACGAAAACGGTAGTCGGTCCTGATATGGAAGATTCTTGGCCACTTCAAAGGCCATCCAGATTACTTCGTCTATATTGGCATAGTCGAAAAGACCCTGGCGCCCAAAAGTGAATAGGTTAGGCACTGTTTCTACGAAATCGAGTATTGTTTTCACCTTTTCCTGATACCCGACGCGGAACCGCGGATAGGCGTGCCGCACCCGTCGGGTGTGATAGCTCACAACGTGTTTGCGATCCAACAAACCGTGCTTTTCCAATGGGTCCATGCACAATTCGAAAAGCTCGTCATCGCTCATGGCCCATGTTCCGTCTTTAAAATTGCAGGGTAATTCAAGGCATATAGCGTTCTTGCCAGGAGGAACCATCTCCCGACTGAAAAGTCCCACGTCATATATCCGAGTAAAAGGAAATTCCGGCTCATTGAAATAGAAAACAGGGCAATCAAAAACGTCAGGCTTATCTATGTTAAGGTACAGAAAAACCTCCGAGGTAAAATCCAATCCTTCCGCAGCCTGAACAACCGGTGTCGTGAGATCTCCATCAAGCATCAAAATCATTTCATTTAGAGGGATGGTGGAAAGTAAACGCCAGTTTTCTGGACCACCCTGTGCGAGAAAGTCAATGGTCTGTTTCTTTCCATCCTGCATATATTGAACGCTTGTCACATGCTGGCAATCCAAACCGATTCTTTTTAACGAACACCCACACAAAATTTGACCACCACCTTCCAAAATCCCTCTCGTGAAAAAGTCGCATATCTCTCCCACTCCGCTCTTGGGGTAGAAACGACTGATCGCTTCTGGATACTCAGGGTGAAAATTCTTCCGGTGGAAAAAAACGGATGCGATGAGATCCGTCAGGCCTTTGACCGCAATGCGCTTCTTGGCAACAATGTCGGAAAGTTCTTCTGGAGGTATACCCCAAACCTTTCTCGTGTATGGGCCGAAAAATATGTTATAAAAATAATCCCCAAACCTGTTTATGACCCAAGTCTTATATGTGTCGTCATCTTTAAATGAAGCGTAGTAAAAGCTGCCGAGGCGCCTCACCAAGAAGCTGATTCCACAGGCGACCAATTTCCATATAGACAGAGTGTTTAAAACCTGAGTGCCGCCGAGCGGATAATCGAATCGGCATCCTCTGTAATATATCTGTGCCCCGCCCTGCCAGTCGAGGAGGTTTGAGCCGAGCTGTTTTAACAAAAAATCAGCCACTCTTTTGCTACGAGGATGGATGTTATGGGGACCAAGATCATATTTATACCCATCCTTCTCAAAGGTAATTGATAGTCCCCCGCACACCCTTTCCTTTTCCAAAACAGTGACTCGGTGTCCGTCTTTCACCAAGTTCCATGCAGCACAAAGACCAGCAGGTCCGCCACCGAGAATCACAATATTCAAACTATTTTTTATATTCATTGCAGACAATCTTCAGCATCTTTCAAGCTGACCAAAAAGGTTCATATCCTAATACAGGGAGTCGAATGCTAATTAAGTTCTGCAAACGCAATAAAGCGAAAGACCAATTGGTGGAGGAATAATACTCTCAAAAACACGCAGCAGTGGAACCAACATATTGTAAAAGCGCCCTTCCCGGTCGGCAACAGCCAACGATCTGCCAAATATTCTACCCATAATGAGCCAAGGAATAATTCCAAGCATATTTTGATATGCCAATTTTTCTACACTAAACGAGCATGTTTCCAATAGCTTCCTGAGTGTTCTATCTGAATATCTCCGCAAATGCCCTATCGCTCTATCGTTACTACCATAGATGGCCGGGAATGCGGGAACGCGCAGAAAAAGCAACTTTATCTTCTTGGCGATCATTATCCGATGGATATTCTGGAGCGCACGCTCATCGTCCTGAATATGCTCTAACACATCAAAACAGAAGCAGTAGTCGAACGTCTCCGAGCCTGATGACTCTGGAATCTCATCGGACAGAAGATCAAGCTGGCGCGTACTAATTTTGGAGTGCTTCCTCGTAAGCATCTCTACCTCTTTAAGGTAGTACAAGCTGTTATCAGTCGCAACGTACATCTCGGGAGAATATGACAAGACCGGCTCCAAATATGCGCATGGTCCGCAACCCAAATCTAGGATTTTCTTGCCTTTCTCAATAGGAAACATCTCAAGGTTCCAGCGGTAGTAATTATTCATGCCTTTTGCATTACGCCGCATCTCCTGTTCGGCTTTCCTAATGTTGGCGATGCTATTCACCTTTGAATTCCACATTGAACGACTTTCTGCCCCCGATATTTCATGTCAGTTTTCCTCTTCTCATTGAGATCTGTACCCCACATACATTATTGTTTAGCATTGTTTAGTCTATTGTCGTTAGCGTAGTCTTTGTCATAACCCATATCAAACAACGGCACATGAGTAGAAAATTAATTGTCTCTATAGAACGCTGGATATTAACCTTCTTATCTCTGCCGCATAGTTATGACATGAGGAAAACACTTCCGTAATCGCATCAACATCTCCATCAGTCATATCTTCATAGAGTGGCAAACTCAAAACTCTCTCTGAAATTCGATTAGCATGAGGAAGTAAATCTTTATTCGCCGAGGGTAATGCATTATAACACGGATAATTGCTGCATAAAGGCCAAAAATATTTTCTAACCTTAATGCCCTCTTGCCACATACACATGTATACTTCATCTCGAGTTAAGCCAAAATCTTCAGGAATTATTTCTATAATCATATAGCTGTAATTATAAGAGACTCCGGGGCTAAGGCGTTGAAAACGCAATCCCGGTATTTTGCTTAAGCATCCGTGATATCTTTCAAAAAGCCCCCTTCTTTTTTGTATACCACCTCTAACCTTCTTCAAATTAAGAATTCCAAATGCTGCTTGAATTTCATTCATCTTGGCATTAATTCCAGGACCGATCACTTCCTCTTCACTTCTGATTCCAAAATTCCTAAAATCCCGCAATCGTTGATCCAACTCAGCATCTCTGCAGCAGATTGCACCGCCTTCCACTGTATTGAATATTTTTGTTGCATGAAAGCTGAAGATTGATGCATCGCCAAAACCACCTATCCCCTTTCCCTGGTGTTCAACCCCGAAAGCATGGGCTGCATCATATATCACTTTTAACTCGTGATATTCAGCAATCCTTTCTATTTCGCCCACATCACAGGGATTTCCAAAAATATGAACAGGCATTATGCCTGTAGTCCTTGGAGATATTAATGGCCCTATCTTGCTTACATCAATGTTATAAGTCAGTGGATCAATGTCGCAAAACACCGGCGTGATATTACACCATTCAAGGGCATGGATCGTGGCTGGAAACGTGAAAGGGGTGGTGATTACTTCACCTGATAATCCTAACGCTCGAATACTGAGCAAAAGACCCATTGTACCATTGCAAACGGCTGCACAGTAGGGCACGCCAAGAAATTCCGCTAACTTATTTTCTAATTCCCTGACATACCGCCCATCATTCGTAAGCCATCTGGATCCAAGGATATCCTCAAGGTACGGTGCAAGTTCTTCAATTGTTGGAACAACCGGGCGTGTCACATAAATTTTATTTTTAAATAATGGTTTTCCACCCAAAATTGTCAAATTTTTAGAAATATTGCACCTCCAGACAAAGCTCTAAGATCAAGTTCCATTCCTCCTGTAAAACTAGGATAAATCTCTTTTATCGAACCCTCATTATATAAACCATATTATACAGTACTGCACCATTCATGCATCAACACCATATTCAATTTACTTTCATTGCCGCAACTGATTTATATTATTGGCATTTTACTTACGTCATTGACGTAACTGTCCCAAACTTGTTGGCATCTGATTCTTTACAGCTATCTGAACCTTCCCAACATTCTCTTTTCCTACGAAATACAGATTTCCTTTAAGATCATAGTATAATCGATAGCCCTTACTATATTTATCTGGCCCCACAAGACCCTTGACCGTACTACCTCCAGTATCAAGAACAACAGGGTCGAAGTCTTCAAACACTATCCTTCTCGGGTATATCATCGGTCTAATAAAGGCAAATGCATAGTTGCCTAATAATCGATTCATTCGTTTGGCTATACCTGGAAGAACTAGCTGCGAATCCTTATCAGTGTATTTTATCATCCATTCTTTAATCTGGTATAAAGGCTCACGCAGATTCGATCTAATAAAATATTCATGGTTTCCTATAACCGGTTGCTTCATTAATGCAACCGCACTTCTGATAAAAGGATTCTTGGATGGGATAGGGGGGGCAATAAACAAATGAATTATGACAAACCCAGCTATAATGACGGACAAAAATGTTTTTTTAAATGAACTATTTTTAGTCGCTATAATAAAATCATTTGCCAGTATTCCAAAACCAACTATCACAAATAGGCTTATAGACAATAATACCCGGTTATAACCATAGAAGATATTTGTCAATTTTGCCGGTAAATTATAATGTGTTATGGCAGCAACGAAAGTCCCAACGGTTATATTCATCAACAACAAAATAATGCTTACTCCGAGAAATATTCCTCCCCAACTATTGCGCTTAAATAACAAGACGGACAGAATGACTGCTCCAAAAATGATACCCCACGAATCTGTCCAACTCATTAATCGAACTGCCTCTGTGAACCAGTGCCCCATCATTCTTATCTGACCACTTGCCGACAAATATAAGGCCGCAATCAATATCATAAATCCAATATGTATATAAAACGTCACAAAAAAATCCTTAAGCAATCCCACTGCGGCATAGGATGCTTTAAGATGTGTCCATAGTAAACGTATGGCCAAAAAACATATACTGTAAAAAACAAGCCATATTACGTCTCCATAGGGAAGCATTTTCTGCTCCAGAGTCTCTGGGATTTTAAATATCCACTGCTGAAAAAACGACGATTCAAGATGCTCCCAATGAAGTATCCGCCATATAGGCCATGGAAGTGATAAAACAATAGTGATGAAAAAAGAGGTAAATAAAATCTTTTTCCTATCTGTCGACAATGCCCACACTATAAGGATAAGTATAATTGCAATATAATGAGGCAAAGCGAAAGAGTAAAGCCAGACAGCTCCAGCATAAGCTATGGCAGACAGATAAATCAATCCGGTATTTTTTTGACGAATACCGTCTAATAATAAAACAAACGCCATAAAAACATAAAAAGTGTAACATAGGTTAGCTAAGGCAGTTTGAGAAATTGATATTACCATAGGAACAGTGGCGAAAATAAAGGCACATGCAAAAGCTATCCATGACACGACAATATTTTTACTTTCGTTTTTTGGTTTTGAAAAATGACGGACAGCAAAGAATATTGTCAAAACAGAAAGAACATAGTAAATCCCAAAAATACTCTCTAAATGTGGAAAGTCTGTTGCAAGAAAAGAGGCATATTGTATAGGAAGGAACAAAGGATTTGTTTCTAAGCCGGTAACTCCGGCAAAATTTTCAATATTAAGGCCTTTATCAATGGATATTATTAAACCCTTCCCCAGGTAATAAAGATAACTGTCAGAGGTATATCTGGTATAAAAAAGACACATGCTGCCAAAAAATACCGCGACTGTCGAAATCAATATATGTGGCAGATACCTTATAAATCCTGACTTGACATTATTACTACGAAAGATCTTATTGAACGACAAAAGATTATACGCCCATGCTTTGTGCTTATAATAAATAGCGACTGCAACCCCAGTCACCAGAAGAACAGAGACAACAAAATAGGAGATGGATGTTAACGGAAGTCCGGCTATCCCTATAAAAAAAATGGTCTGCGTGAACAGGTAGGCGCCCAAAGGATACGCAAAGAGCAAGTGAGGTGCTGTCACTTTCTTATCATTTGAGAACAGTTGGTAAAATCCAGCCCCAATAATAAATTGCGATATAATAAGAAAATATCCCATCATGTTGACAACTTTATCACCTTTTTGGGTTGTTTTTAAGATGTTCAGACATGATAATCCGGCACTTGGTATCCATACAACTAACTGGCTCTAATGCTGGCAATTTTTTTAAACTCAAAAGCCATATACCACCTCGCAGAAATAGGACATAGCTTCTGTATCAAGGTCCGAATTATCTCAAATCTTGCTCCCCTTCGAATTCTTTGATCCCAGAAGGAGAAATGTAAATCCGAATGTTTATATGACGATAGTAGTCGAATTATTTCCTTTTTTTTATAAGCCTTTGTGGCATAACTTTCTTGATAGTTATAAACTGCCCAACGGCGATCCTTCAGAAAGCGGCCCCTTAAAACTGCATGTCGAAGATAAAGATACCAAGCATGCATCGAATTTAAATTGTAAACCATTATCTTTATCTGTCCGCCCGGCTTAGCAACCCTATATATTTCGGAAAAGACTTTCTCCATATTATCTGCATGGTGAATAACTCCCCAGGAATAGACTAAATCAAATGCATTATCATCATATGGGAGTTTTTCTGAATTGCAAACCTTAACATCTTCCGCCTGCAAGCCATATAGATTCAAACCATGTTCAACATTCTTAATGGCTTCCTCCGTCAAATCAACTCCATATGCTTTGGCTCCGGCACGACAAAATTGTAAAAAATCTGTCCCCGCTCCTATACCAATCTCCAAAATACGTTTCCCATGCCACCTCGTAAACTGAGTAAAAGAATGGATGTATGGTTCATGCTTATACCTGAAATCTTCAATTTCTTCAAAATATTCCAAAGAGTATTTTGGCTCAGTTGTGCGTTCCGTTCCGCAACTGGCCTTGTTCCAATAATCTCTAACTCTTGCTGTTCCCTTATGCATCTATTCTCGCCGATTCAAACCGACTATATGCGACACGTCATGGAGAATCCTTCTCTTTCGCTTCACGTTTTAGTTCCTTCATGCCCTCATACAATAGTTCGAACCTCTTTGCAAGAACAGCACTTAGTTCCTCCATGTCCTTACACAACAGTTCAAACTTTTCTAAAAAAACATTATATTTAATTCTTAGTTTTTGTTCCAACCTCATTGAAAGAACGGCATTTAGTTCCTCCATATCCTCACGCAATAATCCCAACTTTTTTGCAACATAAATATGTCGAGTTCTTAGTTTCTGTTCAAGTACCACCTCTTTGTACTTGCTCGCCAATCCAGGATTAAGAGACGCATGTTCTTCCAATACCCCCTTGAAGGCCTTGATATACTTAGAATTATAGGACAGTCCATAATCAACATTATCGGATTTGCGAATGACAATATAGTTGTATTCAGCCAAGCCGGCATCCGAACAATGGTCTCCGATTCTAATATGGGTAACAGCCGACTGCAAATCCAGTGGTATTACCGTACTTCCACCAAAGAAGAAGCCAACATCATGAATAGAGTTCAATAAATTATAGTCATCATCGTATATAATATAGGAAACCTTCTTTTCGCAAAAATTCAGCCTCATGATAACCCGATAATACTTCTGCTCAACCACTGGCCATAAAGGTAATAAATCCTGCGTAAGTGTACCACCAAAAGGAAAGTCCCTCCAAATCACAAAATGACCTGGGTAACTCATGCCTTGCGATCTTTTTGCGCTCGGATGTAACAGATTAGTGTAATGCCACCACTTTTCTTGCGTCCCGCCCCCGCCACAGACCAATAATCTTTGCTGATGATTCTCAAGTTTTGTTAGGTTCTTAAAGCGATATTCGACTTCTAACTCGCAATCAGGCTCCCCGTCTATATTGTTGTCTATACCGCTGTCTAGAGGCGGAAAAAAAAGGGCGGCCCAACCAGCTTGACCATCATATATCCTCGTATCAATCCTTATTGAATCATCATGCGCTGACAACTTGACCAAGCTACTTTCTAACACCCACTCTTTAAGATCATGAGTTTTCCCATTTATAAAAACCTCAAAGACGTCTCTGCCACTTCGCTCATTTCTAGCTCCCATGTCTTTGTCACAAAGGAAGAGGCGCAACTTCTTTTCCACTTTATTAAGTTTAACCCAGACAAACATCTTCTTGGGAGCACAATAAGGAATCCAATACGGAACAGAAATATTGTCTTCATCAGCAATACTTAACCGGGAACATATTTCCTTATCAAGGTGATTAGAGAACTCTTCTGTAGGCTCGATAAGTAATCTTGTAACCCAGTATTGTTGCCCAGAAGCAAAAGGTTTGGATCTTACAAGATCTATCGCACCGAGATCTTTTGACTTGTTGTGCTTTTCAACACAACCTGCAAAGGATAGGAACATAACAACAAACACAATGCCAACGTGGCTGTGCTTCAGGACTGCATTCATAGATCAGAATCCTCCGAAATCTGCTAAGAATTTTGCAATAAGATCTTTATCAAAACTAAGAGTTCTACCTTCCCGGGCGCTCGATAGTGCTGCTAATGCCATCCATGTGGCAATTAACCCCGCCCGGGCGTCGGCACCAGGAATATGGTGCGAATGTCCTTTGAGCGCACCGGCAAACTCTTCCATTTCCGTTAGCTGTCCTTTGTTATTTCTATCATTACGAGAGGTTCTTACCTTCTTGCCGTAAACTACTAGAGATTTGAAGTTATCGCACCTGGCCGAGCAGCCGTTGCCGAATGCTTCGAAAAACTCTTTCCCCATTGCCGTATGCCCATGAGTAGTATAAGAGACGTGTGCAACAGAACCGTCCGGGTATTTAATTGTCATGGATAGGTTAGGGTTTGTTTCGTCAGGACATCCAATGTATTCAGCATGAATTGAATGCGGGGCGGTATCCATAAACCAGTTGCACAAATCTAGAAAGTGCACTCCTTCGCCAAGAAATCTTCCACCTTCCTCAATTGTGTTGCTCCAATGATCTAATACAGTACTGCCAATATTTACTCTACAGGTGAATATCTTTAATCCCTGCTCACCAATAGCACGCTTCATGTGATTGAGGTAAGGAGAAAAACGACGATTGAAACCCACCCTGACGATCAGTCTGCTTTTTCGGCTGAGCTCGAGAATATCACTGCCTTCTTCCACGGTCAGGCACATGGGTTTTTCAACAAAGACATGCTTGCCTGCTTTGAGGGATTCTTTCACTATGCTGGCATGTGAGGCATGGCGCGTACTTATCAGGACTGCTTTCACATGGTCGTTATCCAGCAACGTGCGATAGTCGCTTGTTGCTATTGGGATATTATACTTTCTTGAGATAACACCTGCCGTACCACCTGAGCGAGACGCAACTCCAATAAGTTGGAATTCTGATCTAAGCTTCACAAGATTCGGTAAGTGTACGTTCTTTGCAAAGCCACCACAACCGATGAGTCCAAGGCCAATTCTGGTATCATCGACGCGCTGTACTTCATGTCTGTTATGCAGGACGAAGAAATCTTTGGGCACTGCTTGTGACTCAGCAGGTAATTGACCATATTTGAGGAGCACACCGTAGATCTCTGGATTGCCCTGCTTTACTAAAGAATAAGCCTCCCTGGCATCATCAATATTGTATGTTCTGCTAATTAGCGGTGTGAGCTCAATTCTCTTTTCCGCTAACAGAGACATGAAGTATTCCTGATTTCTGCGTTCAGTCCATCTTACGTAGTCATAAGGATAATCAATTCCTCTTAATTCGTAGTTCGGGTCATAACGGCCGGGGCCATATGAACGCGAGAGGCGCAGGCTTAGTTCTTTCTCGTACATCTTAGATCGTTGCAAGTTCAGACCGACATCGCCAATAATAGACACCTTGCCTCTGGAGCGGCACAAATCAAACGCAAGATTCACCGGTTCACTACTTTTCGTTGCCGCGCACACCAATACACCGTCAACACCTTGCTTGTCCTGAAGAATTGAAATCTCTTTGACAATATCCAATTCAGTCAGCCCCCAGGCATGGACTCCGAATGATGATCTCACCGTTTCTGCCCTTGATGTGGAGATGTCGGCCCCATAGACCTTGTAGCCCATTGCTTTGGCTATCTGAACTGCCAGCGTTCCGATTAATCCGAGGCCAAGAACGAATATGCTCTCACCAGGCGAGAGTTCCAGGCCACGAATGCCCTGTTGGGCAATGCATGCTATTGCGTCAAAAGCCGCTTCTTCATATTTGACCGATGGTGGAACCTTAACGGCTAAATTGACGGGAATTATGACATACTCAGCATGATTGGCAAAACCTGCGCCTATGCATGCAACGCGCTCTCCCGGCTGAAATTCTCTGCAATCGCTGCCAACCTCTATAACCTCGCCGGCACACGAATAGCCGATCATTGTGAAATCCGCCAGCTTCCCTCTCAGGATCTTCCATGTATCATTCATCCCACTGCTTCGAGCCAGATCCCAGACCTGTTTGGCCTTATCACCGGACTTAGCTATTTTCTCCAGAAGACCGATCCACCCTCCCCCTCTCGATACTGCTGAGGATTCTGTACCAGTGCTTATCAAAGAAAATGCGTTCTTGACCAGGATGGATCTTGGCAAATAACCCGGCGGCGGGACATCCAAAACCTCTATCCCCCCTTTTCCCGACAAAAAGACCTGCTTCATAAGAAACTATTCCTCTCTGTATATCTCAGTAGTCCATGAGAAAGGAAGCTTTGCATGCCTCCTCCATACAACAACAGCACTTTCCTCTTTGTGTCCATAGGCCTCACTTATCCAGCCTGTTTCAAGGCCAAAACGGCCTTCATCATCCCCTTTACACACTAATATGTAGGAATGATGTTCAGTTTTCAAAATTATCTCATTACCAGAAAGTTGATTCGCCCTAACACCAGAAGCTAAATGAAAAAAAGATTCCACTTCGTGAACTCCATCACCCGAGAGTGTATCCCTAATTTGTATTTTACCTGAAGTCTTATGGAACCATATTTCCCGCTGGGTCTTGACTGGTGATTTCAGCATACGCAAATATCCCTTGTGGCTGCCGGAAAAATACGTTTCTTCGTTTCCAGGCAGAAAACTTATCTCACCTGGTTCTGCTTCGTTTCCCAGACGAAAGAGATAGTGTTCATTTAAAACTGCCATCTCCTTTCTGTCTATTCGAATAATGTTATGATAACCCGTTGATCGAAACATATTCCTGGCCTTATAATCTACTGTATAAACATAGGATCCGGGATCAACAATTAATGGAGTCCCATCAAGACACAACTCAAAGCTCAGTATATCAAGATGACCATGCCCACCCCTGCCTGCAAGGCCAACCTCGCCGGCATCAACAATCAGGTAGTTTCCATTGTTCTTTGTTATATAGAATCCGCCTGTTGCAAATTTAGCATCATTCAATGTCTTATTTTGACCTTTTTTCATGTTTGCAAACCGTTCAAGGCCATAAAGCCCGGTAGTCCATATAGCTTCTTCGCTAAGAGAAGGCGCCAGTTCGGCAAGTTCATGGTCATCAAGTACTAAAGCCCCCCATGATAACAGATACCGATGGTCCCTCAAGTGCTGCAGGTTAATAGGCATGAAGCGCGCATCGTCGTTATCGCCCCAAACCGGTACGAGACCGTCCGGCCTCGTATACGCTGCAATGAACATCAGGGCGTTTTTTAGTCTTTCAATAACTGTCTTAGAAACCGGGCGGTTCTGTTTTCTTAGCACCAACACGGTAATCAGAAACATTTCTACTGCAAGACGGTGATAAGGTATTGACTTTTCAAAACCAACACCATCCGGCAGGAACTGAAGAGGGACCTCTGCGTTTGTCTCCATTTCAACAAGGTCAAGCCATCTTTCGGCTCTGGGATAGGCGCCCTTCAATACCGCGGCCAGCTCACCTAACCCAGCTATGTTGCCGGCGTAATGGTTTCCCCTGATATCAGTATATTCTAAATTCTTTTCTGTAAATATACTGTGTGAGGCGATAAGACCCGATAGAAAGCCCAAGTCACTCTCAGATAAAACTTCTCCAAACCATTCCAGCCCAAGTGCTATGTTCGCCCCTCGTAAAGCAACCTCCATTGTAGTTGCCCAATTTATGCTGTAACCAACAGGGTTTTCCTGTTGCCAGTCCTCGACAAGACTCACAAAAAAATCAGCATACTTCTTCTTTTTGGTAAACCAGTAGCTCTGTCCCAGAATTGAGACAAAGTTAAATCGACTGAGTTCCCATGGTATTTTAACATCTGAGGTAGAATCTAAGCTATGAGTATCATAACGAGTATGATGTTTCTTGGGCCAAACAAAACCGGTTACATGGTCCTTCACCCAAAAATCAGGCCCAACTTTTGTAAGAACTTTGTCGCCGAAAATCTTAAACTTTCCATCAAGAATTATGTCGGCCTCTCTAAGCACACCATTCACATAATCCGGCCTATTTGTCTTCAAATAATCGCTGATTTTAATCCTTTCATCTATGGAAACGAGCAGACCTGAACCAGAGTTTATGTTGTTTCTCAAATTAAGAAGGCGATCTTTGTTTTTAAAAAACAATGTATTGCTGCTTTCAATACTCTTCCAGTATTGAGCTCGGCGAAGTCTTGATTGGATTTTCTGAACAATTTTTTTAACAATGATCCTGGGAGGACGTTCTTTTAAGTACAATATGAGGAAAATAATCTTCCTGATCAGCCTCATATTCCCTACTTTTTTTGTGAACAATTCCAGGGGAAAACCATCGAAGTTAGATAAGGGTGTAAATATCTTACCGGGTTGAACTGGCCAGATTCTTCCACCAAATCAGGAAATTGTAAACCACCCACAATTGGAATGCCTGATTAACACTTTTTAAACCTCCATCAAGCATGGCCAACAGATGCCTGACGTCAAAAAACCGTTCGGCCCGGAAGGTCGGATCAGTAAGAACTTCCCGAAGATGCCTGTTCAAAGGACCATTGATCCACTCCTGAATTGGAACGCCGAAGCCTTTCTTTGGTTTGTAAATGAGCTCTTTCGGCATGCTTTTGGCAGCATATCTTTTCACCGGCTCCTTGGGAATCCCATCCCGAAGCTTGAAGGAGTCAGGTACAGACATGGCAAACTCGACCAGGCGATGGTCCAAAAACGGCACCCGAACCTCGACAGAGTTAGCCATGGACATTTTGTCCACACGCATCAGCAAAAGCTCCGGAAGCCGCAAGTTGAGCTCAATGAAGGTCAAGCGCTGTAGAAAAGTGGCTTTAGGAGCCGACGTATACAGCCTTGCGTAAAGCGACCGCACCACGTCGAACGAATCCAATCCCCTCATCCGTTGCCGAAAGTCAGACGACAACACCTTTTGTTTCTCCCATTCGTAAAATGCCACTGCAGAAGACATGAAAAGTTCCTGCCCGAGCCCCCGCCTACGGAGGATGTCGGCAACTTTTCCGACCCTGTGATCGGTCAGACCAACAAACGGCCTTAAGCCCCAGAAGAGCAAACTCCCTGCAAGACGGGGCAACAGGGCTAATGGGCTCCAATAGTTGCGGTGGTGACGCAGGAAACGGATATAATTTTCGTAACCGCAAAATATCTCATCAGCCCCTTCACCGGCCTGAAGGACGATGGTACCGGTATCGCGGGCCAGTTTAGTAACGAAATACAACGGCACACAAACCGGATCACTGATGGGCTCGTCCTGATGAACAGAGATTATTGCCAGCTTTTCCAGAAAGTTTTGTACTGTGATGAGAACCTCATGGTGCTCGGTGTCCAATATATCAGCTATCTGCCTGGCCTCAGAACTCTCGTCGAAGATTTGGTTGTCAGCGAATCCTACAGTGTATGTACGCACTTTCCGGGAGGCATTCTCCTGCTGGAATGCCACGGTGTTCAGGGTAGAATCGACTCCACCAGAAAAGAGAACCCCAACAGGCACGTCAGACATCAGTCGCTTGTTCACGGAGCGTTTAAACAACTCTTCAAAGTGGTCGTCCATGTCCAATCCATCGATCTGTCTTTGGCCGGGAAGCGGCTCCCAGTAGCGCCACTCGCGGATCTGTCCGCTGGTTTGATCCAAAGACAGAGCTGTTCCAATCGGTAGTTTTTTAATACCGCGAATCAAGGTCCTCGGCGGAGGGCTTACCAGATAGGTCAGGTAGTGGTACAGTGCCTCCTCATCGATTTCAGGTTCTACTAAACCGCTCGCCAGAATCGCCCGCAGTTCTGATGCAAACAGAAAAAAATTCTTTGCCCAGGCGTAATAAACTGGCTTCACCCCTACCCGGTCCCGGCAAAGGAGCAAACGTATTCCACGCTCGCTCCAAACGCCAAACACATAGTCACCATACAAGTATACCGGATGTGTATC